>ERZ778516.197-NODE-197-length-53715-cov-6.408610_pt1 | contig 53715 bp, 28 predicted proteins | sample MGYA00510342_ERZ778516 | MGnify/ENA primary metagenome ERZ778516 (study PRJEB29527, sample SAMN07138961) | mouse gut metagenome | material: feces | host: mouse | place: China:Nanjing | collected 2016-01-25 ...
CTTCGACCCCCTGCTCCCAAAGCAGGTGCGCTAACCGGACTGCGCTACGCCCCGAAAATCTTTGCAAAGTTATATATATTTTTTTTAGATTACAAATTTTAATTCGCGTTTATTAAGGTCGCAGACTCTTTTTATGCTTTTTTGACGATAAAATCAAAGCTTAAGGGCGATTTCATCCAATTTTTAATCAAATTAGCCAAATTTGTTTGTGCGTTTGGTAGTTTTAAACTATTTTTGCTTGTTCCGTAATGGTCAATTCGAAATGTTCCGTTGACCGATATAATCTGAACATCTTTTAGCTTCTGTTTTTCTATCTTCTTGATGACGTATGACTGACGTGAATATTTTTAGTCCGGATTTCTATTATTCCGTGGTGTGGATTATGCTGGGGCTGGCTGTTGTGGTGTTCGTTGCGCTGCAGCGCGTGTCAGCCGGATATGGCATGATGTACAGCAGTAAGTGGGGTCCGTCTGTAGGAAACCGTGCGGGATGGGTGTTGATGGAGTCGCCTGTCTTTTTCGCGATGCTTCTGTTCTGGCTGCTTAGTCCGCGCAGATCGGATACCGCGCCTATGGTTATGGCTGTCTATTTCCTTTTTCATTATTTTCAGCGTTCTTTCGTGTTTCCTTTCAGAATCAAGGGTAAAAGCCGTATGCCGCTTGCCATAGTCGCCATGGGTATTTTATTCAATCTTATAAACGTGTATATGATAGGCGGGTGGCTGTTCTATGTAGCACCCGAAGGGATGTATAAGGTATCTTGGCTGTGGAGTCCGTTGTTCATTATCGGTTCGGCGGTTTTCTTCACAGGTATGGCAATAAACTGGCATTCCGACCACATCATACGCAATCTGAGGAAACCCGGAGACACGCGCCATTACATACCTCGCGGAGGTTTTTACCGTTATGTTACATCTGCGAACTATTTCGGGGAGTTCCTCGAATGGTGCGGTTATGCCATACTCACCTGGAGTCTGGGAGGAGTGGCGTTTGCGGTCTGGACCTTCGCCAATCTGGCTCCGCGTGCCCGCAAGCTCCATGAGCGTTACGAGCAGGAGTTCGGAGATGAATATTCGAAACTTGACAGAAGATATATCTTACCATATTTATATTGATTATGGAGAATAAGCTTTTCACACCGGCGAAAATAGGTCCGGTGGAGTTGCGCAACCGCACGATCCGGTCGGCGGCATTCGAGGGTATGGGACGCGACAACGGTCCGACACCGATGCTTCGCGACTATCATATATCCGTGGCAAAAGGGGGAGTGGGAATGACAACGTTGGCGTATGCCGGCATAAACCGTTCCGCGCTGTCGTTCAAGACGCAGTTGTGGCTGCGTCAGGAGATTGTCGCTCCATTGCGGGAGATAACCGACGGCATACATGAGGCAGGTGCCAAAGCTTCAATCCAGATCGGTCATTGCGGCAACATGACACACCGCTCCACAGCCGGTTGTATCCCCGTGGGAGCATCCACCGGGTTCAATCTGTATTCACCCACATTCTGCAGAAGATTGCGCAAAGATGAGCTGAAACAGATGGCAAAGGATTTCGGCACAGCGGTCAACACCGCCCGCGATGCCGGTTTCGACTGTGTGGAGGTGCATGCCGGTCATGGCTATCTGATTTCCCAGTTTCTTTCGCCATACACCAACCGCCGCAGAGATGAATTCGGCGGTAGTCTTGAAAACCGCATGACATTCATGAAGATGTGTCTGGAGGAGGTGATGAAGTCAGCAGGGTCTGATATGGGGGTATTGGTGAAGACCAACATGCGCGACGGTTTCAAAGGTGGTCTTGAGATCGACGACTGTCTTGCCGTAGCCCGGGAGATAGAGAGATGCGGTGTGCACGCCATGGTGCTTTCCGGCGGTTTTGTCAGCAAGGCTCCCATGTATGTGATGCGCGGGCGTATGCCTGTCTATTCCATGACCCATTACATGAAACAGCTGTGGCTCAGATATGGGGTGCGTCTTGCCGGGAAATACATGATACCCTCCGTGCCGTTCAGGGAGCTTTATTTCCTTGATGACGCCCGGCGGTTTCGCGAGGCTCTGGATTTACCGCTGGTGTATGTCGGCGGGGTCATCAGCCGCGCCAATGCGGATGAGGTGCTTGACCGCGAGGGATTCGATTTCGTGCAGATGGGTAGGGCTTTGCTCAACGAGCCGGATTTTGTGAACCGCATGCGAAATGATGACACACACCGTTGCGGCTGTGATCATGTCAATTACTGCATAGCCCGTATGTATTCCAGGGAGATGGCATGTCACAAGCATTGTGCCGACCTGACCCCCGAGATCCGCAAAGAGATAGAAAAAATCAAACGCCAAAACGCTAAAGAAGAAGCTAACGGATGAAGCGAGACAAGGACATACGCGGAAAACTGGCAGTGGTGACGGGCGCGAGCAGCGGGATAGGGTTATGTTTCTCGCGGGAGCTTGCCGGGCGCGGTTGCAACCTGCTTATGGTCAGCAACCAGCGGCAGGAACTTGAGACATGCGCCTCTGAGATTTCAGCGAAACACGGTGTGGCGGCGTATACTTTACATATAGACCTTACGGCTCCCGGCGCATCGGAAGAGATTACGGGATGGCTTGACCGCAACCGGCTTGTGGCGGATTATCTTATAAACAATGCAGGGATATTCTCATTCCAGCCTGTTGCCGATATGCCGCAGCACAAGATAGATTGTTTTATACGTCTGCATGTGGATGCCGTCACAAATATCAGCCGCACTTTTGCTCTGAGATTCAAGGAGCGGGGAAGCGGGCGCATACTGAACATGTCTTCGATGTCATGCTGGATGCCCATGCCCGGAATCGCCATGTATTCGGCAACAAAAGCCTATATACGGGTGTTCAGCAGAGCATTGCATTATGAATTGCGCGACAGCGGAGTGTCCGTTACAGTTGCCTGTCCGGGAGGTATCGCGACAGACCTCTTCGGATTGTCCGAGCCGTTGAAGCGGTTCGCAGTCAATATCAAGGTGCTTGACACTCCGGAACGCTTCGCCCGTAAAGCCGTGAACCGTATGCTGAAAGGCAGGAAACAGTATATCAACGGTGTGCTCAACCGTATCTCGATAGTGTTTGTGGCGTCACTTCCCACACCGGCAAGGATGCTTGTGAAAAGGAAGATGCTTGACAAGGGAATCGTAAGGTGAATTGGAACCTGTTTAAATTTAAACAGGTTCTTAGGTTAACCAGACAAATAACATAAAACAGAAATGGGGTAATTTTGGAAACAATTTTCTAAAAGAGAACAGATTATGAATAAAGGGAGAAAAGGTAAGGGCGTTCCCTCGCTCGGGAATATCCCTTCGGGGCTGCCGGTGATTGTGACAGGGGCCAGCGGAAGTATCGGACGCGAGATCTGCAGGGCACTCGCCCGTCTTGGCGTGCCCGTTATCATGGCGTGTCGGTCAGAAGCGCGGTATGCGCAGACATACGGGGAATTGCTACGTGAATTTCCTGCTTTCGATGCCGTTTTTCTTCCGCTCGATCTCAATATGTCATCATCGGTTACGGAAGCCGTGAACCGTCTCAAGGGAGTGAGACTGGCGGGAATCATCAACAACGCGGGCACAATGGAGCGCCATTTCTCATTGAGTGCCGACGGTCCGGAGACAACGATGAACGTAAACTACCATAACACCCGTCTTCTAAATCAGCTTCTTCTTCCCCAGATAGCCCCTGGCGGTTCGGTTGTGTTCACCACCTCACTCACCAGAAGAAGATGGGGTACACGACACCTTCCAGCTACTGTTACAGAGGAATCGTTCGGGCAGTTGCGGTCATATTCGCTTTCCAAGGCATGGATAACCCGTTTCGCAGCCGGGTTCGCATCAGAAGGAAAGAAATGCGGAGTCCGTGTGAACTGTGCCGATCCCGGAGTGGTTGACTCCTCAATGATTAGGATGGACCGCTGGTTCGATCCTATCGCCGACATTGTCTTCCGACCGTTGATACGCACACCCCGCAACGGAGCTGTTCCCGCTCTCAGGGCACTTTTAAGCGATGAGACTTCCCGCATATATACTCTTCGCGCATCATTACCGTTGAATAAATAGAAGTTCGGATTAAACAGTTTCTTAGGGAAATATCTCACTGATGTCAAGAAAAAATAAGTCAAGACGAGTTCAGTGTTCTAACACACATTCTTTGGAAAATTCAACATATATAGCTTCTAAATATATTTAATTATGAAAACGACAATAATCTCTTTAGGATTGCTCATCGCCGCAGGTGCGGCGCATGCCGTGAATCCGATGTGGGTGCGGGATGCTCGCATATCTCCCGATGGGACGAGAATCGTATTCTCGTACAAGGGAGATCTTTATACCGTTCCTGCGCAAGGTGGTGATGCAGTTCGTGTAACCACAGGACCTGCGTATGAAAGCGCGCCTGTGTGGTCGCCCGACGGCAGATCAATCGCCTATGCCTCCGACCGCAACGGAGGGAAAGATATATTCATCATTCCGGCGGAAGGGGGTGCTCCGCGTCAGCTCACATTCAATTCCGCGGCAGAGACTCCGGAGGCATTCTCTCCCGACGGCAGCTCTGTGGTGTTTTCGGCGGTTATTCAGGATCCGGCAGGAAGTTCCGCCGCACCTATCCGCAGTCAGAGCGAACTTTACAGCGTGCCTGTCAGCGGAGGCAAAGTAAGTCAGATACTTGCGGTTCCGGCAGTGAATGTAGCCATGCGTGCCGACGGCTCTTTTCTTTATGAAGATGTAAAAGGATCAGAAGACAAATGGCGCAAGCATCACACCTCCTCTGTGACCCGCGACATCTGGATGCATGATGCGAAAAGCGGCGCATACGTCAATCTGACCTCCCGTGCCGGGGAAGACCGCAATCCCGCGCTTTCATCCGATGGGAAATCATATTATTTCCTTAGCGAGCGCAACGGCGACTCTTTCAATGTCTACTCTTCGGCCATCGCTCCCGGAGCGAGTCCCCGCAAGCTCACCGACTTCAAGGATCATCCCGTGCGTTTCCTCAGTGCCGGCACCGGCGACATTCTGGCGTTTGTCTACAACGGAGAGCTTTTTACCATGCAGCCCGGTTCCTCACCTCGCAAGCTTGACATAAATCTTGTTGATGACGACATAAACGATATTAAGGATATTCCCTTCGGGCGCGTACAGGGTGCAGTGGTATCTCCCGACGGCAAGCAGATGGCGTTCACCGTAAGAGGAGAAGTGTTTGTGGCATCAACTGAATACCCCTCGGTCAAACAGATAACCCACACTCCGGCAATAGAATCAAGAATATCCTGGGGAGCCGACGGCAGAAGTCTTTACTACGGGTCCCTTCGTTCCGGCAGAAGCAATATATACAAAGCGGTAATCAAGCGGAAAGACGATCCCAACTTCTCTAACGCCACGCTGATCGAAGAGGAAGCCATGTTCCCGGAAGACGGCATAGAGCGCGGTTATCCCTCCATCTCTCCCGATGGCAAGAAGATGGCGTTTATCGAAGACCGCCGTATCCTTAAAGTCAAGGATCTTGCTTCGGGTGCGGTTAAAACCTTTGAAGACCGTATCACCAATTACCGCACCGGTGGTTATGGCGTGGCTTGGAGTCCTGACAGCCGATGGCTTACGCTCGAGATTATGAACCCGATGCACGATCCTTATGGTGACATTGCCATAGTCAACGTGGATAGCGGCGAGTTTATCCCTCTCACTAATACAGGTTATTTTGATCAGGAACCCCGTTTTACGGATGATGGCAATGCCGTCATTTTTGCTTCCGAACGTTATGGCATGCGCAACCATGCCTCATGGGGATCGGAATATGATGTCATGATGGTGTTCCTGAATAAGGAGGCTTACGATAAATTCCGTCTCTCAGAAGAGGACTACGCACTGCTGAAAGAGGTAGAAGAACAGCAGAAGAAAGCATCGGCAAAGAAAGAAGATTCCAATAAGGGGAAGAAAGAGAAGAAAGGGAAGAAAAAAGATCCTTCCAAGGATGGTGACAAGCCGTCAGACGCGATTAAAATTGATCGCGAGGGCATAATGGACAGGATTGTGCGCCTGACTCCGAGCTCGTCAGACCTCAGCGATTATGTGGTTACAAAAGATGGATCGGCACTATATTATCTTTCCGCTTTTGAAAAGGGATATGATCTTTGGAAGAGAGACTTGCGCAAAGGAGACGTGTCGCTTGTAAAGAAACTTGATTCAGGCGGCAGCGCTATTCAGACCGACAAAGAGGGCAATATGTATCTTGTCGGATCGGCTGTAAAGAAATTCAATCCGAAGAGTAAGGAAATTAAGAATATATCCGTGTCAGGTAAGGTCAAGATCGATCCGGCAAGAGAGCGGGAGGCTATGCTCGATTATGTGGCGAATGAAGCAAGGGAACGTTTCTATCTTCCCGAAATGCCGGTGGATTGGGATATGTATGTAGAAAACTATCGCCGTTTCCTGCCGCATATCAATAATGGATATGACTTTGCCGACTTGTTGAGTGAACTTCTTGGCGAACTCAACGTGTCGCATTCGGGTGGACGCTATTATCCCGACGGGGCAAAGGATCAGACTGCATCTCTCGGTTTGCTTTTCGACATGTCGGATAATGGGAGTGTCGCCAAAGTAGATGAAATCGTGGAGGGTGGTCCGTTTGACCGTGCCACAACAAAGGTTCGTCCCGGAGACATAGTGGAGGCAATCAATGGAGAGAAAACGGCGGATGCCGGTGATTGGGAGACATTACTCAATAACACCGCGAATAAAAAGACACTAATTTCTCTATATCGTCCTTCTTCGGGTGAGCGATGGGAAGAGGTAGTTCTGCCGGTAAGGACTTCGGTAATGAGTGAACTCCTGTACAACCGTTGGGTTAAGGGGCGTGAGCATGCAGTGGATTCCCTTTCCGGTGGACGTCTTGGCTATCTTCATTTAAGATCCATGGATGATGAAAGTTTCCGTGAGATATATTCCAAGCTCCTCGGCAAGTATTATAACAAAGAGGGCATAGTGATAGATACCCGTTGGAATGGAGGCGGTCGTCTACATGAGGATATTGAGGTGCTTTTCAGCGGAGATAAATATCTGACGCAGGAGGTTCACGGCCGTCCCACAGGCGAGATGCCCTCACGGCGCTGGAACAAACCCTCTGTAATGATAATAGGGGAGGCGAACTACAGCAACGCCCACGGAACGCCATGGGTATATAAATATAAGAATCTCGGCAAACTTGTAGGAATGCCAGTTCCCGGAACCATGTCGAGCGTTAACTGGATCACGCTTCAGAATCCGGACCTGCTTTTCGGAGTGCCGGTAGTAGCCTTCCGCACAGCGGAAGGGAATGTGCTTGAAAATACCCAGCTCGAACCCGACATCAAGGTGGCTAATCATCCCGCCGATATTGTCAAGGGCATTGATGCTCAGCTCGAGGCAGCAGTGAAGTCGCTCCTCGGCGATATTGACAAGAAAAAATGAAGCCATGACTTGTCCCGACAGTTTCATTGATAAGTAAAGAACATTCTGTAACAGAAATAAAAAAAGACAACCGCACAGGTTCTTAAACCGGAGCGGTTGTCTTTTTTATACCAGATCATGCAGATCAGCGGATAATGCGTTTTGAGGTTTTGACAGTGCCGTCGCTCATGGTCTTGCGTTCAATCACCAGAGTCCCTTTTGCCGGAGAGGCGATACGTATGCCGTCAATGCCGTAATACTCCGTATTAACTACTTCCGCCTCGAGAATCTCCTCGACTTCCGAAACCCCTTCGGCATCCATCAGTCTGCGAACCTCTTCACCGGTCATTGCGCGGTTGAAGATATAGAAATCATCATAGCAATAATCCGGATAAGGGTCTCCGTTGTCATGCCATTGCGAGCGTCCGAGCCAGTTCTGGTTAGTGTTGCCCATTTCCGAAGGATCCGGCTGGTTGCGGAAAGTCTCCACAAGTTCTCCGTCAACATAAAGAGACAATGTCCCCGCCTCCTGGCTGAGAGTGATGTTATACCAGCGGTTTTTCTCAAGGTTGAAAGATGCGTCCATATTGCTGTTTTTCGAACCGACGCGCAGTTTATAGCGGAAACCGCTCTTGTTGTTGTAGCCGTAATCAAGAAGCATCTGGGTGTTGTGTCCCGAGCCGAAATCTATGATTCTGCCCACATTGTCGCCTGTGCGTTTCAGCCACAGAGAGATTGTGAAATCCGAAAGAGTCTTCAGAATACCTGTGGGTAACGATATATAGGCGTTCTTTCCCGATTTCAGACCCACGGTGCTTTTGGCGTTGCCGTGGCGGTCTTCCGCCCAGTATGTTCCGGAAGAAAGAGTCGATTTTCCGCCGTTGAAATAATCATATGCGTCAAAGAATTTCCCTTCTACAAACGGAACATATGAGAAATTGCCCTCCTGCGGGGAAGCGGTCTTTGTTTCGGAAAAATCACCTTTCTTGCCGAATCTGTCGGGAGTCAGACGATAATAATATGTAGAGCCGTTCTCGACATTCTTGTCTGACCATGAAGTCGCGCTAACACCCGTTGCCACGGTCTGCCACGGTCCGGTCTCGCTTTCAGACCGTTCGATGTCCCAAGTGGTGCGGTATGTCTTGTCCCAGACGAGAGTCACTTTCTTGTTGCCAGACGCAGCAAACAGATTGAATACACCCTCCGGTGCCGAAGAAAGCGATGGAGTCCTCACCTCTGCCACATCCGATACCGGCGATGTCTCCGCGTTGCTGAGAACTGTGACGCGGTAGGCATAAGTGGAAAGTTCCTTGACGTTGGTGTCGGAATAGGATTTGTCGGTCGTGGAAGGTTTTATCACGGAAAATTCCTTCTCTCCCTCCGCATTGTCGGGAGAAGACACGAGTCTGCGCTCAAGGCGGTATGCGCGGGCACCGTCGGCTTCCGTCCATTCAACGCGTACGGTTGTCGGTTCTGATGCGGAGCAGCGGATATCGACCGCCTCGACGTTGTTGTCGCGCCATACTGTCTGGATGCGTGAATATAACGATTCCTCATCGTTGTAGGCAGTGGCGCGTACGCGGTAACGGTATTTTTTCTCACATTTCACGGGCTCCTCGAAAACCACGGTCTTGCCTGCCTGATAGTCAGTGCCGAGAACGAGAGTCTTCACCGGATTCCAGGTGTCGTTGTCGTCATCGCAGCGATACACCGTATAGCATTTCCCTGTTTCCCCGTTATGGTCATACCAGCTGAGTCTTGCCGTCTTGAAATCATCCGAGAAACCGAGAGAGGGAAGCGGAGGGGCGATTTTCCATACATGTTCATATTCTGAAGACTTGCTGAATCCGACTTTCGAAGGATAATCCGCGAAATACTGACCTGCGAGTGTTTTCTTGCCGTTCAGCTCAACGGAACGCGCGTCTTGCACCCATGTGTAGAAATTTGTGCGTTCGAGTTTGTCACATGCATCGATATTGGCAAGAGCCTTTTTCATATATTCGAGCTGCACATTCTGGTTTGCAAGCGTTGCGGGAAGAGTAACCGACGCCGCGTTCTCCACCGGGTTTCCGTCGGCATCGCACTGAAGTCCGGTCTTGTCCGGCCAGTCGTTTTCATTGCCGGTCGTCCAGTTCGCGCCGTTGTTCCATTCGGTAATCCACACCGGACGCCCGCGGGATACTTCCACCGCCTTGTTGACACGGCTCTTGAAATCGGCGGTATGCTCATACTGGTGATATACAACGAAATCCACCCTGTAATTCAGAGAATCCGCCAATGCGAAGAAATTGGGGAGCCAGTTGCCCCAGATGCTTGTGGGAGCCGGAGAACCGGCGCGCAGCCCAGTGCGCATGAATTCCGGCCATTCGCGTATTATCTCAAGCGGACTTGCCGGATGTTCCTTCACATCGCCTGTATTGTCAGGCTCGTTGTGACCGAGCACGTGGCTCACATTGTCGCGGCTTTTGATCTGGTCGAATCCAGGCCATCCTATATGATGGCGGTGGGGCACATACTCGCGGTCAATCCTGTCGGTGGGACCGCCTGCGTCCCATCCGTAATAATGGGTGACGTTGAGACGCTCCATCTGGCTCTGGTCTGAGCCTGACCATCCTTTTTTAGAGACCCACTGCCATTTCATCACCCTTATATATGAGATGAAACTTCTACCGGAGTTGTCCTTGGTGACGAAACCCTCGGGGAGCACCGGAATTTCAAGATCATTGTCGGAAGCTATGAAACAGCGGCTGTAGCCTGTTCCGTCTGGGTTGTTGGCTATGGTGGCGATAAATCCTTTGCGCAGTCTGAGCGAACGTATGTTATTGTCGAATTTGCCAAGGTCAGTCTCAGGTTCCTGTATGGCGACAGTGCGAGAATCGCCGCCGAAATTTTCTTCGGTATACACCGTAAGAGCATGGTTGCAGATGTCTATTCCGTTAGGAATCAGTACCGACCCTGCTCCATATTCCGCGATTCTCACGTTGGTGGATATGTCTGCCGGTTGTCCGTCGATTGTGATGAACCGGAGATAATCCGAAACGGTTCTGGTCGGTTTCACCGCGTCAAGAAATAGCCACGCGTACTCACCGTTGAGGTTTACCGTTGAGTTTACAAGAGGTGAGGAAGAAGTGATATGCACGTCTGCTTTTCCCGTAACGTCAAGCTGGCGTCCGGTCACGACATCCGCCGTCATATCGGCGGTGACGGATTCACCCCATGCCGCCGACAGCGGCGCAAGCAGGGCGATTCCTGTCAGGATGTTTCTGAATTGTCTCATGATAAAAAGTTTCTTAAAGAATAAAGGCCGGCGGCGCAAACACATTCATGACGCCACCGGCCTTCGGTTAACAACTTTGTTTACCTGTTATATAATATTATTGAATTATATAATATTATTGAAAGTTAGCGGATGATCTTCTTGCAAGTTTTCACAGAGCCGTCGCTCATTGTTTTCTTCTCGATTACGAGCGAACCTTTTGCAGGATTGGAAAGAACAGTGCCGTCGATGCCGAAATATGTCACTGATTCTACAGAAGCTGAAGAAATCTCTTCAACGCCGCTTCCGTCGGGGAATGCCTGAAGAAGTCTGAGCTGAAAATCAGCCATCACGTCAAGTGCATGAGAGCCAAGGAACTGTACATAATATGTTCCGGCGTTTCTTGCATCAACTTCTGCAGTGCATTTCTGGAGTTCGGCGAAGTCGTTTGCCGTTTTGGGAAGAATGAAAAGTTTGCCTTCTCCTTCTCCCGGCAAACCGATCTGAGACACGGCGAGATCCTCATCGCTTACATTAAGATTCCATTTGATTCCTTCCGGACCTCTCTTGTCGGAGAAAGCCACCATTACGGCAGCCTCGTTGCCGTTTGTCTTGAGATATGATTTGTCGGAATCCGCGCTGCAGTTGCTCCATTCTCCGGCGAGCATTGAAAACTCGTAGATTCCCGGAGTGGTTATCTCCACGGGATAAACATACCAGCAGGAGTGGATCGAACCGTTGTCCCAGCGGATGAAAGCTACATTACCGTTATATGTGTTGCCTTCATATTTGACAGCCGCGCCCTTGTTCTCCCAGCGCACATTGTTTCCGCCCGGACCGCTTGCATCCCATGTCATCTGTTCCGGATCACTCACCGTTATTTCTTCGTTGATCTCATCGTAAGTAAAGGGGAATTTCCAGCATTCCCATCCGTTCTGTGCCATGGCACCCTTGTCGCCTGTCGCGCCCTTGTTCGCGTTCTCCATGAGATTGGGGTTCTGAGCCATTACCGAGGAACTCATAAGAAATGCGCCTCCAAGAAGCAAAGTAGAAATTTTCATAAAAGTTGAATTGTTGGTTAATTAATATGGTTAACGTTGTTCTGCTTTTGGCAGAATTTATATGATTCCGATGGTTGTCCGGGATTCTGAGTTCCTGCCGTGATTGTTTGTCAGTTCAGACATCGGCAAAATTATGACAAAAGAAAATCGGACGTGAGGGGGGAAATGTTCAATCTGTGTAAATGAACGGAATGACTGCCATAAATGGGCTTATTTTCAGTGGTTTTGGTGAATGAAGGGTATTTGGACCGACATGGGCGGTTAAAACGTGTTAATAGTTCAAATGAACATTTTGCCACTCATATTAGAATAATTCATCTATTTCTCCGGTTGATTCCGCATCATAATTTTGCAACACTTATGCAGAGGTATTTTTGATGATGATATAAGGATATTAAATTTTAGGTAGAAAAAAAGATTGGCAAGGTCGGGGGCGATGTCATTGCTGCCTTTCCGGCATCAGTGAAAAACTCTCAGACTCAATTCTCCAAAAGAGAATAAAGAGTATGGATGGAAACATGCATACTCTTTGGAATGAATCAACTTAACCTTAAATAAAACAACAATAACTAACCTTAGTTTAAATGAAAAAATCAATTTTCCTAATGTGTCTGCTGATAGCGCAATTGTTCGCGCTCAGCACGCACGCCGCTTCGGATCCGCGTTCCATAAAAGGAACTGTGGTTGACACGGAAGGCGAGCCGTTGATTGGAGCCACTGTGCAGGTGGAGGGAACCTCTGTCGGCGTGAGCACCGATATCGACGGAAACTTCGTGATCCGTGCGGCTGTCGGCCAGACCCTTCTGGTATCTTATGTGGGTTATTCGCCCAAAAAGGTTAAAGTGACCGATTCTACAGCTGATCTGCGTGTCGAGCTGAGTCTTAATGCAGAGATGCTTGAAGATGTGGTAGTAGTCGGTTACGGCGTGATGAAAAAGAAGGACCTTACAGGTGCCATCACTCAGATCGACCCAAATAAGATCGCGGATTCAAACCCGCAGACTGTTCAGGACATCCTTCGTGGCGCCGCAGGTCTTCAGGTAGGTTATGATCCCTCAGCGAAGGGTGGCGGTTCGCTTGAACTCCGAGGCAAGAACTCTCTCGGAACAGAGTCTTCACCGCTTATCATTCTTGACGGAATGCAGTTCTACGGCGAGCTTTCGGAAATCAATCCTGACGACATCAAGCAGATTGACATCCTCAAAGACTCCTCTTCAGCCGCAATCTACGGTGCCAAGGCTGCCAACGGTGTCATCATCGTGACAACCAAGAGCGGCAGCAACACCGGCAAACCATCTGTGACATTCAGTGCCAACTGGGGCATCAACACCCGCAGCTCATATCGTAAATATTACGATGCAGACGGCTATCTGAACTACCGTTCCGACTGGTACAAGCGCGACACATACGGCGTCGACGCCAACGGCAACTATGTCGCTTATCAGTCAGGTCAGACAAATCCCGGTTATTACGACTATCCTTCTGAGGCAAACCTTGCGAAATACGGCATCACTCTCGACCAGTGGATGGGATATTCGTCAAACGCAGCCGATGAGTCTCCCCGCAGTGTTTTCGGACGCCGTATCGGTCTTGACGAAGAAGCACTCGTATTCGAGAACTTCCTTAACAACGAGACTTTCGATTGGTATAACTACGCGTTCCGCACAGGTCTGAATCAGGATTACAACATCGGACTTTCCGGCGGAACAGAGAAGATGAACTATTACATGTCGGTAGGCTACATGAAGAACCAGGGTGTGGTGAAAGGCAACGACTACAACACACTCCGAGCTTCGATGCGACTCAGTGCGAACGTGACCAAATGGCTCCAGATCGGTGCCAACGTCAACTTCCAGCACCGCAGCGACGGCGACAAGGCTCTTTCATACAGCGATGACCTCCAAAAACCCAACATCATGAAGTTCTCCCCCTACGCATCGATGTATGACAAGCAGACAGGCGAGCTTCTTCAGTTCCCTATGGGCGGAACAAACCGTTTCCAGCCTTTCCAGAACCAGTTCTTCTATCAGAACTACGAGGAACTTGAGAAAGGTTATATGGTTCTCAACTCCAAATTCTTCGCGAAAGTGACATTGCCGTTCGGAATCACCTATCAGTTCAATGTGTCACCCCGCTATCAATATTTCTGGGACCGTTATTTCATGAGTGCAGATCTTCCTGAATCCGCCAAGAAAGACAGAGGAGTAAACCGCGAATGGGGCAAGCGTTTTGACTGGTCTCTCAACAACACGATCAACTGGGATTATACATTCAATGATGTGCACCACGTGATGGTGACTCTCGCTCAGGAGGCTGAAGACCGCAGATACTGGAGTGACCGCATTGAAGCCAGAGGTTTCGACCCTACTGACGCACTTGGCTTCCACAACACCCAGAATGCGACAAAAGAACTCTCCAATTTCAGAACCAACGACACTCATGAGAGTGCTGATGCGCTTCTTGCACGTGTGTTTTATGGATACGACAACCGCTACATGCTGACTGCATCGGTTCGTCGCGACGGCTATTCTGCATTCGGTCAGAACTATCCTCACGCCACATTCCCCTCTCTGGCTGTTGCATGGAACTTTGCCAATGAGAAATTCATGGCACCCATCTCAGATATATGGAGCACAGGTAAGCTTCGTCTGTCATGGGGTAAGAACGGTAACCGCGATCTGGGCAATCCGTATATAGCTCTTGCAAACCTCGGTTCCGGACAAGGCAAGACAATGAATTACCTTGGTCCTGACGGTGAAGTCATATCAGACCTCAAATATCTCACCATGAGCCGTATGGCGAATCCGGATCTTCGTTGGGAAAAGACAGAATCGTTCAACGTCGGTCTTGATCTCGGTTTCTTCAACAACCGTCTTAACCTGAGCGCCGACTGGTATTACAAGAAGACCAACGACATGATCATGAATATGGCTCTTCCCGGTTTCTCCGGTTTCACAGAGGTTGCGACAAACATCGGACGAGTGGACAACACTGGTTTCGAGCTTTCTCTGAACACGCTCAATATCGCCAACAATGTCCTCGAATGGAACACCAACGTCACATTCTCATACAACAAGAACAAGATCCGTCATATCGACTATCAGATGGAGAACGTTCTTGACGAGAACGGCAACATCATCGGTCAGAAAGAGATTGACCAGCCCAGCAAGGGATGGTTTGTAGGTCAGCCTATAGGTGTGATATGGGATTACAAGGTAGATGGAATCTGGCAGGCAGACCAGGCTGAAGAAGCAGCCAAAGTAGGTCAGAAACCAGGTGACTACCGTGTGCAGAACTATTACACCGGCGATGATATCGTTGATCCTGTCACAGGCGAGCGCACTCCGGTATATAACGACAAGGACAAACAATTCCTTGGACAGACCACGCCTCCCGTATATCTCAGCATGCGCAATGACTTCACACTCTGGAAAGACTTCACAATAAGCTTCACATTCTATTCGAAGCTCGGACACAAATCCAGAAGCTGGTCGTATGCAAACGGCGACAATGCATCAGACATAATAGTGCACGGTCTCAACACTTATGAGAAAGAATACTGGACACCTGAGACACCGAGCGACTATTTCGCACGCCTTAACGCACGCGGTCCCAACGGAGCGACAAGCGTTCCCCGCGTCATCAACCGCAACTTCCTGCGTCTTTCCGATCTGACGTTCGGCTACACGCTCCCACGCAAATGGACACAGAAAGCTTATATGGAAAAAGTGCGCGTATCGTTCGGCATCAAGAACCTCTTCACCATCAATCCTCCGAAATGGAGCTACGGTGATCCCGAGGATGGCAACGGACTTGGCACAAGGCTCTTCAATTTCGGTATCAACGTAACTTTCTAAACAAGATCTAATAACTACAGAAATGAAAACATCATATAGCAGAATTTGCAGATGGGCCGCTCCGGCTCTTATGGTAGCCGTGATGGCAAGCTGCTCCGACGACTTCCTGAAGCCAGACCCTATGTCGGAGTTTGAACCGGGAGCCACCTTCGGCACCGAATCCGGCATTCAGGCGGCAATGGCTATGGCAGACCGTCATCTGGGCCGTATGTTTATCGACCTCGGCAACACCAACTCAATGGGTATGCTCAGCGACCTGTTGTATTCAGAAACAACAGTGGCTGCAAAAACAGACATGGGTTCGGCAAACATCCGTGCCAATTTCGCCGATAATGTGACTCCCTCCTCATGGATGGAGACCGGCAACAATTGCGGCGCGGAAATCGGCTGGGTCTGGAACGACATGTGGGATCATGTGAAATATGCCAACACTATCCTTGACTATGTGGACGGAGTGGAGACTCTATCCCAGGATGTCAAGAATGAATACAAAGGACGTGCGTTATTCCACCGTTCATGGGCTTTCTACAACCTTACTTTCTGGTATGGCAACATACCTTTGGTAACCACACTTCCGACAGGTCCGAAGAAAAATTATATCTCCTGTCCGCAGAGCGAGGTTGTAAAGAAAATTGTGGAAGACCTAAAGCAGGCTGTGGAATGGGTTCCTTCTCAGAATGAAATGAACCAGTGGGGTTCAATCAACAAGGAGGCATGCCGTCATCTCTACATCAAGGCTCTTCTCGCCGACGGTCAGTTCCGCGAGGCTGAGAATCAGGCAACAATCCTGATCGAACAAAGCGGACGCTCACTCATGCGCTCCACATTCGGAAAGGATATCAAACCCGGTGAGGCAAAGACCTGGAAGATAGAGCGCAATGTCATCTGGGATCTTCATCGTCCTGAAAACAAGATCTTGGCGGCAAACACGGAGTATATCCTCGGTTTCGTGAATGTTTCCGAACAGGCTTTCCAGAAACTCGTATGGGCACGCACTCTGCTCCCTCATTATCGCGGTAACATACTTACTGCGGATGGCGCTCCCGGAAACGGACTCCTGTATCTTGCCAGAAGTGACAGCAAATATAATGTGGAGACCGACTGGCTGCGTGCGACCGGTCGCGGCATCGGCGTGACACGTCCCACTGACTGGGCTCAGCGCACACTCTGGGTATATCCCGGTTTTGATGACAACAAAGAGGACCATCAGGATCTCCGCCATAACCCTGCTGTCGGAAACTGGATGCGTATGGAAGATATGACATATGACAACCCCGCTACTAAATATTACAAACAGAATCTGATGCTTTACGCTCCAGAGGATGTGGTAAGCAAGAGCGGAAAGTTAATACGCGAAAAAGGACAGCTCCTTTGCACCGACACAATCCGCAGCTGGTTCGACTTCCCTTATTATAAGGTCTATATGCTTGATGCCGAGAAAGAAGCAAGTCTTGGATCCAACGATTTCCAGGGTGCCACATTGGGTTCCAACGGTAACTGCTACATCTTCCGTCTCGCAGAGACTTATCTTCTCCGTGCGGAGGCAAGGCTTTATCAGGGTAATGCAGGCGGCGCCGCTGCCGATGTGAATGAGGTCCGCAAGCGTGCCAATGCCAAATACATGTATCCTACCGTCAATATCGGAGACATCATGAACGAGCGCGCCCGCGAGCTTTATATGGAGGAATTCCGTAAAGCCGAGCTTGGTCGCGTGTCGATGATTCTCGCCAACACCGGTATACCAGACGAATGGGGCAACGTATATGACAAAGAAACCTGGAACAAGCAGAACGGCACAGACCGCACCGGCGGAAGCTATTGGTATCAGCGTCTTATGCACTATTCATTCTATAATTCACCTGATGTTCCGTTCAAATCGGGTGGTATAGAGATAACATACAAGATGGATAAGCACAACCTCTACTGGCCTATTCCGCATTTCGCCGAGACAGCCAACAGTGAGGCGAAGCTTTGGCAGAACTTCGGCTATGACGGTTATGATCCCAACTGCAAGATGTGGGCGACATGGCAGGAAGCCGATGAGGATGCGCATAAATAAGGTAATATATAAGTAAGTTCAAGTAAAGGGGGAAGGGACGAAACCCTTCCCCTTTTTTACTAAAGTTAACGTTCGTGGATTTGTTTAAGAAACTGTTTAAATTTAATTCGAATTTTTTTATATAGTGAATCTTGTGGCTTCCTTGAGGTCTTTTATGGTTGTTTTCACCGAGTCTCATCGGTCACATAGCCCGCTATGCTCCCTCTTCGACTCGTAAAAACACCTCATAAAATCCTCTCAATGAACCTCACAATTAAATTTAAACAGTTTCTAACAAACAGAGATTTATTTAACTCTTGATAAGGTGATGAAGATTGGTTTTAGAAAGATATTGGCGGTTGTTGCCGCAGGGATGCTGCTGACAGGTCAGTCAATGGCGGCAGAGAGCAATGAGTGCGGAAAAATCCGCCCCGGGGAGATATGGAAGGATGTAAAGGGAGACACGATAAACGCCCATGGCGGGTGTGTCATATTCGCTGACGGAAAATATTACTGGTATGGCGAGCATCGCGCGGCGGTGCGGTCACTGCCGCAGGAAGGGGTGACAGTCTATTCTTCTCCCGACCTTACAACATGGACATACGAAGGGCTTGCCCTCAGAGCCACTGAGGAAAAGGGCCACGATATAGAACGCGGATGCATCATAGAACGTCCGAAAGTGATTTATAACGCCAAGACAGGAAAGTACGTGATGTGGTTCCATCTCGAACTTAAAGGACAAGGGTATGGACCTGCCCGGTGTGCGGTAGCAGTGAGCGATACCCCGGCAGGTCCGTTCACGTTTGTCAGATCTGGTCGTGTCAACGCAGGCATAATGCCTGACAATCTTTCAAAACAAGAAGCATCCGGATGTGCGGATGAGAAGATGGAATGGTGGACTCCTGAATGGCGAGCTGAAATAGAGCGCGGAATGTTCACGATGAGGGATCTCAATGGCGGTCAGATGAGTCGAGACATGACTCTTTTTGTGGATGATGACGCAAAAGGATACCATATCTATTCCTCCGAAGACAATCTGACTCTGCATATAGCCGAACTTACCGATGACTATCTCGGTCATACAGGAAAATATGTGCGTATTTTTCCCGGCGGACATAATGAGGCTCCCGCTCTTATGAAGCGTGGCGGACGTTACTGGATGATTACTTCCGGTTGCACGGGATGGGAACCTAACGAGGCACGTCTCATGACAGCCGATAGAATAATGGGAGAGTGGAAACAGCTTCCCAATCCTTGCCGGGGGGAGAACGCCGACAAGACTTTTCTGGGACAGAGCAACTATATAATGAAACTACCCGGCGAGGACCGCTTCATAGCGATGTTCGACAAATGGGATCCCAAAAGCCTGATGAATTCGCGTTATCTGTGGCTCCCGGTTGATTTTGACGCAGAGGGTGTTCCTTACGTCAGCTGGAAAAATGAATGGTCCCCTCGTAAATGAGTCGGATTAGGCTGAAAGTCTTTTGAAAGTTGCATCATAAGTGTTATCTTTGTGATGCGGATAACCAAAAACGAAACGATGAGAAACCATGAACAAAAATCCGGGAACCTGACTGGACATTGCACATTGCTGGCGATGCTCTTCATTGTCTTGGCTTTCTGCATGCCTGTCGGCGGGGTCAACTTCTACCCCCCTGTGCGCCTCGGTGTCAACCAGGGACTCGCCACAACATACGTGACACATGTAGCGCAGGATAACCGGGGATTCATATGGGTAGGTTCCGACAACGGTCTGTATCGTTTCGACGGGCACTCGTTCGTGCTTTACACAAGAGAGAATTCCGAACTTCCGGGAAACACCATATCTTCGTTGTTTCACGATGATGCTTCCGACCGGCTTTTTGTTGGAACAAAAAGCGGACTCGGAATGATAGACTGCAATACCGGAAAGCTGGAGAAGATAGTGTTGGGACATGACGCTCAGATCTTCAATGTGACGGATATTCTCCCTGCCTATGACGGAGGTGTGTGGATTGCCAATCATTATCGCACGATTGTCCACATATCGCCTGACGGCAAGGAAACGGTATATCCGACAAAAGACTTCAAGGGTCTTCCCGAATCCGTCATATCTCTTGCAGACGACGGCAAGGGGCATCTGATAATAGCACACAGCACGGAGGGAGTCTCTGTGGTTGACATAGCCTCGCGCAAGGTTAAGACCTATAGCCATGAACGTGGAAATGCCAATGGCATACCGCAAGGTATAATACATACAATCCATATAGATTCCCATAAGAATATATGGCTTGGCTCGAATCATGGTCTATCACTGTTTATTCCCGAACGCGAAATTTTTCATACTTTCCTTCACAATCCGGATTCATCCGGATCAATAGCTGGAAACCATGTCTACTCTATAATGGAAGATGCCGACGGTCTCATCTGGGTCGGTTGTGACATGGGAAGGGTGAGTGTCTTCAATCCTACGGATCTTACAGCCGGAAGTCCTGAGAATCTGAGGTTTCGAAATTATAATGTGAGCCAGCAGAGCGGGCGGGAAATCGCCAACGGAAACATACGTTACATTTTCGAGGATTCATTCGGAAACATGTGGATATGCAATTACGGCACCGGACTTGAATTCATGAGTCATCACCGTTCTCCATTCAGGCAGCTTCCTTATTTCGACACACCTACAGAGGGGTTCGACAACCGTGTGATATGGTCGACATATACCGATGCCGATGGCTCGATATTGCTTGGCGGCACTAATTCCATAGGAGTCTTCCGCAACGGTGTGATATCCGATGTGATGGGTTTCGCAACCGACATGTCGCATCCCTATTCGCGGGTAACGACACTCGGACGCGGTGACGGAGACCTGCTGGTTGGTCTTTATGACGACGGTCTTCTTCGTCTTGACAGGGAACGCAGACATTTCGAAAGAATTGATCTGGGACGTCCGGACATAGGAATCAACGTCATTTTCAATGATTCACAGAAAGGAACGTTTATAGGATGCTCCGAGGGTATTCTGAGATATTCCGGAGGTAAGGCGGAGTTCATGGAGGCTCCGGGGAAGGCGATGGGACATCTCTCGGTGACCGGGATTGTAAGGGATAAACGCGGACGGTTCTGGGTCGGCACATTCGGCAACGGCATATTTGTATTTGACGAAAAGTTCTCAAGAGTCATGCATGTTCATCCGCGCTATATGAACGGAGGTACTGTGAAAAGCCTGTATGTGGATTCCAAAGGATGGATATGGATTCTCACGCACGGCACATTATGTGTGGTGGAAGATGCCTCGCAGGAAAAAATAACGATAAGACGTGTCCGTCATCACACTGTCAAAAATATCGAGAATCTTCGCGCCATCACGGAAGACCGCGAGGGCAACATCTGGTTCTCGTCTGATACCGGACTGCACGTGTGGATAAGGAAGAGCGGAGAATATCGTAATTTTCAGTCTGATTTCGTGCTTCCGAATTTCAATGACCGTGCGGTGACGTGTGATGCCGGCGGCAATCTGATTTTCGGAGGAGGTCACGGCGCCAGTATGTTTTCTCCCGATTTCATCTCTTCGGAATGGAAGGCAGGCAAAGTGCAGATTGTGGAATGCATGAGTCTTGACCACAACGGGGCTGTAGGTGACCGCGAGCCTGTGTATACGCCCGGAAATGAGGTGGGAATAAACCATGACTCGTCAATCCGGATTGTATTCTCGGTTGCGGATTATGCCCAGTCCCCTCTTATAGAATATGCCGTGATGCTCGATGGCATCGATTCCGACTGGAGCATGCCTATGCGTGAGAATCATGTCAACTACAGGAACCTGCCTCCCGGTAATTATACATTCAAGGTGCGGGCGCGTCTCCCCAATGAGAAATGGAGCGATGTAAACATGGCGTCGATGGGAATCAAAGTGAATCCGCCGTTGTGGAACACATGGTGGGCGCGGATTATTTATCTGATGCTTTTCATTGTCGGAATCTGGATATGGGTCAAATATTATAAAAGAAAAGTAAACAGACGCTCCGCACTTGAAATCGAAACGAAAAAGGGCGCCGATGAGAAGGAACTTAATGAGGAACGTCTCAGATTCTACACTAATGTCACCCATGAGCTCCGCACGCCTCTCACCCTGATTCTCGGACCCCTCGAAGACCTCGTGACGGATAACGGGACTCCGCAGAATGTGAGGGAGAAAATCAGAATAATTCATGCCAGCACATTGCGTCTGCTCAATCTTATCAACCAGATCCTCGAGTTCCGCAAGACGGAGACGCAGAACCGTAAGCTATGTGTCAGCCGACGGAATCTTGCGGAACATATCATGGAAATCGGATTGAGGTATAAGGAGCTTAACCGCAACGGAAAGGTGGACTATGTCCTGGATGTGCCGTCGGAAGACCGCGACATCTATTTTGATCCGGAGGTCATATCTACAATCATGAACAATCTCCTCAGCAACGCTGTGAAATACACTCCCGACGGGAAGATCGAGATTTCATTGCGTCATGTCGAGGACAACGGTATCCGTTATGCCTGCATCTCTGTGGCGGATACCGGATATGGTATCGAGCCGGAAGCTCTGCCGCATATTTTCGACAGGTATTATCAGGCAAAAGGGAAGCACCAGGCATCTGGAACAGGAATTGGTCTGGCACTTGTCAAATCGCTTTCGGACCTTCACGGTGCGATAGTTGAGGTTGAAAGTATGCCGGGCAAGGGAACAGTCTTCACTCTCAGGCTTGTGGAAGACAACACATATCCTGATGCTCTCCACAATGACTCCGAAAGTGCGTCTGACGAGAATGCCCTTCCGGAAGTTGAACTGCCTCTGGCTGATTCCAGGGAGCTGGTGCTTGTGGTCGAAGACAATGCCGACATCCGGGAATACATCGTCGGCGCGCTTGGAAAGACATACAGGGTTATCGAGGCGGAAAACGGCAAGGAGGGTTATGATGCCGCGGTCAGCAATAATCCCGACATTATAATCACAGACCTTATGATGCCTGTGATGGACGGTCTTGAACTTCTCTCAAGAATAAAAGGAGACATAAGCACGAGCCATATTCCGGTAGTGCTGCTCACTGCAAGGGATTCCTTGCACGACAAAGAGCGCGGTTACGAATGCGGGGCAGACTCTTATCTCACCAAACCATTCTCCGCAAAGATGCTTAACAGCCGCATCCACAATATACTCACCATGCGGAGGCAGCTTGCCGAAAGGCTGACTGTATCATCCTCCATCGTGAAATCGGACACGGATATTGCTCCCCGGATTTCTTCCGAATCACCGACTCTTCCGGAAATGAAGCTTGGCAAATTCGACAAGGCTTTTCTGGAGAAATTCACCGCGCTTGTCGAGGATAATCTGACGGCGCCGGATCTGGGTATGACCTTCATGCAGGAGAATCTCAATATGAGTCATTCCACATTGTATCGCAAAATCAAAGGACTCACCGGATTGTCGGGTAACGAGTTTATCCGGAAGTTGCGGCTGAAGCATGTGGTGGGCATGCTTGCGGAGGGAGCGTCGGTTTCAGAGGCTGCCTATGAAAGCGGCTTCAATGACATCGGATATTTCAGAAGTTGCTTCAAAGATGAATATGGCGTTTCTCCCTCGGTTTATGCCAAGAGACTGAGAAGCAAAAGTGAAAATTCGGGAAATACCCCCCCCCATTTGAAATTATAGTATTGATTATCAATGATATAGTGCATAATATGGCTGATATTGTGATATTGAAAGTGAAATCGGACTAATAACATTATATAAGACATATGAATCTAATCTGTAAATCTTTGATTGTTGCTGGACTGGTGGCTTTGTCTCCTGCGGCATCATGGTCACGCCCCGCCGACGAGGCGAAGGAGGTAAGGGGAATAATCGACAAGGTCAACACTACCTGGCAGAAGTCTAACGATCCCGCCCAGTGGCCGTTCTGGCATGTGGCGGCGTATCACACCGGAAATATGGAGGCTTACCGCCTTACCGGGAATCAGGACTATCTTGACTATTCCCTCGCCTGGGCAGACCATAACGGGTGGCAGGGTGCTAAGTGCGAGGACCGGGGCAAATGGAAATATAATTACGGAGAGACCGACGAGCATGTGCTTTTCGGCGACTGGCAGATATGTTTCCAGACATATGCGGATCTTTACAATATTCTTCCCGATGACAGACGTATACGCCGCGCCAGGGAAGTAATGGAATATCAGATGTCCACGCCGCAGAATGATTACTGGTGGTGGGCAGACGGATTGTATATGGTGATGCCGGTGATGACAAAAATGTATAAGATTACCGGAAACAGCAAATATCTTGACAAACTTTACGATTACGTCCTCGTCAGCGACAGTATCATGCTTGACAACGAGACCGGTCTTTATTTTCGGGATGGCAAATATGTATATCCGAAACATAAGAGTGTCAACGGCAAGAAGGATTTCTGGGCACGCGGCGACGGCTGGGTTCTCGCCGGTCTGGCAAAAGTCCTCGGAGACCTGCCGGCGGAATACAAGCACCGTGACTTCTTCGAGAAGAAATACAGGAAACTTGCCGATGCGGTTGTGGCATGTCAGCAGCCTGAAGGCTACTGGACACGCTCCATGCTTGATCCTGAACACGCTCCGGGACCGGAGACAAGCGGCACGGCATTCTTCACTTACGGTCTGCTGTGGGGCATAAACAACGGTTATCTTACCGATTCACGCTATCTTGACGCGGCGCAGAAAGGATGGAAATATCTTCGTGGAAAGGCACTTCAGAAAAACGGTACGGTAGGCTATGTGCAGCCTATCGGAGAGAAGGCGATTCCGGGGCAGGTGGTCGATGCCGGATCGACTTCCGATTTCGGGACGGGAGCTTTTTTGCTCGCTGCGTGCGAATATGTCAGACATCTTGAGAAAGGTAAGAATCAGGATAGAAAATACTGGTCAGACCTTGCATACAAAATCGCTTATCCCGTGCTCAGCAATATGGCTGACGGCAACCTGCAGAAGAATATGCTTGTAGAGGTAAGCCCCAACTGGGACGGCCGCGACAAGAAAGTGACGTATATGGAGACATTCGGTCGTCTGATGGCAGGCATAGCTCCATGGCTCTCGCTGCCCGATGACGGCACGGAAGAGGGTAAGATGCGTTCTGAACTCAGGGAGATGGCTCTTAAAAGTTACGCTCATGCCGTGAATCCCGACAGCCCTGATTATCTCGGCTGGCGCGGTCATGGTCAGGCTCTGGTGGATGCCGCATATGTGGCAGAGAGTTTCATACGCGGTTACGATGCGCTTTGGGTTCCTCTCGACGATGTCACAAAGCAGCGTTACATAACTGAATTCACACAGCTCAGAAAAGTCGATCCTCCTTATACAAACTGGTTGCTTTTCTCTTCCACGATAGAGAGCTTTCTTGCAAAAGTAGGCGCTCCTTATGACCAATACCGCGTGAACTCGGCAATACGCAAGACCGAGGAGTGGTATACCGGCGACGGCTGGTATGCCGACGGTCCAGACTTCGCATTCGACTATTACAGCAGTTATGTTTTCCACCCCATGTATCTGGAGACGCTTCAGAACATGAAAGACGCCAAGGCATATACCCGCATACATTATCCGCGTTATTACGAGCAGGCTCTGAGAAGAACGCAGAAGTATGCTGTGGTTCTCGAACGTCTCATATCACCGGAAGGGACATTCCCTGTGTTCGGACGTTCGATACCCTACCGCATGGCTACCATGCAGCCTCTTGCTCTGATGGCATGGTATGACAAGCTCCCTGCCGGAATGACCCCCGGACAGGTTCGTGCTGCTCTTACGGCAGTCATGCACAATATGTTTGACGGTAAAGAGAATTTCAACGAGAAGGATTTTCTTACAATCGGATTCTGCGGCCGTCAGCCTAATGTCGCCGACTGGTATACGAACAATGGCTCGCTTTATATGACCACACTTGCATTCATGCCTCTCGGTCTGCCTGCCACTCATCCGTTCTGGAGTGACGCTCCGCTCGACTGGACAAGCCGCAAGGCATGGTCGGGCAAACCATTCCCCAAAGACCATCACTGGAGAGGCGACAAGCAGAGAATGGGTGATTTGTTCTGAAAAAACGTATATATTATAAGTGAGTTAAAATTAAGCTCACGAAATAAATTCGTGTTACAACGAAATATACTCTAAAAACTATAACATCAAGGTATAATGGAAAATATGTTCTCCCTTGAAGGGAAAGTGGCTCTGGTCACAGGTGGTGTGTATGGTATAGGATTCGCGATTGGAAAGGCACTTCACGATGCCGGCGCGAAAGTGATATATAATGCTCATACAGAGGAGTCGATGAATATCGGCGCTGAGAATTACAAGGCTGCCGGGATTGATGCCAAAGGATATTTCTGCGATGTGACGGATGAAAAAAGCGTGCAGGAAATGATTGCCGACATAGAGAAAAACTACGGCGGTGTGGACATTCTTGTAAACAATGCCGGCATAATCAAGCGCACACCGATGACGGAAATGGCAGTTGAGGATTTCCGTCTCGTTGTGGATATCGACCTTATCGCGCCGTTTATATGCGCCAAGGCTGTGATTCCCGGCATGATAAAGAAAGGTCACGGAAAGATTATTAACATATGTTCGATGATGAGCGAATTGGGCAGGGAGACTGTGTCTGCCTATGCCGCAGCCAAAGGAGGCCTCAAGATGCTTACCCGCAACATCTGTTCCGAATATGGTGATGCCAACATACAGTGCAACGGTATCGGTCCGGGTTACATCGCTACCCCGCAGACAGCTCCGTTGCGCGAGCGTCAGCCCGACGGAAGCCGTCACCCGTTCGATCAGTTCATCATCGCCAAAACACCGGTAGGTCGCTGGGGCACTCCTGAAGACCTCATGGGCCCGGCGGTGTTCCTTGCCTCCGATGCCTCCAACTTTGTCAACGGTCATGTGCTTTACGTAGACGGAGGTATTCTTGCCTATATCGGTAAACAACCATGATAATTATAATCTAACCTATCATAAGTGATGATGAATCGCATGATGTTGTTGTCTGCGGTGTTCGCCTGCGCCCTGTCGGCGCGGGCGGAGTCCGTGGAAATCATGATTTATAACCCTGCCGGATTCGCGAGGGAAAACGAGATTGCGGAGATTGACGAGAGCGCGGTGAAATCGCGTCTCGGTTCTCCTTTCTTCGTTCTTACGGATTCGGAAGGTAAGGAGATTCCATGGCAGAAGACACATGACGGGAAAATATTGTTTCCGGTAAATGTCGCTGCCGGCGGCTCGGCGGTATATGTGGCGGCTCCCGGAGTGCCGCAACCTGTGACACCTCTTGTCTACGGTCGCCTCTTCCCGGAGCGTGCCGATGACATGACATGGGAGAACGACAATGGCGCGTATCGCGCTTATGGTCCGGGACAGCAGAAGAACGGAGACCGCACGTTCGGTTACGACATCTGGACAAAGTCAGTGCCGGACCTTGTGCTTGAAAAGAGATATATCGGCAACAACCGTCAGGGAAAGACGTTTCATCGTGACTATGGTGAGGGGATGGACGTGTATACTGTCGGTCCCACGCTCGGCGGAGGCACAAACGCATTGCTTGATGACTCCGGTGAAATCATTTATCCGTGGTGTTTCTCGGAATATGAGATTATCGAACACGGACCGCTGCGGTTTCAGGTCAGGCTGGTTTATCCCCCTGCGACAGCGGAGAAAGGGATACCTGCAGCCGAGCAGCGTGTGATCACCCTTGATGCCGGAGACTGGTTCAACAGAACGGATGTGACATATTACGGACTCGATTCCGTAAGGGATATGGTTGCCGGCCAGGTTGTGCACATCCAGAATCCCGAAGGTTATGTGCTCGACAAGGAGAACAATGCCGTGGCATATGCGGATCTCACTGAAAATGCGGAAGCCGGAAACGGGACTATATATCTCGGTATGCTGTCTGTTTCTGATTCCGAACCGTTGTATATGCCCCTTCCCGCTCCTGCGGGTGATGCCGTTGGGCACGTGGTTCTCAAAGGTAAGGTGGAGAATGCGAAGCCGTTCACATATTACTGGGGCGCGGGCTGGAGCAAAGGGGGAGTGCCGTCGATGGATGCATGGCGTGATAAGATAGAGCGCAAAAGGATGTGTCTTGACAACCCGCTTCGGATAAAAGTAATATCAAGAAAGTAATAAAGGAGATGGAAGAAGTTTTTAAATACATAATCGGTCTCGGCGCCGCTGTAATGATGCCGGTGATTTTTACTGTGCTCGGGCTCTGCATAGGCATAAGGTTCGGGGATGCGTTGAAATCCGGACTGAAGGTCGGTGTCGGTTTCGTGGGGCTTTCTATCGTGACGGCGTTGCTGACTTCGGCACTTGGACCGGCGCTTAACAAAGTAGTGGAAATCTATGACCTCCAGCTTAAAGTGTTTGATATGGGCTGGCCGGCGGCTGCATCCGTGGCATATAATACTGCTGTCGGTGCATTTGTGATTCCGGTATGTCTTGGTGTCAACCTGCTGATGCTTTTCACCAAAACTACCCGCACCGTAAATATCGACCTGTGGAATTACTGGCATTTCGCATTTATAGGGGCTGTGGTATATTTCGCATCCGATTCACTGGTCTGGGGATTTTTCGCGGCAATAGTGTGCTACGTTATTACTCTTGTCATCGCAGACATGACGGCACGCAAATTCCAGAATTTCTATGAAGGAATGGACGGAATTTCAATTCCACAGCCGTTTTGCGCAGGTTTCGTGCCTTTTGCAATCGGAGTGAACTGGCTTTTCGACAAAATTCCGGGTGCGAACAAAATAGACGTCGATGCCGAAGGGTTGAAAAAGAAATTCGGTGTGCTCGGAGAACCGCTTATGCTCGGTGTCATTGTCGGTGTAGGCATCGGTTGCCTGACATGCGAGAGCTGGAAAGAGATAGTTGACAATATTCCTTATATACTCGGTCTCGGAATCAAGATGGGAGCCGTGATGGAGCTTATTCCCCGTGTCACGGTGCTCTTTATCGAGGGTCTCAAGCCTATCTCCGAAGCGACAAGAAGTCTTATCTCCCGGAGATTCAAGGGTGCTGACGGTCTGAACATCGGTATGAGTCCGGCGCTTGTAATCGGTCATCCCGCCACACTCGTGGCATCTATTCTGCTCATACCTGTGACACTGCTCTTTGCCGTTGTGCTTCCGGGCAACCAGTTCCTTCCCTTGGCTTCATTGGCGGGAATGTTCTATCTGTTTCCTCTGATGCTGCCGTATACGAAAGGCAATGTGGTCAAGACATTCGTTGCAGGACTTGTGGCGATAGTCGTTGGTCTTTATATGGTTACAAATATGGCACCCGCATTTACGATTGCCGCCGCCGATGTGTTCTCGGCAACCGGAGATGCCGCCGTGGCGATTCCGGCAGGGTTTGACGGCGGATCGCTTGATTTCGCTTCGAGTCCGCTGTCATGGATAATCTATCAGTGTTCATGCAATCTCAAATGGATCGGAGCCGGTCTGCTTGTTGCGGTGGCTCTCGGCATGGCTGTGTTCAACCGCATACTGATTGTCCGCAATCAGAAGGCTATGATTGCCGCAGGTTCCGACAGACTCCAGAAAACAGAGTAAACAAGTCCTCATTCACACAATCAGGAATGTTAATAAACAGAATAACTACAATATGAAAAGAATAGCATTATCTCTATTTATGCTTGCGGCGTGTGGCGCGATGCAGGCACAGACCAACTATCAGGTTCTTCACGCGTGTCATCCCGCAGATGTGAAACATTACGACAACGAGCAGCTCCGTTCCCGTTTTCTGATGGAAAAAGTGATGGAGGCGGATAAGGTTAACCTCACATACACTATGTATGACCGTCTCATTTTCGGAGGTGTCATGCCTGTATCGAAGACTGTCGAGCTTGAGACAATAGATCCCCTCAAGGCGGAGTATTTTCTGGAACGCCGCGAGCTTGGTGTGATCAATACCGGTGGCGACGGCATAGTGAATGTGGACGGCAAGGATTACGAACTGCATTTCAAGGATGCGCTGTATGTCGGTCAGGGAAACAAAAAAGTTACGTTCAGAAGCAAGGACGCGGCAAATCCCGCCAAATTCTATATCAATTCCACACGCGCCCACAAACATTACAAGACTCAGTTGATCTCGATCGACGGCAGGAAGGGCACAATCAAGGCGAACCAGATCAAAGCCGGATCTCTTGCCGAAAGCAACGACCGCGTAATCAATCAGCTGATTGTTAATAACGTGCTTGAGGAAGGTCCGTGTGAACTTCAGATGGGTCTGACAGAGCTTAAGACAGGTTCTGTCTGGAACACCATGCCGGCCCACACCCACGACCGTCGTGTAGAGGCATACTATTACTTCAATGTGCCCGAAGGCAACCGTATCTGTCATCTTATGGGAGAACCAAAGGAGAACCGTCTTATCTGGATGAATCCCGAGCAGGCGGTGATTTCACCCGAATGGAGCATCCATTGCGCGGCAGGCACAAGCAATTACATGTTTATCTGGGGCATGGGCGGCGAAAACCTCGACTATACCGACCAGGACCGCTTCCCCTACACAGAGATGCGCTAACACGAATATACGGAAAATTTCTATAGAAACAGCGGTATTCGGCAATATTGTCGAATACCGCTGCTGTATTATAATATATGGATTCATATTTGTGAAAAAATTTGGTTGCACTTATGTGTAATTTGTGTTGTCGGTCGCCTTATTGATAAAACTGTATTAACTAACCTCCTTAAAATCGACTGATGAAAAAGGTATTCTATTATTTATCTTCTTTATTGGTGCTGGCAGGATGCTCTCAGGAAACAGATTTCTTCCCATCCAACGGCACCGGAGACAACGCGGGTTTCAAATTCGAACTGACAACCGATGACAATACAACCCGCACGGTTACTGACGATAATTTCAAAACCGTCTTCTCGGAAGGAGACCAGGTCGGTCTCTTTGTGGTTAAAAGAACGGACGGGGATGTGTCGCTGAAGGCATCGGGCAACTATGCCGACAACCGCAAGCTGACTTATTCGGGCGGCGAATGGATTATAGACAGGGAAGTGACCAAACCTTCGAATGGCGAGATTCTCGATTTCTATGCCTATTATCCCTATGTTGAAAACGCTGACCCCACGGCTATCGCCTATGACGCCACAAAATCTATGTGCGACCTCATGATGGCAAACACCGGTGATGTCGATGCATCCTCAGAAGTGGTGAAACTCATTTTCAGTCATCAGCTCTCGCTGATTGACACAAGAATCAGTGGTGGCGCGGCAAGTGGCGTAACCGTTAAAAGTGTCAAGACAAAGGCAAGCTTCGACCTCGGCAAGTTCGGCACGGAAGAAGTGATGACGCTTTCCGGCACGGAGACCGCCGATGTTAAGATGGAAAACGTCGGTAATAAACATTTCCGCGCCTATATCCCCTCACAGGAAGTTGAAGGTTCGCAACTGCTTATAGAGCAGGGTGAGAGAACGCAGACGTATACACCCGTAAACACAGGTTTCAAGAAAGGGACTGCATATCAGTATAACATTGTGTCGAAACTCGTCAATATAGCCGACCTTCCCAACTGCTACATCGTAAAACCGGGTGAGGAAGTGACCTTCCCCGTGCTTAAGGCATATGAGGTATGGCGTCAGGTTAAGTTTATCAACAACGGCGACCTCCGTAATGACGGTCCTGTGGGTGCTGAACTTATCTGGCAGGATGTCAAAAGCCTTATCACCAAGGAGAACCTGATTCTTAACGTAGATCCGACATCTGATGATCTGAGCACGATTACGGTAAAGACAAAACCCGGTGTCGAAGGTAATGCGCTTGTTGCCGTTACGATGGGTGGCGACAAGACGTGGGTATATCATATCTGGGTTACGGATTTCGATCCTGACAGCAATGTTGCAGAGGTTGACAACAATGGCGACGGAAATCCCGACTATATTTTCATGGACCGCAATCTCGGCGCGCTCACTTCCGACGTGACCAATCCTCGATCAGTAGGTATGTATTATCAGGGTGGTAACGGCACTCCTTACCCCGGCTTCACCGATAAATTCCCCACTGACGGGGCTGTGATAACCGAAATACCTCTGTATGACATTGACAATAAGGCCGTGGCAATTAAAACAGACAATATCTGGAATGACAATTATGGACAAGGAATGAGGCGTCACCTTACGGATCCGACATTGTTCATGACATCTTCCGGGGAGCCTTTTAGCTGGATTTCGCAGGGTGCACAATTTGCAGAATGGGCAAGCTTCTGGTCGGATGAGACCACCGGAGAAAAAGGTATCTTCGACCCCTCTCCTGAAGGATGGATGGTTCCGGCTTACAAGAACAATCTGTCTCCGTGGAATTCATTCCTCAGTGGCAATGATTCTATAATCGATCCCACTACCGTTTATCCGGTTGGCGGTCGAATGAGATTTGACGGAAAATTCGGCAACTGCGACCATGTGATGTTATTCTCAGGCACGATGGATGGTCTCAAGACTTTTGCGTTTGACGCAACCAATACGTGGGGGCAGATCAACAACTACAGTGCCGGCAACGCTTTGAATGTAAGATGCGTAAAGATTCAGTAATCTTCACAACAGATTCATGAAAAAATCCATTTATATATTTGCTGGAGTGGCGCTCAGCTGCATGTTGATGTCGTGTGAAGACATCAACGAAGGCGGTGTGGACCGCCACCCCCAGCTTCCCGTGAAACTCAAGGCCTCCATAACCCCCTTCGAGCAAGAAAAGCCGGAGACATGGAAAGGTGAGGAAGAATTCGGAGTGTTCATGTTCCCAAGCGGGGAGGAAAAAGGTTTTGCCACCTCTAAATGCGTCCGTTTTAAAACTGACGCTGAAGGAGAGCTGTCCATTACTGAGGCAGGAACGGAACTCATGTATCCCAAGGATGCCGCAAAAGTTGACTTCATTTGTTTCACACCGTTTGAAGAATCAGCCTTGACCTCCCGTGCTCTCTCTCTTGATGTCAGCACACGCGAGAAGGCTCTTGCATGCGACTATCTTTATTCGGATAACAGCCGCAATAAATACCCCGCGTTGGCTCCCGTCAAGATTCAGATGAAGCATGTGCTGAGTGCCGTGAGGTTCGAGATTACGGCTGAGGATGATATTCTTCCTGCCGAACTGAAAAATCTTAATCCCCATATGGAGGGAGTGAACGCTACCGGCAGCTTCAATCTCGGCGATGCCACTCTGACACCCTCAGGGACGGCGACCGCCATCCCTATGTTGGCAGACGAGGGGATGACTTCGGCAGACTGCCTTCTTCTTCCAGCCACTTCCAACGTGACCGTACGCTGCAACGTGGCAGGTCAGGAATTCCGCAAGAAATTGGGAGACCTCACCTTTGAAAGAGGGAAATTATATATTTTTGACCTCCATGTGTCCCACCCCGGATTCGAGATTTCGCTCCGGGAGATAGAGGACTGGGTTGTAGAAACTTATGATTGAATTAGACGATGACTTGCTTTTAAAAGGATTGGGCGAAGGCTCTCACGAAGCCTTCGCTGCAATCTTTTTGAAGTATTATCATAGCCTTGTGCTTTATTGCAATTCATTCATAACCGACATGACAGAATGCGAAGACATTGTAAGCAGTGTCTTCGTGGAATTGTGGGAGAAGAGGAAAATCCTAAGGATCAGCTCACTGCGTAATTTCTTGTTGTGCAGTGTCCGCAACGATTGCCTCGATTCCATCAAACACCGCAAAATCGTGGAAACCTATGCCGCGCGTCTGTTGACTTCTGTCAATATCGACACGGCAGCCCTCGACAGCTATCTTCTCTACGATGAACTTGACCGATATATAAATAACGTGCTCGATTCATTAGATCCCAAGAGTGTGCAGGCTTTCAAGATGAGCCGATGGGATTGGATGAAATACGATGACATAGCGAAAGAGCTGAACGTGTCGCGAAGAACTGTGGAAGTTCGCGTAACCAACGTTATCCGGCAGCTTCGCGAAAACCTTAAGAAACATTTTCCTACCATATAATGACATGAAAAGAATTATTGACGACGATTTGATTGTAAGTTGTCTGGCAGGAGAAGCCGACAACGGTGAATTGGAAGAACTGGCTAAGGAGATGGCAGGTTCGGATGAGGTTACGCAAGACTTTCTTGCAATCAAAAATGTCTGGGATGCAACTGTTTCCCCGCAAACCATCTCCAGTATAGATGTGAACGAGTCGTTGAGGAAAACCCTCAGCGAAATCCGGGAATGCGATGAAGCCGGACTCTCATTCAAGCGGAGATCTTTGAAATTCATAATGCGTTTCGCCGCTGTGATGTCTCTTCCGCTTCTTTTGCTTTCAGGATATCTGTATTTTAATAACAATGCGCTTCGGCCTCAGCATGTAGCCGTCGCACTTGATGTCAAGGCCATGCCCGGAAGCCTTGTCCACACACTTCTCCCTGACAGCACGGAAGTCTGGATGAACGGAGGGACAACGCTCTGGTATCATCAGGAGGGTGAAGGCAGGAGGGACGTGACAATCGAAGGTGAAGCATATTTCAAGGTTGCCAAAGACACAGTGCATCCATTCGTGGTCACCACACCGTCTTCGCTCCATATAGAGGCAGTGGGCACTGAATTCAATATCTGTTCATATCCCTCCGACTCGCTTACTTCCGTCACCCTGACCGAGGGTGCGGTAAGGGTTGACGACAACAGCTGGGAATCGTCAATGACTCCTGATCAGACAATAGTCTATAATTCAAATCAGAAAAAAAGCGTGCTATATCTCGGCAATACCGAGAAAATCGTTTCCTGGAGAGAGGGAAACTTAGCGTTTCACAATGAGATGCTTAAGAATGTGTATAAACGTATAGGACAGATATTCGATGTCCAGTTCGATGTTGACAAACGCCTGCAGAACGTTATCCTCTACGCCACGTTCGAGAATGCATCGCTCGACCAGATACTGTCACTGATACAGAAATCCACTCCTCTCAACTACAGTATATACGAAGATTCCGAAGACGGCACTTCGAAAAAGAGGATAAAAGTGATTGCAGGATAAAACGTAATATTTCATTCCATCATTCCAAATAATAAAAATATTTATGAATTCTCAAACCATTAAAAACCATGGGAAATAGCCGGAGTGGTTTGATATAGTCTCCATCAAAAGAAGTACAAATGGTTTGATAAATAAATAATAATATGAAGTATAAGAGTCTTTTGGTTGCTGCGGTATGCACCGTGGTGGGAGGAGTATATGCAAATGAGACGGATTTGCCGCAGCTATGGAAGGATCCGGTTGAGAAGGTTGTGGCTGCCATGACGCGTAGTGAGAAAGCCCGTTTCGTCATCGGCACCGGAATGGAAGGGATCGACAACGGCGACCGGGCTGTTATCGGTTCCACAAAACTCATCGTGCCCGGTGCCGCCGGCACAACTTACCCTATAGCGCGCCTCGGGATTCCGGCTATAGTTTTTTCCGACGGACCTGCCGGAGTCAGGATAGATCCAAGGAGGGAAAATGACACGAACACATATTTCGGCACTCATTTTCCTATGCCCACACTTTTAGGGGCGACATGGAATACGGAGGTTGCCGGCGGTATCGGCAAGGCGATAGGGGAGGAAGCCCGTGACTATGGCGTTGACGTGATGCTTGCGCCGGCGTTCAATATCCAGAGGCATCCCCTCTGCGGAAGAAACTATGAATATTATTCGGAAGATCCGGTGGTCAGTGGCAAACTTGCCGCCGCGTATGTTTGCGGTCTTCAAAGTTGCGGTGTGGGAGCGTGCGTGAAGCATCTTGCCGCCAACAATCAGGAAACCAACAGAAAAGCGAATGAATCAATAGTGTCGCAAAGGGCGCTCCGTGAGATTTACCTCAAAGCGTTCGAACATACTGTCAAGGAATCCGACCCGTGGTGCGTGATGTCATCATATAATTATCTCAACGGACATTATACTTCGGAAAGTCCGGAACTGCTCGATTCTCTGCTGAGAGGTGAATGGGGATTTAAGGGGGTGGTAGTGTCCGATTGGTTTGGAGGCTCTAATGCCGTGGCACAGATGAACGCGGGTAACGAGCTCCTGCAGCCGGGCTATCCAAAAGAGTATGAACGTATAATGGAAGGTCTTGAAACAGGGGAATTCGATGAGGCTGTTCTTGACCGTAACATAATCAAGGTGCTGAATTTTATAAAAAGGACTCCCCGTTTCAACAACTATAAGTATTCAGATAAGCCTGATTTAAAAAAACATGCTGCATATGCCCGGAAGATTGCGCCGGAAGGGATGGTGCTTCTGAAAAACGACAGTGAAACGCTGCCTTTCGGAGACAATATCAAGAAGGTGGCACTCTTCGGGAATTGTGCGTATGATATGATACCCGGCGGCAGCGGTTCGGGAGACGTGAACCGCGCATACAACGTTTCGCTTCCCGATGGTCTGAAAGGCGCGGGATATGAAATCGACAAAGACTTGATGGGGAAATACTCCCTTCATATTGCGTCGGAAAGGAAACGTCTGGAGAAGGAGGACAAGACTTTTCATATGGCTGCGAAAATGCGTCCTGAAGAGTTAGAGCTGAAACAGAATGCAATCAGGAAGATTGCAGACCGCTGCGATGCCGCGGTGATTTCTGTGGGAATATCGGCAGGAGAGTTTGCCGACCGCTCCACACGCAGTTTCTACCTCGACCCTGTATTGAGCCGGCTCATGAAAGAGGTCTGCGATGCGTTTCATGCGCGGAACAAGAAAGTAACCGTGCTCTTGAACGTTACCGGTGTCATCGAAACGGATTCATGGAAGGATATGCCAGACGCGATCCTGTGCACTTGGCAATGCGGTCAGGAAGGTGGCAACAGTATTGCCGATGTGATTTCCGGCAAAGCTTATCCCAGCGGCAAGCTTCCCATGACTTTCCCGATCGATTATTCAGACCATGATTCCAACCGGAATTTCCCCCTTGATGCCGACACCGGCATAATTTTCGGAGCCAACAAACAGAAACATTCCCGCGAGAAGAGAAATATTGACCATACTATTTATGAAGAAGATATATATGTAGGATATAGATATTTCGACACATTCGGCAAAGATGTGGCGTATCCGTTCGGATACGGATTGCAGTATACGACTTTTGATTATTCCAAGCCGGCAATAACTTTCAATGGAGACAACTATCTGATAGATATCACCGTCACCAATACAGGTAAACGGGAAGGGAAGGAGATCGTTCAGGTATACGTGTCGAAACCCGGCGACATAGAGGTTCCCGCAAAAGAGCTTGTCGGTTTCGCTAAATCGGGAGAATTAAAACCAGGAGAATCGGAACTCCTGCGGATAGAAGTAAAACGGGAAGACCTCGCATCGTTTGACGAGTCGCAATCCGCATGGATCACTCCCGCCGGCACATACACCTTCCGTATCGGTGCATCAAGCCGCGACATCCGCGCAACTATGTCGCATCCCATTCCCTTCAATATCCGCAAGACCAAGAACATCCTGGCGCCTCCGGTTCAGATCTCCCGCCGGTAGCCCGCTATGCTCCTTCACCTCAAGAAGAAACCTGCTCCAAGCCTAAGTCCCCAAATTCACTTTTATTTTTAAACAAGCTCTAAGTCCGATAAATGGGAATTGAGGATGTAAATATTACAGTTTCTTAAAAAAGATGGCGAAGACATGTGTGTGCGGGCGGGAAAGTCGCCTTATAAGCAGAAGTAAAAAAAGTTTTCCTTAATTGAACAAACCAATGCGAAAAATTCAATTCCTATTCAGGAAATGCATCATCATGAACAGATTGTTTCATTGTGCGGGCTTGTTGCTCGTATTTTTGACGGCGGTGTGTTTTCCACTTTCTGCGGAAGCCCGGAAAGATATGCGGGTGACGCTGAACGAGACAGGTATCCCGATGCCAAAATTGCTTGAACTGATAGAGAAGCAAAGCGGATGCCATTTTGTATATAATAAGAATATCACCGATTTCAATGCGAAGGTAAGTCTGAAGGTTGTGTACGCTCCTCTCGAGAGTGCCATCAATAAGCTTTTTGCAGGCAGGGGTATCAGCTATGAAATCGATGACAAGTATGTTATCCTTAAGTCCGGTGGCAAAGCTCAGCCCAAAAAGTCGGTGCCAATGAAGGTCACGGGTATCATCAGTGATAAGAATGCCGAGCCTCTGATCGGGGCCACCATCGCCGTCAAAGGTAAGAAAGCGAGGGCTGTCGCCGGTCTTGACGGTGATTATACGATTGATGCCTCCAAGGGTGATGTGCTTGTATTCACCTATATCGGTTTCTCTCCCAAAGAGGTGAAGGTTGGCTCTGACAACAAGATTGACGTGGTTCTTGAGGAGTCCGAAACGTTGTTGGGTGAGGTCGTGGTTGTCGGTTACGGCACCATGAAGAAAAAGGATCTTACCGGTGCTGTCAGCTCTATCAACGGAGACGCGGTTACGGACCGCAAGGTGTCGATGCTTTCCTCCGCGCTTCAGGGAGCGTTGTCAGGTGTGCAGGTGACGCGTTCGGGAAGCGACCCGAGTGCCGGCGCGGACATAAAGATACGCGGTATCACCACAATCGGCGACAGCAACCCGTTGATAATCGTAGACGGTGTGCCGGCTGACAATATCAACGACATCAACCCGCAGGACGTTAAGGATATAACAGTTCTGAAGGATGCCGCATCCGCCGCGATATACGGTTCACGCGCTGCTGCCGGTGTAATCCTTATAACGACGAAGCGAGCTTCGGACGGTAAGGTGTCGCTGCAATATTCTTATGAATACGGTTATGAGAAACCGACAACTCAACCGGACTATGTGGACGTGACGCGTTTCATGGCCATGACAAACGAGTTACGGTGGAACGATGCCGGTAACGGCCCGGACCATTTTCCCACCTACATACCGGCGGTTATCAACAATTACGCCACCCTGCACGCACAGAATCCAAACAGTTATCCCGACACCGACTGGAGGGGACTGCTTCTGAAAGGTCATTCCAACCGTCAGTCGCATAATTTCCGTATTTCCGGAGGTACGAGCGTGATACGCACCACGGCTTCCATCGGATATGACATGAACGACGGACTTTATGCAGATAAAGATTATAACCGCTTTACGGTCAGAATGAACAATGACATCACAATCAATAAATACATCCAGGCTGCGATAGATGTTAACGTGAAGCGGAGCACATCCACCAATCCCAATTACGACCCTATGAACGCCTGCTACCTCATGCCTCCGGTGTATGCCGCCATGTGGGAAGACGGACGTATTGCCGACGGTAAATCCGGCGACAACCCATATGCCGCCCTTAATTACGGAGGCACGACCAAAAATCACTATAACCAGGTTGGCGGCAAAGCTGCGGTATACATCACTCCGGTGAAGGGGTTGAAACTATCGGCAATAGTTTCTCCCATATGGAATGACTGGAGCGGGAAGCATTTCCGCAAACGCATAGAATATTTCAGCGCTGACGATCCCGACAACCTGATAGGCGCCATCAACGGTTATGCCAGCACATATCTTTCGGAGTCGAGAGGGAAGAGCTTCAGCCTCACCAAGCAATTCCTCGCCAATTACGACAACACCTTCGGCGATCATTCGGTGAGCGCGTTGGTAGGTTATGAAGACAATTCATTTGAAACGGAATCCATATGGGCGGCACGCGACAATTTCGCTCTGACTGAGTTTCCTTATCTGGACCGTGGAAACGCCGACTATCAGACGAACGGTGGAAATGCCTCGCATACAGCTTACCGTTCAGTGTTCGGACGCGCCATGTATAACTATCAGGGACGCTATCTGCTGCAGGCAAACATACGGTGCGACCGCTCTTCGCGCTTCGACAAGAAATATCGAGCAGGCTGGTTCCCGTCAGTTTCTGCAGGTTGGGTAGTGACCAGCGAACCCTGGTTCCGCAAACTTGAGCTCGAGCCTTGGCTGAGCTTCCTTAAGGTAAGGGCTTCTTACGGTCTTTTAGGTAACGACCGTGTCGGCAATTATCCGTATCTTCCGTTGCTGAACTATACGGACGCGCTGTTCTGGGAAGGTAACAAGGGTGTGACATCTATCACGGCCGCCCAATGGCAGTATGCGATCCGCGACATTTCCTGGGAAACCACGAAGACATTCGGTGTAGGTCTTGACTTAGCTTTCTTTGACAGCCGTCTCAACGTGACCGCGGATTACTATTACAAGATCACGAAGGATATGATCCTCGATATCGACATCCCTGACTACATCGGGTATGACAATCCCCAGCAGAACACCGGCAAGATGCGCACCACCGGTTTCGAGGTTGAATTGAGATGGCGTGACCGCGTTGCAGATTTCAGCTATTCAGTTGCTGCCAACCTTAGCGACTACACTTCAAAGATGGGTTATCTCGGCGGTAACCAGTTCCTCGGCGATCAGATAAAGACCATGGGCAGCTACTTCAACGAGTGGTATGGCTACCGGAGTGACGGTATCTTCCAGACACAAGAAGAAATCAACAATTATCCTGTCATGAACAGCAGTGTGCGCCCCGGCGACATCAAATATCTGAAAGCGGATCCGAACGACAAGACCCCTGTCTCTCCCGACAAAGACCGCGTGTTCCTTGGCAACTCTCAGCCCCGCTGGCAATATGGACTGACATTGAACGGCTCATGGCGCGGCTTTGACCTAAGCGTAGCTTTCCAGGGTGTCGGCAGCCAGCTTAAACGCAAGACCGCCACCATGGTTCAGCCGCTGCGTGATAATTTCGGCAATATCCCCAAACTTATCGACGGCCGCTACTGGAGCAATTACAACACCCCCGAAGAGAATCTGCGTGCGGAATATCCGCGTCTCACCTCCACGCAGTCGTCATATAACTATGCAATGTCCGATTTCTGGCTTTTCAAGAGTCATTATCTGAGATTGAAGAACATATCTTTGGGGTATACACTGCCTCAGAGTGTCACCAAACACTTCTTCGTGCAGGCATTGCGTTTCTACGTTGCCGCCAACGACCTCTTCTGCATCACCAATTATCCGAGAGGTTGGGATTACGAGGGGTATGGCTCTACAAGTTATCCGATTACAAAATCTTTTATCTGCGGCGTTAACATCACATTTTAATCATGAAAACATTATATTCTATTTTGTTCCTGACTCTTGCCTTATCCCTGAGTTCATGTGCGGATCTTGATTTATATCCCCTCGACACAGGTTCGAGCGACTCATGGTATAAGACCGAAGAGGAGGTGAAGGCTTCCATTGCCGGACTTTACAGGGTTGAGTTCTTCCCGATTGACGGCGATAGCTGGACTGACAACCATCAGAGCCGTGACCGTCTCAACGATTTTACGGCAGCCACTCTTAACGGTGAATCCTGGGATGTGAAGAACCGTTGGCAGAATGCCTATAAATCAATCGCGAGATGCAATATCCTGCTCAACAAATTGGCTTCTCCATCCGAGATAGGGATAAATGAAGAGAAAGCCGAACTTTACAGGGCGCAAGTGCTGTTCGTGCGTGCCACACAATACGGAATACTCACTTCATGTTTCGGAGATGTTGTGTGGGTTGACAGAGAGATATCGATTGACGATGCTTTCACCATGGGACGCACCGACCGCGAGGAAGTTATGGAAAAGGTTTACGCGGATTATGACCGCGCGGCAGCTGCCCTTCCTCTCAGCTACGGCACGCGGCAGGAACTTGCCACAAAGTCGGCGGCACTTGCCCTCAAGGCCCGTTATGCGTTATACAACGAAGATTGGGATATTGCCGCCAAGGCAGCGAAGGATTGTATGGACCTTGGTTGCAATGAGCTTTATCCCGATTTCGGGGAGTTGTTCCTGTCATCGACCCATCACGCCAAGGAGAATCTCCTTTCATGGCCTTATTCTCTTGAACTCGGTATACACACGGAAAGTGAGGGCTATATACAGGGTCTTTGCCCAAGGAACAGGGGTGGATATGGTTCGGAATACCCCTCCTGGGATCTGTTCGCGTCATTCCTCTGCACTGACGGCCTGCCGATAGACGAATCTCCACGTTTTAATCCACAGAAACCTTTTGAGAACCGCGACCCGCGTTGTGCCTACACGGTTGTGGAATTCGGCACGCAGCATTGCGGTGTCATTTATGATCCCAATCCGAATGTGACTGAAGTTTACAGTTCTATCAGTGGCAAGAATATAACCAATCTCGATTGCAAGTCGGGAAGTCAGTATGCTTCATACAACGGGTTGCTGCTTAAGAAAGGTGTGGATGAGTCTTATATAAACGGCGGTAGCTGGAAGGTTGCTTACGACCGCGTGTTCGTAAGGTATGCCGAGGTTTTACTGACATATGCCGAGGCAATGATCGAAGCCGGGAAGATAGACAACAGTGTCCTTGATGCAATAAATATGGTTCGCGCGCGTGCTTACAAGGCTGATTACCGTAACGGGAGTGCCTATCCGAAAGTCGTTACGAAAGACCGCGATGCCTTGCGCAGTATTGTCCGTGTTGAGCGCAGGATGGAATTCGCATACGAAGGGTTGCGCAGGATGGATTTAATCCGTTGGCGAATCGCAGAGAAGGTGCTCAACACTCCTGACTACGGATTGCTCGACAAGGATGCGCTCGTTTCGAAGCTTGTTGACAAGAACCTATGGTTCTGGCCGGAGAAGCCTCAGATTGATGAAAACGGTTGCGCTGATTTCTCCCAGATTTATAATAAGGGATTGTGCAAGATCATAACCCGCCGTCAGTTTGACGCATCCAAGAATTATCTTTGGCCTATTCCTTCACTGGAGGTGATAACAAATCCTTATCTGGGGCAGAACGACAATTATTGAAACTAAAAAATATACAGAATGAATTATCTTTTGAAAAATGTATTGGCAATCGGGGCGTTAGTTGTGTTGCTGCCGGCAACGACAGCCTGTTCCGAGAAATATCTTACGTATAACCATACGCCGGGAGAGAAAACAGAGAATCCAGAGGATCCGGGAGAGGTTGAGATGCCTGACAATATGGCGAAAGGAGCTTATAAACTGCTCGCGGATAAGCCGGGACAGGTGATAAAGGGTCTCGGATTCGAGATTCAGAGCGAGATTTCGGCGCACGCCGATGTAAACAATGAGAACCGTCCTTTAGGTGTGCCGTATGATCTTGTTCCTTCGGAGCGTAAGCGTCTTGCGGAAGAGATGCTCAAGGGGTTTAGGTATATGCGTGTCGGAATGGGAATCTATTTCCGTGGTGTCACTCCCGACCATAAGAATATGATCGAACGCAAGGAGGGTCAGGCAGAGGCTATGGTGCAGCTGATGAAGGATGCCGGAGTGGAGGGAATCTCAATGGAATACTGGAGTCCGGCACCATACTGGAAATCTAATGGAAATTTCATAGACGGCACCTTGAAGAGTTTTGACGATGATTTCTTGGAGGAATTCACTGATGCCCTCGTTCAGGACGTGAAATATATGAAAGACAAAGGTTTCAAGGTTTCTACATGGGGATTGCAGAATGAATGTATATATCCGGAGGTGGGCTATGCGCACTGCCATTATACAGAAGACCAGTTTGTGAAGGTATTCGGCAAAATTGCTCCAAAAATCCGCGCCCTTGATTCCGACATAGAAATAATCTATGACACGAACAGCGGTCAGAACGGTTCCTATGGTCCCAAACTCTGGCAGGAGAACCCGCAGCTCCTCAAATATGTGGATGCCTGGGTGTATCACCGCATCGGAGACAATTCGGATTTTGTGATGGATCGCCGAGACAGCTATAAGGCAAACAGCCAGGATAAACCGATATACCAGAATGAGTATGAATATTTCTCAGATCAGGTGAAGGCCACCACTTTTGAGTGGCTGATGGTCAATACCGCGCAGTCTATCATGAACTGGATGACATTCATAGAATCTCCGAAATGGTATTGGCTTCATGCATTGAAACCCATTGATGACACCTTAAACCGCGATGGTTTCGGTCTCGGAGTGTGGCGTCCGTCATATGCCAACGAAAGTCATGATTATCCGGAGCTCGCCCACGGGCACTGGGAGTTCAACTGGCAGAACTATAACGCTATCGCAGGTTTCCTGAAATATATGCCCTGGGATTCTCGCAGATATAACGTGGAGGAGGATGAAGAACGCCACGACAACCGTATCATGGCGTGGAAAACCCCGGAAGGAAAACTTGTGATGGCAATGACAAACCGCTCTGACGATTGGTTCGAGTTTGATGTTACGCTCGACGGCGCGAAGAGTATGAAAGGCTTCCGTTTCGACAAGAACGGCAGGGATGTGGAAATAGGCTCCAACAGCGGCGCCTCAACAGTCACAGCCAAGCTGAAACCATGGAGCATAGAATTTTGGGTTGAGCAATGAAAGGTAAAGGTAAAAAAGGAATTTGTAAGGTCGTTTCCATTCTCGTTGCGTCCGGCATGCTTGCCGGATGTAACGGAACGGGAACCGTTGCCGGTGATGGGGAGCGTTATCCGCAGTTCGGGGGCGTTTATCCCCATCTCGCGTATTATAATAACGAAGGTGAATGTGGCACAGGGGCTGTTGTGCCATGGCAGGGAAAACTTTGGGTGATAACTTACGGCCCGCATCTTCCCTGGGGATCAAGCGATAAGCTGTATGAGATTGACGATTCGCTTTCCGTGAAGGTGCGTCCCGAAAGCATCGGAGGCACGCCTGCTGACCGCATGATTCATAAGGAAAGTGGTCAACTCATCATCGGTCCCTATTTTATCGACTCGCTCTGCAATGTCAGAGCATTGTCGTATTCCGATGCCCAGGGACGATACACCGGAGTGGCGCGTCATCTTACCGACCCCGCGAACAAGGTGTATATAGCCACTATGGAGGAGGGTTTCTACGAAGTTGATGTCAATACCTTGGAACATAAGGAACTTTATCCGGATGCGAATTCGGGAGAACACGATGACAACGGAGTGAACCCCCAGAACGATCTGCTGCCCGGTGCGCACGGGAAAGGGCTTTATAGCGGTCAAGGAGTGATGGTGTTCTCCAATAATGGCGAAGCTGTGCCCGAAGCATTGGAAAAATTCAATATCCCCTCGGGTTGCCTTGCGGAATGGGATGGTAAAGACTGGAAGGTTGTGAGACGTAACCAGTTCACTGAAGTCACAGGCCCCGGTGGAATAAATGGGAATTCTTCGCCCGAGACGGATCCTATATATGCACTTGGCTGGGATTATAAATCAATCCTGCTTGGTGTGCGTGAAAACGGGGGCTGGGATTTTTACAGGCTTCCGAAGGCGAGTCATTCGTATGACGGCGCGCACGGCTGGAACACAGAATGGCCGCGTATCCGTGAGGTTGGGACGCCTGAATCACCTTTCAAGCTGATGACCATGCATGGCATGGTCTGGAAATTCCCCGAAAAATTCGGTAAAGATGAGACCGGAGGTATCCGTCCTCTCTCCGCCTATCTGAAGGTTATCGGTGATTTCACGCGTTGGAACGACAGGCTCGTCTTCGGGTGTGACGATTCCGCTAAGAAAGAGTTTCTCAATACAAGAAAAATCAAGGGGGGAATTGCCGGTCCGGGACAAAGCAACTCCAATCTGTGGTTCCTTTCTCCCGAAAGGCTTACGGATCTTGGACCGGTGAACGCGGCCGGGGCGGTGTGGCTCAATGAGGTAATATCCGCAGGTGAGTTTAGCGAGCCTTTCCTATTCGGTGCGTGGCCAAAAAGATGTGCTTGGATCCGTAATGACGGCGGGGAGCCGGTGACGTTTACGTTTGAAGTGGAGGATTCCAAAGGGAAGGGGATACTCAGAAAGGAAACGGTACCTGCCTCGGGGTCGTGTTTCGTGGAATTCTCTTCTTCCGACAAAGGGGAGTGGATTCGCGTGTTTGCGGATAAATCAACCAAAGGGAGCGTGGTGTTCTCGTTCTCAGGAGAGGAGAAGAGGGGAGAGAAGTCCTCCGACATCTTCAACGGATTGGCGAAGATTGGGGAATCCCCCTATTCCGAGGGTTTGTTGTATTGTCTTGGTAATGACAGCCGTAAACTCGGTATTGCCGCATCCACGGAGAACGGGACATCCTATTATGAACTTGATGGCGGCATGAACCTCATAAAGAGGAATGACAAAGCCAAAGAGTCATTTATACGTGAGAAACTTCCCGTTTCATCGACCGGAATGGAGATCACTTCCGGGTCTGTAGCCATAACCGATGACAAGGGGCGCAAATGGAATCTTCCGTTAGGACAGAGGGCGTTCACGGTGCCGACGAAAAGCCGTAAGCTCAGGATTTGCCGGGAGGTGGCAACCGAAAGGGATTTGTTAAACGTCCACGGCACATTCTATGAGTTGCCTGCGGAGAATGCCGACGGTTTCGCAAAGATCCGTCCGGTTTCTTCCCATAACCTTAACATCAACGACTATGCGTCGTTCAGGGGGATGCTCGTGATGACAGGTGTGGCAGAAAGCAACGTCGCGGATAATGAGCGTCTGATAAAATCTGATGACGGTAAATTGACACTATGGGCAGGTTCAATCGATGACCTGTGGAAACTCGGCAAGCCGACAGGTCATGGCGGTCCGTGGGTTGACAAGGATGTTATTGCAGGAGAATATTCAGAACCTTACCTGATAGGTTTCTATGATGACCGTGTGCTCAATATTTCCCACAAGTCTGACAAGAGGGTGATATTTACCATCGAGGCTGATCCTACAGGGGAAGGGGATTGGATGCATTATGGAGATTTTGAGGTTTCCCCCGGAGATTCATTGTTGCATCGTTTCCCGGATGCCTTCCAGGCCCGCTGGATACGCTTCAAGGTGAATGAGCCGTGCGTAGCCACGACATGGCTGGAATACCGCTGATGGTCATTCTTTAAACAAGTTTTCTGGAATGCTGCTGACAGGTATGTGTGTTTCATGCTTATAATCGCCTTATACGTATATCCGCATAAAAAGCTGTTTAACTAAAAACATCATATCATGAAAAGATTCTTAGCATTAGCGTTATTGTGTTCTTCATTTACTTGTGTGTATGCCGCTGACGGGAAAGCCGGAGTTGACGGTGACGTGGAAGACTGGGGAGTCGTGGAAAACGGTCTACTGTCTGTAAAGGTCAGCATCGCCAATGCCAATGCTGCGTCCCTGACACTTGACGGGGAGGAAACGCCGGTCTCATTGGCGGATGGTGTCAATACCGTGCGCGTCCCGGACTCGAATCGTATTATTATCGTGAAATCCAAAGATGGTTTTTTTTTGAAGGCGGTTACGGTAGGGGGTAAAACTGTGCCGGTTGTTGAAGGAACGGCGACGGTTACGTGTGAACCGGGCAAAGAGGTAGTTATTACAACAGCTCCCGATACTTCATCTGCAGTGTCTGCAATCGAGATGGAGACAGTTGGTAAACCACGCTATTTTGATTTGACCGGTATGGAGGTCAAAGTTCCTGCCAAAGGTAATATCTATATAATGCTCAAGGATGGTAAGGCTGTCAAGGTGCGCATGTAGTATCCTATCGCTAACAGTCCTTGCCGTTTCGCATACTGCTGCGGGGGAGACTGTGCATGTGCAGACTCCTTCCACTTCTCTTGTGCTTGAAGCGAACAAGGGCGAGGAACTGAAGTTCGTATACTACGGTACAAGGCTTGGGGCGGAAGAGATTCCGGGAATCGTTGCTGCCGGTATTCCGGATGCCAAGGCATATGCGGCTTACGGGAAATATCCGGATGACGAGACATCATTGTGGGTTGTCCATTCTGACGGCAATATGACGAGCCGTCTTGTGGTCAGGGATGTCGTGACGGACAGCGCGGGGGGATCTTTTGTGACAAAGGTCATGACATCCGATGACGTATATCCTTTCGACGTGGATGTGTGTTACCGCACCTATCCCGATTCCGAAGTTTTTGAGACCTGGACAGAGATCACCAACCGCGAGAAGGGAGAGGTATTGTTGACGCGTTACGACTCGGCTTATCTTCCGGTCCACATGGGCAACGTATGGGTCAGCCATATGGCGGGAACCTGGGCGAATGAGTCGAGGATAGTCGAGGAGCCGCTGCTGCCGGGGGTGATGCGGATAAGGAACAAGGATGGTGTCCGAAATTCGCAGACCTCGCGGGCGGAGGTGATGCTTTCTCTCGATGGACCGCCGCATGAACGGCATGGCGCCACAATCGGTGCGGCATTGTGCTACAGCGGCAATTATGTGATGGACATAGAGACCCATACCGGCAGGTATCACCATTTTAGAGCGGGAATAAACCCAGACAATTCATCATATCGCCTCAAACCCGGAGAGAGATTTGTGACACCGCCGGTTGCGATGACGTTCAGTCTCGAAGGGAAAGGAGGCGTGAGCCGCAATTTCCACCGATGGGGAAGAAAGCATATTCTCCGTCATGGAGACAGTCCGCGTAAGGTGCTGCTCAACAGTTGGGAAGGGGTGTATTTCGATATTGATGAACCTAAGATGGTTGCGATGATGAAGGATGCAGCCGCGCTCGGGGGCGAATTGTTCGTGATGGACGACGGCTGGTTTGGAGGTAAATACCAACGCAATGATGATTCGAAAGCACTTGGCGACTGGGTGACAGACCGGCGCAAGCTGCCGCACGGGCTGAATGCCCTTGCCGACAGCGCAAGGGTTGCCAGCGTAGGTTTCGGCCTTTGGCTTGAACCGGAGATGGCAGATATCTCAAGCGAGATATACGAGAAGCATCCTGACTGGGTTCTGAAAGCCTCGCGACGCGACATAGTGGCAGGACGCGGCGGCTCGCAGGTTGTTCTCGATTTCTCGAATCCCAAGGTTCGTGATTACGCGGTGGATGTTGTTGACAGGATTCTTAAGGAAAATCCCGGAATTGAATATATCAAGTGGGATTCAAACAGTGGCATCTACATGCATGGCTCCCAGCATCTTCCAAAAGAGAGGCAAAGCCATCTATATATCGACTGGCATAAAGGTTTCGAGGAGGTGCTCAAAAGGGTGCGTGAGCGTCATCCCGACATAGTGATGCAGGCGTGTGGCGGCGGTGGCGGTCGCGTCAACTGGGGAGTGCTCAGATATTTCGATGAATTCTGGACCAGCGACAACACCGACCCTCTCCAACGGATCTATATGCAATGGGGCACGTCGTACTTTTATCCCGCCATAGCCATGGGGGCGCATATAAGCGCATCACCGAATCATCAGACACGACGGAGCACGCCTATAAAATTCAGGGCGGACGTGGCGATGAGCGGACGCCTCGGAATCGAGCTGCAGCCCAAAGAGATGACGGAAGAGGAGAGGAATGTATGCCGACAGGCGATTGCGGACTATAAGTCAGTGCGTGGCACTATCCAGTTTGGCGATCTCTACCGTTTGGTGTCTCCATACGATCGTCTGGGCGTGGCTTCGCTGATGTATGTGTCGCCGCAGAAGGATGATGCCGTGGTGTTCTGGTACAGGACAGAACCCTTTGCCGGGCAGATATTGCCGATGGTTAAACTTGACGGTCTCGACAGGGAAAGAATGTATACCGTCACGGAACTCAACCGTATCGACGACACTCCGATGCCCTTTGAAGGGAAGAGTTATTCCGGAGCGTTCCTGATGGACAATGGTCTCGATATCCCTTACCGTCATGATGTGCCCGATGACCGCAAAAGTGAATACTCAAGTCGGGTGTTGCATTTGCAGTCCAGATAAGAGCTTATTTTTAAACAAGCTATGAAATTTCACTACTTTGTGGAACGGACAACTTCTAAGAATAATGAGAAAGATATTTATTGCTTTAGGATTGATATGTGTCGCCTTGGGTGTCTGGGGCGACACTTTTCTAAAATCGCCTGACGGTAATCTGAAGGTTTCGTTCGCTTTGACAAACAAGGGTGTGCCTACGTATTCTCTCTCTTTCAAGGGGACTGAAATTGTCAGGACTTCACCGATGGGTTTCTCCTTTGCAACCGGGACTTCGCTCGACAAAGGATTTAAGGTTGACGGTGTCACACGTACCGAATGCGACAGCGTGTGGAGTCCGGTATGGGGCGAGAACAGTTCGATACGTGAGAATTATAACGGAATGGTGGTAGGTCTGGCGAAGGGGGACAGGAGAATGAACATAGAGTTCAGGGCTTTCAACGACGGCATAGGGTTCAGGTATATATTCCCCGAGAGTAAGGATTCCCTCCTTGTCGTGAAAGAGGAGAAGACCTCGTTTGCCATGGCAGGAGACCATACGGCATGGTGGATTCCTCTCGACTATGATTCGCAGGAATATGAATACACAGAGTCGCGGCTCAGTGCCATCCCGCCCTCCAAGGGGGTGCAGACTTCGCTTATGATGAAGACGGATGCCGGAATATATGTAAACATACATGAGGCGGCGCTGGTGAATTTTCCCGCCATGCATCTCGACTATAATAGAAAAAGCAAGACTTTCAAATCCCATCTGACACCTCGTCCCGACGGGACGGCGGCGCATGTGACGACTCCGTTCAAGACACCCTGGCGAACGGTTATGGTAAGCGACAAAGCCACTGACATCCTGGCGTCCAACATGATTCTTAATCTGAACGATGCCTGCAAGATTGAGGATACCTCATGGATACACCCGATAAAATACATGGGTGTATGGTGGGAGATGATCACGGGTAAAAGCCGATGGAGCTATACGAAAGCAGAGAATTTTGACTTGGCAACTTTCGATTATTCCAAGGCCACACCGCATGGACGGCATGGCGCGAACAATGAGAATGTCAGGAGATATATAGATTTCGCATCCAGACATGGTTTCGACCAGTTGCTTATAGAGGGGTGGAACGTAGGTTGGGAAGACTGGTACGGGAAGGAGAAGGATTATGTATTTGATTTCGTGACCCCCTATCCGGATTTTGACATCGCTGCTTTGAACGGTTACGCGAAAGGGAAAGGAATCAAACTGATGATGCATCATGAGACTTCCGGATCGGTGGAGAATTATGAACGTCACCTTGATGCCGCCTACGACCTTATGAACCGGTATGGGTATGACGCGGTGAAGAGCGGGTATGTTGGCAGGATATTGCCTAAGGGAGAATTCCATTACAGCCAGGATATTGTTAACCATTATCAGGACGCGGTTGAGAAGGCCGCCGCAAAGCATATCATGGTCAACGGGCATGAGGCTGTGCGTCCCACCGGACTTTGCCGCACCTGGCCCAACCTTGTGGCGAACGAGAGCGCTATGGGTCAGGAATATGCGGAGATGACCCCGCGACATGTCACAATCCTCCCTTTCACGAGGCTGCAGGGTGGCCCGATGGATTTCACGCCGGGTATATTCAGAATGGATATTACTTCATTCGCGCCAGGTTATCAGGGGAAAAGGAAACGCGCCACGATTGCCAACCAGTTAGGACTTTATCTCACGATGTATTCCCCGATACAGATGGCCGCGGATATGCCGGAACATTATGAGAGGCATATGGATGCTTTCCAATTTATAAAGGATGTGCCTGTTGACTGGAGCGAGAGCAGGTACCTCGATGCGGAGCCTGGAGACTATATCGTGGTTGCGCGAAAAGACAGGAACAGCGAGAATTGGTTTGTGGGAGGTGTGACCAACGAGGAAGCGAGGGATTATGAACTCAGGTTTGATTTCTTGCCAGAAGGTGTGGAATATGAATGTACCATATATGCCGATGCACCGGACAGCGACGGCTTTACAAATCCGGAGAAGTATGAGATAAAGAGAAGCCGTGTCACGGTGGCATCGGTGATTCCGGTAAGGATGGCGCGTGCCGGAGGTTTCGCGGTGAGCCTCAAGCGTGTGTTCAGTATGCTTCAGCTCAACATATGGCAGGAATGCACGATGGTCAAGGGTGGATATGAGGCTCTTGTGGATGAAATATGGCGGCTTAAGCCGGATTTCGTCACTCTCAGCGAGGTCCGTAATTATGGAGGCGTGGATTTCACCGGTAAACTATGCGGGTCGCTGCGAGACAAAGGTGTTGCATACTATTCATATCCGAGTGAGGATTCGGGGATTATAAGCAGGTTTCCCATAAAAGAATTTTCAACGGTTTATCCTCTAAAGGATGATTCAGGGACTATCTATCGGGCGGAGGTGGATCTGGGAAATACAAAAATATCGGTTTATACCGCGCATCTCGACTGGCACAACTATTCATGTTACAACGCACGCGGATATGACGGGGCTACATGGAAGGAGACTTCGAAGCCGAAAAGCGCGGAGGAGATTCTGAAGCTCGGTTCAGCCTCCCGGCGCGTGGAGGAGATTGAGGCTTTCCTGAAGGATGCTAAAGGGAGGATGGCGGAAGGTTATGAAATTCTGATGGGAGGTGATTTCAACGAACCCTCGTTCAAGGACTGGATTCAGGAGACGGCGCAGATGTTTGACCATAATGGTTTTGCTGTTGAGTGGCCTGTGACGAAACTGCTTGATGATAATGGTTTTACGGACATGTGGAGGGCGCTCTGTCCCGATCCGGTTAAGAATCCCGGTATCACTTATCCCTCTGATGTGCCTACGCTACCGGCTGAAAAGATCTGTTGGGCGCCTAAGGCCGATGACCGTGACCGGATAGACTTCATCTTCGGCAGCCGGAGAGTGAAGCCTCTTGAGGCTGTAATTGTCGGTCCGCGTGCATCCATGTGCCGGTCCGAGAGAACTGAGGAAACTTCAGCCGACAGCATTGCCACTCCTGCCTGCACATGGTTCTCCGACCACAAAGGCATCCTTGCGAAATTCGTTATTTCCGATTATTTTTAAACAAGCTCTTAGTCTCAGGCAGCCGTTGCGATCAACAGCTGCTCCCAAGATACCTTTGTCGCAGAACTCAATCGAGGAGTTTTGCATAGATTCAAGGATGAAGCCCGTGCGTAGTTTTGGGGTATAGGTTTGGCGGTTGGGGGGAATTTTGTTAATTTTGCAGTGAACTATGTGGAACGGCTGTGCCGTTTTAGAAGAGTAATCACACAGTTCGTGTAAACCAATGGCAAATAAACTGGTTGAAATAGTAGCCAAGAATGCGCTGAAGCTAAAGGGACGAGAAGCCTACCGCTTCTGCTGGCGCAAGGACGGTGAATGGCTTTCGACTCCCTGGGAGGAGTTTGCTGTCCAGGTGGATGTGGCAGCGAAATCGCTGGCGATGCTTGGACTTTTAGAGAAAGATACGATAGCCATCTGCTCTCCCAATACCCCGCAGATATTGATAACGGAGTTGGGAGCGTTCAAGAATCGTCTCGCGTCTATTCCTATATATTCGAGTAGTTCGCAGACCCAATATGATTTCATAGTTTCCGATGGGGGTGCTTCTGTCCTTTTTGTGGGCGACAGCCATCAGTATCCTCTTGCATATAATCATTGGAAATCCCATCCCGATAAAATACGGAAAATCGTCATCTTCAAGAACGATGGTCTTGATTTGAGGGAAGACGATACGGTGTCTATCTTCTGGGATGACTTTGTGCGTCTCGGCATGAACGCCACGGAAGAGACAGCCCGAGAGGTAGAAAGGCGGGCATCCGGCGGTCTGCCGGAAGATATGGCTACGCTGATATATACTTCAGGCACGACCGGCGAACCCAAAGGGGTGGTCATAACCCATGGCAATTATGATGCGGCTATTGAGATGCATCTCAAGATGCTGACAACAATCAGCGATGATGACCTTTCAATGGCGTTCCTCCCGATGTCTCACATCCTCGAGAAAGCATGGTGCTTCTTCTGTATTACGCGCGGACTCGCAGTTGCGGTCAATTATGATCCCCGCCTGATTCAGGACACTATCCATGAGGTGCATCCCAATCTTATGTGCTGTGTGCCGAGGTTCTGGGAGAAGGTATATGCCGGAGTAAAGGAGAAGATCGCGGCGATGAGTCCGATGCAGAGGACTCTGGTGAACCGTGCGGTAAGCGTGGGTCGCAGGCGTAATCTCCACTACAGAAGACGTGGCAAGAAGGCGCCTTGGTATGTCGAGAAGGAATATCAGTTCTGGGACAAGCGCATATTCTCCAAACTGAAGGGTGCTATAGGCATTCCGAATCCGAATTTCTTCCCGACGGCGGGTGCGCCACTGAGCGACCGTATCTGTGAATTCATGCATTCTGTGGGAATAGATATAATAATAGGATACGGTCTCA
>ERZ778516.199-NODE-199-length-53604-cov-12.621524_pt1 | contig 53604 bp, 49 predicted proteins | sample MGYA00510342_ERZ778516 | MGnify/ENA primary metagenome ERZ778516 (study PRJEB29527, sample SAMN07138961) | mouse gut metagenome | material: feces | host: mouse | place: China:Nanjing | collected 2016-01-25 ...
CATCTGTGCTGCAACTTCTGCCGCAAAATCTTCTTCTTTCTTTTCAAGCCCTTCGCCTGTTTCAAAACGTACAAATTTCTTTATATCAATCTGGCATCCCTCAGCCTTAGCAACATTCTGGATATATGTTTTAACATTTTCTTTATTTTCAGCTTTAACATATTCCTGTTCTAGCAGGCATACCTCTTTTAATTCTTTATTAAGGCGTCCTGTAATCATCTTTTCAATAATATCATCAGGCTTGCCTTCATTCTTAGGGTCATTCTTTGCCTGTGTAAGCAGTATTCCTTTTTCATGCTCTTTGTATTCTTCGTCTACATCATCTGAAGAAAGATACTTTGGATTTAATGCTGCAATCTGCATTGCTATATTCTTAAGACATTCCTTAACACCATCACTTGCAGAATCTGTACCAGCTTCTACTAATACACCAATCTTCCCGCCTGCATGGATATATGGGACAATTATGCCATCAGTTGATATCCTTTCAAAACGGCGGATATTCATGTTTTCACCAATAACAGCTACCATAGATTTTAACTTATCATCTACAGTCATGCTTGTATCTGCTGCCCAAGGCTCTGCAAGGAAAGCTTCAATATCTGCTGCACCAGAAGTCTTTACCTGTGCTGCAACTTCTGCAACATATTCCTGGAACTTCTCATTCTTGGCAACAAAATCTGTTTCACTATTTACTTCTACGATAGAAGCTATCTTTCCATCTGCATCAACATCAACTGCTACAATACCCTCTGCTGCAATGCGTCCTGCTTTTTTAATAGCTTTGGAAAGACCGTTTTCACGTAACCACTCTGCTGCCTTTTCCATATCACCATCTGTATTTGAAAGCGCCTTCTTGCAGTCCATCATCCCAGCGCCGGAAATTTCCCTTAACTCTTTAACCTGTGAAGCTGTAATTGCCATTTTAATTTCCTCCATATTTATAAAAAAATATCCCGTTATTCTGCTTCTGCCATTTCATCGTCTGTCATAGAAACACCCTGGTTAGCTTCAATAACAGCATCTGCCATTTTAGAAACTATAAGTTTTACTGCCCTTATAGCATCATCATTGCCAGGAATTACATAATCAAGTTCTTCTGGGTCACAGTTAGTATCTGCAATTCCAATAATAGAAATACCTAATGTATGTGCTTCCTGTATACAGATTCTTTCTTTCTTAGGGTCAACAACAAAGATAGCATCTGGAAGTTTCTTCATTTCTTTGATACCGCCAAGGTTTTTTTCAAGCTTATCCCATTCTTTCTTAAGGACAATAACTTCTTTCTTAGGCAGTACATCAAATGTACCATCTTCTGACATTGCTTCAATAGCTTTTAATCTCTTGATACGGGTCTGGATTGTTTTAAAGTTTGTAAGCATGCCGCCTAGCCATCTCTCATTAACATAGAACATGCCACAGCGCTCTGCTTCTGTCCTGATAGAATCCTGTGCCTGCTTCTTTGTACCTACAAAAAGGATTGTACCACCATCTGCCACAATATTTTTAACAGCATTATATGCTTCGTCTACTTTACCTACAGACTTCTGTAAGTCAATAATATAAATGCCATTGCGCTCTGTGTAGATGTACTCAGCCATTTTAGGGTTCCATCTTTTTGTCTGGTGTCCAAAGTGAACACCTGCTTCAAGTAACTGTTTCATCGAAATAACGCTCATAATAATACCTCCATGGTTTTTCTTCTTCCATATGCTTCCAAACGTATGACCAGTGACGTGGCGTTACTACGTCAAGGCACCATATACGAAATCCGCATACGTGATTGATTAATTTGTTCTCTTTATATCTGCGCATCCTTATTGTATCCAGGAATACTTGATTACTTTACCATATAATCCATATATTTGCAAGGATTTTTATTTCCATTTATATTCTATTTACACATCTGGCACAAAATAAAAGAAAGGTTTGTCAATGTGTTACTATAAGTCCTGTATTCCTGCTGCCTGTATATTCTGCGCCGTCTTCTGTACTTGTCCTGAATGGTGCAGCAGGTATACCATTTGCGCCAAATAATGTTACTTCACTGTAATTAGTCCAGCAGTATCTTGCATATAAAGGGGCTTTCACTTTATCTGACTCCAGTATTACACTATTACCTGATATTACAGCATCTGCAGGATAATATTTCCTGTCTGCACCTGCTATTTCAAATCCTTTTTCTTCTTCTGCCTTACATTTTAAACCTGCTTCCGCATGTTTAAACATAATATGCATTTTTCTGCCATCAACAAAATATGAACTATATACAGGTCCATATACCTCTTCTTCACCTGCACCCCCATATACATGGTACATTGCCTGTAACATAAGCCTTTCACCTACTGGCTCTTTGTCCACAGGATGTATATTATTATATTCCCCACAGTCAAGTATAACTGCAATTCCTGTATTCTTTACAGTTTCATAAAGCTTCATCTGTGCTTCACGTATAAATGGCCAGTTCTGGTAATCTGGTTCGCCATCACTTCTAAACATTGGAAGCTGCACTAGCATAAATGGAAGTTTGTTATCTTTCCAGTCATGTCTCCACTGTCTTACAAGTGTAGAAAGCAGTTCATAATAGATATATGGCTTATGGTCATCCTCCTCACCCTGGTAATATAAGAAACCTGCAAGTGTATATGGCATAACCCTTTTAAGCATTGATTCATACAAGCCAGCTGGACGGTTCACACTGTGTGGCCCTACAGGACCAGGATATCTGTTTTCTCCAAAAAGGCTGGTTGCCTCCTCCCATGTAGGATTTGGCGATGTAGCATAATAATTACTTACATTCTTATCAAACTCTGCCTGGTATATAGTGTATTCTTCCATTTCCTTAAGATATTCCTCAAAATCCTGGTTCTCTATTATTTCATCATATTCTTTAAGGTAAGAAGCAATGCGGTTATCCTGTCCAAGAAACTCCCTGCTTATCCAGCATGATGCTGATGTGCCGCCCCAGTTGCATCCTATTATACCAACAGTAACACCAAGTTTTTCAGACAATTTATTTGCAAAATGGTATGCTACAGCAGACCATCTCCCACACGTGCCAGGAGACAGTTTGTCCCATGAACTCTCTGCCTCTGCCTGGTATAACTCCTCACCTTCCCAGCATACTTTAGGCACATAATAAAACCTTACATTGTCCCCAGAAGCATTTTGCACTATACTGCTGCCATCTTTGCTGTTCTGCAGTTCAAGTTCCATATTGGACTGTCCGCCTGCAAGCCATACTTCCCCAGCCATAATATCATTATACTGGAGGATGTCCCCTCCACTTTTTACAGTCATTGTATAAGGTCCGCCCGCCTGCATTGGCGGCAGATAAAGACTCCATTTTCCATTAATTGTCCCTGTTTCCACAATACAGCCATTTATTTCTACAGTAACTTTATCCCCGTCTGACTCACCCCATACTGCAATATTTTTATTTCTCTGCAGTACCATGCTGTCACTAAATACTACTGGCATTTTAAGCATAAATTTCCCTCCTTGATATTATTATAGAAACTGCCATACCTGGGAACTCCAGATATGGCAGCATTTACAATTACATAACTCATCAGAATACAAGAACTGTAACAGAATGTGCAGGCAGTATAACCTGTACTTTCTGCTCATTTACAGCAAGCCTGCATTCACAAGGTTTTACTAATTCCTCTTCCTTTGTATTTACATTAGCAGTATCTACAAACTCTTTACCAGCTGTAAGAAGTATTGCTTTTGCGTCATATACCTGCTTGTATCCGTCTATAAATATATCCATTTTCTTAGATACATCAGACGCATTTACAAGCTTTGCATAAAGATGTTCTTCATCTTTTGTTACAGAATGGAACACCGCCCTGTTGTACGCTTCCAGTTTATATTCAAGTTTTATACTGTCAAAACCTGCACCATCAGTATATGAACAACAAAGATGTTTCCCATCATCACCACCATAATTAACTGTAAATGTATATGTAACACCATTCTTTAATTCTTCATAATTACATTCACGCAGGTTTCCAGCTGTTACACTAGAAGAATAATCTCCAAGGGTGTAACCTTCAACTCCCTGTTTAAATACCCTTATTCCTGTCTGTGCACTATTCATATTTACAGCATACTCTATTACGTCTTTTTTTGAAATATCTTCTATCTCTGTAAGGCCTGTACCTATAAAGATACCACCATTTCCGCTAATGCGTTCTGCTTTTACAGTGACAGTATAGTCCTTCCATAATTCTTCAAGTATATAAATACCATTTAAGCCCTTTGCAGATGGAGTAATAATAATTCCTTCGCCCTCTTTTACAGTATAACCCTCTGCTTTTGGAAGCACTTTCCATCTGTCAGAAATGCCTTCTGCAAAATTTTCTGCAAACAATACAGAATTATCAATATTGGATATAACATTTATTTCCCTTACAAGCACTTCTGCATTGCCAGCAGCAATCTCAATACCGCCATGAGGGCGCAAATCTAACCTTACTCCTTTCTCATAAAGGGTAAATGTTGTTTCAACTACCTTTTTGCCAAGGTTCTCTGCAAACATCTGTTGTACATAATAGTTTGGTGTAAGCCATACCGAATCATTGTCAAACCAGATAGCATCTGGTGTCCAGCGGTAAGTTCCATCTAAAAGTACCTTATTAAACAATGGTGCTGTTGCCGCAAGCCTTACAACATCAGAATTATTCTCAAACCCTGTCATAACTGCTGCTTCTGCAATAGCTCCTGCAAGTGTATTTTTATCAGTTGAAGCATATTCACCCACAAATACTTTAGATGTTTCACTTTCATTTAAAGTACCATCTGTATTATATGCACGGTAATAATAGTTATAACGGTCTGCATTTTCAAGTAAATAATTATTGGAACGGTAATAATGTTCATCCGCAATAGTTTCCATATAGTTACTTTCACGCCCGTACCATTTTACTTCTTTAGCAAAACTTTTTTCACCATCTGTAAATACAACTGTTGCTCCATCTGTTTCCAGGTTGCCGCTCAAGAATTTCCAGCCATACCTGTAAGCGTCATCATCTGCCTGCGCACCAACTGTAGATATAATTGTTAAGTCATAACCAGGATAATTTTTCTCCATATAACTGTCAATAGCATATTTGAATTCTGCAAAACTTGCGAAGAATTCTTCACCCCAGTTCTCATTGCCAACACCTAGCAGATGCAATGCAAATGGCTCTTCATGTCCCATATCTTTACGGAGTTCTGCCCATTCATTGCCATCAAAATCAGTGCTTATTGCAAAATCAATTAAATCAGTGAAATTCCTTATATATTTATCCTGTAAACTGCCTCCTGCAGGATTGACATAATCAGAACGGGCCTGGCACAGTACACCACATGCCATAACTGGAAGCGGCAGTGCCCCAAGGTCTTCTGCAAGCTGGAAATATTCCATATAACCAAGACCCATTGTCATCATATAACCCCAGACATTGTAATTCTCTTTGCGGTATTCAACAGCACCCACTGAATCCTTCCAGTCATATACATTATCCCATATATATGACCCCTCTGAAATACATCCTCCTGGAAAACGCAGGAATGACGGATGCAAGTTTTTCATAGCCTCTACCATGTCACGGCGCAGCCTGTAGTTAGGGTTGCCGAGAAAGTTTGTATGTGCTGTAGCAGAACCTTTTTCCTCTGATGCTCCCCAGACATTTTCAGGCATAAGGGAAACCATTCCGACAGACACTCTTCCTATAAATTCTATCCTAAGCTGTGCATAGCCAGTTTTAGAAGCTGTCATCTTATATTTTTCTCTTCTGCCATATTTCTTCCACTCATTTTTCCTGACTGGTATAATTATAGAACTGGCTACAGGCATGTCATTTTCATCTACAAGGCTTATCTTTAACCCTGCACCTTTCTGCCTGCCACCATCTTTCTTGCATGCAGACTTCGCCCATACTGTAAAACCGTACTCTTCCTCTTCTTTTAAATAAATAGAAAGAGTAAGCCCCGCATCACAAAAACCACGGTTATATATTACTGTCCCATCTTCTGCTGTAATATAATGTTCATTAGTACCAGGATTTGTAATTCCAAGATGTTCATTTAACCCATGTTCATCTTCTACTGTTATCTTATCCAAGTCACCAAACCAGTACCACAAAGGCATATGTCTTTTACCTGTAGATTTTCCATCAGCACCTGAAGAAGCGTCATATGTACAATATTCAAATGCCTCAAATGAACGGTTGCACACAAGCTCTGCATAAAGCCCGCCATCTGCCGCATTGTTAATATCTTCATAAAATAAACCATAAAGTGTATCACTTATATTGGAAGTTTCCTTATCTGCATGTATAGTCATTGTATAAGGTGCTGTAATCTTTGGTATTACATTTACATAAGACTCTGACCTGAGTTCATGGCACCCTACAGATAAAACTGCTGTAAGCTTAATATAGACAGGTTTTGTAAATTCACCAAGTTTCCCTTCAGAAGAAAGTACATCTTCCCTCTCTGATTCCCAGCGTACCTTTACTTTGCCACCCATATAGCTTGATGGCAGCTCTATATCTTCTGTAATAATCTTATCAGGCTTTAAAAGGTAATTCTCATATACCATTTTAAGAATATCTTCATCAGATATAGTTTCACATACTATATCTACTATCTCAGATTCTGAAAGTACCCTGTTATATATACGGAAATCTGTGATAGACATATTTCCGTCTGGGTCAGCACCAAACTGTGAATGTCCTATATAGTTATTTACATAAGTATCTTCTTCTTTAATCCCTGCAAACCATTCACGCAGACGTTTATAATTGCCGCTTGATGTCTGGCTTATAGAACCGTCTGCAATTACTGAGCCATTTACATAAAGCACTGGACCAGCACTGCTTAAAGTACCATTCTTAGTGCCATGTACAACAAGTGCTACATGTGTCCATGTATTTACAGGAAAAGCCCTGCCCGGGTCAGCTGGAAGGTCTGAACCAGCAAAACAGCTTGCACGCAGGTTTCTTGTCATAAATATATAAGGGCCTGTATCTGATTTACCAAAGTCAAATATACGTTCCCATGCACCAGTTTCTTTGCCAAGATTCATCCAGAATGTAACACACATCCCGTCCTCATCACTTGCATTACTTAAAATATTTTCAGGAAGCCTTAAAAATGAGGTTCCATAAAAGCCATCACCATAAATACAGACTGCCTTGCGTCCATTAACTTCTTTTATGGCAGGTGGGTTCACGCCACACACAGAAGCATTGTTATTGTTGCCAGAACTGTCTTTTCCAACATCTCCTGCATCATCAAAACGGTACCATGCCGCCATATCTTTAAAAACCGACATACTGCATCTCCTTTTCATAATTGTGTTGTAAAAAGTAAATTATTTTACAAAAACTTAAACAACTCTTATCTTACCACACTTTGCCATAAGTTCCAAGTACCTATATTTTATTTTTTAATAATATTCCTGGTAGTTTTTTCCATATTTTGGTTTATTATAGAAGAATCCTCTTCATTGCCTGTCAATTCTTCACTTACCCCTTCTGTTGCATCTTTTTTCAGCACAATTTTTAATGTCATAAGTATAAGCTTTATATCTGTCCACATAGAATAGTTAGATATATAAAATAAATCAAGCTTAAGCTTGTCATATGGCGTAGTATTGTACTTCCCATATACCTGGGCATAACCTGTAAGACCTGCCTTAACCCTTGTACGGAATGCAAACTCTGGTATTTCTTTGCAGTATTCTTCCATAATCTCTGGTCTTTCAGGTCTTGGTCCTGCAAATGACATGTCACCTTTTAATATATTAAACAGCTGTGGCAATTCATCTATACGTGTTGCCCTTATTATACGTCCTACTGGTGTAATCCTGTCATCATTTTCCCTTGCAAGCTTTGCAATACCATCACTCTCTGCATCTACTACCATGCTTCTGAATTTATATATTTCAAATTTCCTGTCATGCCTGGTAAGCCGTACTTGTTTATACAATACAGGTCCCCCATCATAAAGTTTAACAGCAACAGCTGTTATAAGCATTACTGGTGACGTAATTATAAATGCTGGGACTGCAAGCATAAGGTCAAGTGCACGTTTTGCCAGAAGCTGGTCAAAACTTAAAGTATACCCTTTAGACAACATAAATGGTGTATCAAATATGTGTATCCTGTCAGCTCCCATAAGTATAATATCAGAAATTTTTGGCACTACATAAGCCCTTACTTTATTGGCATAACAGTATTTTAATATATCATTTCTTTCTACTGCAGAAATATCACCAATAATAACTGCCTGGAAATCTTTCATCTTGCGGGCAATTACTTCAATTCCCTCACTAATATTTACAGAATCATATATTGCATACTTATCACGTCTTGTTTCTACCTTATTTACAAGACCTTCTGCTGGCCTGTCACCATATATAAGAAGTATTTTCCATGGCTGGAAAATATTATTATATAAATTTGTCACTATATAAGTAAATAACGCTGATATTGCCATCTGGACCAGCATAATAACAAAAAGCACAACAGGATTTACAAATCTGAAAGCAAGCAGTGATATTACAATGTATATTACAATATTTGTAAGAAAAAGGCTTAAATACTGTGACAGTATAACTTCTACTTTTCTTAACTGCCCAATTTTAAACCCTCCATACATATTTGAAAAAAACAAAAGAATAACAGCATATAACGCAATAAGAACATAATTACCTTTACGGTAAAATTTTACTAAATACATAGTATGGAAATAATATCCATACCAGGCATAAGCAAATATTGCCGCCATAAGCATTATATTAATTAATGATACTATAAAAAGTATAATCTTCTTGTAAGGATCATAATTCTTCATCACTAACCTCACTTATCCATAGTAATTATTTTAATATATACCAAGTCTTAAAAGTATTTTAAAAATCTTATTATCAAGCTCTCTCTGCCTGTAAATCTTTCCTGTATTTACAAGCCTTCTCCTTATATGCCCGTCTTTTTTACCTTTTATAAACATTACAAGGAGTCTCTTTTTACCTGTTGGCATTGCCATCCCTTTATATCCTTTGCCAAAAACACGCCAGAACTCTGCTGCCTGCCTGCTGGAGCTATACGCATCTTTCCTGAATTTATTTAACCTGTATTTAATCTCTGCCAGCCTGTCTGTATTCTTGCCAACTGTGTTGCCTCCATGCTGGCGGTAATAAATATATGAATTTTCATCATAATATATCCTTCCAAAACATGAAGACACCAAATAAAGCCATCTGTCATGCATTGTGGTATATTCTGGAAACCTGTCTGCCACCATAACCCTTAACTTGTTATTAAATACAGTAGTACATCCTGTTACAATATTTTCTATTAATGCATTGCCAAAACCTGGCCTCATATCTGGATGGCTTACCTTTAATTCAAGATGTTCCAGGTTTTCATCAACAAACGACGGACGGCAGCAGTATAAAACAGGTCTGTCTGTTAATGTTTCCTGTTCTTTATATATCTGCCTTATTCTTTTTATACCTGTTCCCATCTTTGATGGCAGCCAGTAATCGTCCTGGTCTGCAAGTGCATAATAGTCTGCATTATCTGCTTTCACCATTAAATCAAAAAAACTTTGTATAACACCTAAATTATTACCCTGGTACCATCTTACCTTATCCGGATACTTCCTGGTGTACTCTTCCAAAATCTCCTGTGTGCCATCCGAAGAACCATCATCACGTATCACCAGGCTGAAAACCACTGTCCCATCTTTTTCACAGTCCTGGGCCATTATAGACTCCAGCTGTTCCCTTAAATATTTTTTACCATTATATACTGACATCAATATCTGAAGCTTTTCCACTTTTCCATGCTCCTTACTTGTTTATTCTATGTTTCTGCATAAGCTTGTCAAGTCCCTGGTTCTTTATATTTGCTATAGATTTAAAAATATGTTCATTAGCAAGGCGTTCTGCCTTTTCCTCGTCTTTATCTTTTACTGACTGCAATATCGCCTTATGTTCCCTGCCTGCCATGCTTGCACGCTCTTGTGAAGACAGTGTGTTCTTTCTTACACGCTCAACATAATGGTGGTAGTCTGAAAGTATATGTTCTAGTATTTTGCTGCCACATGCTTTATACATGGCATGGTGGAACCTGTTATCAAGTTCAAATATCTGCTCCCAGTGTTCTTTTTTTATATGAAATTCACTTAAATATATTATTTCTTCTAAATCTTCAATCTGTGCAGCAGTAATATTTTCACATGCCCATTTTGCACAAAGACCTTCAAGATATGAACGTATAACATATATATCATATATATCTTTGGAAGTAATGCCATTCACATACGCACCCTTATTTGGTATAATTGAAACAAGCCCCTCAAGTTCAAGCTGTCTTAAAGCTTCCCTTACAGGAGTACGCGAAACTCCCATTTCTTTGCTTATTGCAGCTTCCCTGAGCTCATATTTCTCAGGATAGTCACCTGATAGTATATCCTCCCTTATTTTATTAAATACCTTGCCACGCAAGGAATACCTGTCCATAATTTCCTTATTTCCACTATAATTATCCATTTCTCCACTATCTCCATAATGTTACTATTATTCCATATAACTGGATTTATAATTAATCTATTGCATACATTGTATACATTGGTACAATTAATGTCAAATCTTTTCTCCTTTTAATACACAAGATACTTATATATTAAAAAATGGAGCAACTCCAATAAAATTATTGTTGTTTCTTTTTATATTTTATGTATAATATTTATGTACAGGCACAAAACTAATTTACTATACAGGAGGTTAAACATGGCTGTATATACCAATTTAAACAAAAATCTAAAAAAGAATGAAAAGAAGGTTTCCATTTCAATAATATTGCCCATTATAGCAGTATTAGCAGTAATCCCATTGATTACATACAAATACGAATACTATACACATCTTGAAACATTTGACTGGTACAGGGGACGCCCCCAAGCAGCTGATTTCTTCCTGCATTACAAAACAATAGCATTAATAATTGTTTCAATATATATGGTACTTGCCATTATATACATGGTATGGGGTGAAGAAAGAAAATTTGTCTGGGACAAAAAGTTTATACCACTTGCAGTATATGCGGTTATAACACTGGTCTCAGCCATTGCATCCAAAAATTCATATTTTTCATTTAATGGTATATATGAACAGTTTGAACCAGTATGGATACTTATGGGATACGCTGTTATTGCATACTACTGCTTTTATGTACTGCGTGATGAAACAACAGTAAAACATACTATACGATGGTTTATAGCTGGCATATCAGTAATGGCTGCACTTGGTTTAAGCCAGGTATTCAAATGTGATTTCCTGCGTTCAGACCTTGGTATGAAACTTATTACACCACCACCACATGAAAAGCTGACTTTTAACTTTGAACTTGGACGTTCATACCTTACATTGTATAACCCTAACTATGTGGGATATTATGCTACATTAATTGTACCATTGCTTATAGCACTGGTATTTACCACCAAAAAATTGTGGCACCGCATAGGTTACGCTTTCCTTGCTGCTTCACTTGTACTTATACTTTTCTCATCACAGTCACGTGCAGGCATAGTTACAATAATTATTTCACTCTTCATTATGCTTCTGTGCATGCGTAAAGTATTTATTAAAAACTGGAAAATAACTGTTGTTGCAATAGCAGTATTTATAATAGGATTTATTGGTATTAACATGGCAAACCAGAATATCCTTTTCACACGTATGAAGTCCATGTTTTCAACAGCTGACGAAGTCCATGCACTAAAAAGCATACTTACTAATGATGATAATGTAACTATAACTTATAATGATGCTTCCCTTATATTTAAGACAAGCCTTGATGAAACTGGTGCTGATGTTTTTGAACTGTCAGATGGAAGTGGTGCTATTGTAAATTATGCACTGTCAGAAGATAATACAGCTTATGTAATACAAGATGAACGTTTTCCTTTTACATTTGCACCTGTAAGGACTGAGGGATTTAATGGCTTTGAGATTACAATAGAAGGGAAACAGTGGTATTTTTCAAACCTTATGAAAGAAAATGACACATCATATTATGTACTTGGCAATTCCATGTCATTATTTAAACTTACTGAACAGGAGAAATCAATAAGTTTTCTTGAGAACCATTACCATTTTGCAAATATGCGTGGATATATATGGGCACGTACAATACCATTATTAAAAGAATATTTCCTGCTTGGTTCAGGTCCAGATACATTTGTAATTGCATTTCCAAACCACGACCTGGTTGGATTATATAATTCAGGACACGAAAATGAAACTATTACCAAGCCACACTGTATGTACCTGCAGACAGCAGTACAGACTGGAGTACCTTCACTTATTGCACTCCTTGTATTCTATATATGGTATCTTATAAGCAGTATAAAATTATACTGGAAACACAGTTATGAAGGATATATGCCTAAAATAGGCGTTGCCATATTTGCCAGCTGTATAGGTTACATGATACTTGCACTGACAAATGATTCATGTGTAACAACATCACCAATATTCTATGCTTTAATTGGCATGGGACTTGGAATAAATTATAACCTAAAAAAAGAGCAAAGAAAAAATGCGTCCAGTTAAATGGACGCATCTGCTTTTGTGTTACTGGCGTACGGACCAATAACAAACATATGCCTGCACTATCGTAAGCCCGGCTGCCTGGCAAGTGTACGGCCATGCCAGGAATTCCCGCCTGTAACATTGCAAAACATATGTGTGGTTAATAATACTACCAATACCTATTATCCATAGCATTCTGCTGGTTAATAATATATTTACCAGTATTCTGCTACCGATAAATACAACAAACTTATTTTAGCATATATTTACTATTTTTGCATTAATTTCTTAAAATTTTTTTTAAAGGAGTTATAATTTTATGGCCAGCAAAACAGTTCCAAATAAAATCTGCTTTATCATATGTTATAATAATACAGAATACTTAAACGAAGCAATATTATATTTACAGCAGCTTGTTGTACCAGAAGGATATATTACTGACCTTTTATGTATAGAAGAGGCAGGTTCCATGGCAGAGGGATACCAGGCAGGCATGGAAGAAAGTGACGCTAAATATAAAGTATATATGCACCAGGATGTATTTATATTAAATAAATTATTTCTGGAAGATACAATAAATATATTTACACGCCATCCAGAAACTGGCATGCTCGGAATGGTAGGTACTAAACAGCTTCCTAAAAGCGCAGTTATGTGGGAAACTAAAGAGCGTATTGGCGCCCTCAGGGGATGTACACTTGATACATCTGATGACTTCTTTGACATACAAAACTGGCAGGATGATATTTCATATGTAATGGCGGTAGACGGGCTTTTAATAATGACACAGTATGATGTACCATGGCGGTGTGATATATTTAAAGGATGGGACTTTTATGATGTATCCCAGTCATTTGAATTCAGGCGTGCTGGTTATAAAATAGCCGTACCTTGCCAGAAGACGCCATGGGTAATGCATGACTGTGGATACTTAAATATGGCACGCTATAACGAAGCACGCCAGGTATTTATAAAAGAATACAATAGTGAATTCTAAATGGAGGACATATGAACCAGAATACAGAATATAAAGACTGGGATAAGACACTCTGCTATCTTGTAGACAATGGGTGTTTTGATGATGCACGGAAAATTGCATATACATATATAAAGCAATACCAGGCTGATGAAACATTTGTTATACTATTTATACTGTTCCAGATAAGTGATGCAGAAAAATCTTCTGGAGAATACAATATATTCTCTTCACCTGCCAGTGGTACAACAGAAGCTCTTATAAAGCATTATACACAGATTAAATTCTGCCTGAGACGCTATGAATATGACATGCCAGAAGAAGCTCTTGAGGAAGCTTTTGGATACTTTATAGAAAATAAAGTTTCTGTAAATGCACTATACAGGATATCACAGTTCGCATGTGTTAATACAGCATATGTATATAAACGCCTCGCACAAGCTTTCAGAAACAAAGGCATGGATGCACAGGCAGATGTATTTGAAAATCTTTAATGAAAGGCATGGCCAGACAATATGAAAATATTATTTCCACATTGGAAAAGCTTTGGTGTAGAAGATATAACTGAAGCATTTGAAAACCTTGGACATACTGTTATCCAGTATGAAAATGAACCAGATAATTACCGTATCAGCCCAAAATACAAATCTGGATTAAAAAAATACATACGGAGTGAAGGCATTGATTTAGTATTTACTTCAAATTATTTTCCTGTAATTTCAGATGCATGTAATGACACAAAGATTATATATATATCATGGTGCTATGACAACCCGCTTGTACTTACATATTCACAAACAATATTTAACCCATGCAACAGGATATTTATATTTGATTCACAGATGGTATATGACCTTAATGCACTTGGCGCAGATAATGTATATTATATGCCTATGGCAGTTAATGAAAAGAGACTTGCCAGTATGTCCGCAACCGCTGCACAAAGGGAAATTGTAAAGGCAGATGTATCATTTGTAGGTTCTCTGTATACAGAAAAACATACACTATATGACAGGATGGTTAAACTTGACGATTATACACGTGGCTACCTTGAAGGGGTAATGGCTTCCCAAATGCTTGTATATGGATATTCATTTGTAGAAGAAACCTTATCTCCTTGCATTATAGAGAACATGCAGAAGGCTATGCCGCTTGAAACTAATACAGGAGGCATGGAAACAGTTGCATATACATATGCAAACTATTTTCTTTTAAGAAAAATAACACAGACTGAAAGAACAGAAATATTAGACGGGCTTAGCAAACGGCTTCCAGATATAATTACATCTGATGGCAGAAAAGCCATGCCAGTTAAACTCTATACCCCGCAGGAAACCCCATTCCTGCCAGATGTAAAAAATATGGGCACAATACATTATATGCATGAAATGCCACTTGTCTTCCAGAACAGCAAAATAAACCTTAATATTACACTGCGCAGTATTAAAAATGGTATACCTCTCCGTGCAATAGATATAATGGGTGCTGGCGGTTTTCTTCTTACCAACTACCAGAACGACTTTGGCCTTCACTTTACAGATGGGAAAGATTTTGCCAGTTATTCAGATAGGGAAGATTTATATAATAAAGTTGAATATTACCTTAAACATGAAGATGAACGCAAAGAAATTGCTGAAAATGGATGCAAAGAAGTAAGAGCAAACCATACATATGAAAAAAGGCTTGCTGAAATGCTTGAAATTGCACAATAAAAATAGCAACATCCCTGTTTAACCTCATTAAGTAAGCCCTTTAAAATACACGCTTCTTAAGCGGCGGGTTTAGGACTTACTTAGTCTGACAGGAGTTCAAGCTCCTGCCAGACTGCCGCAAAGCGGCTATGAGGTTGGGTTGTTATTGGGCAAGTAGCGAAGCGGATTGCGAATATCCGCTTGACTGCAGACAAAATGCCCGCCATCTATATAGACGGCGGGTATCCTGAATCTGGTATATACATACTTCCAGAAATTATACTCCTAAAAGCTTTGTTACCATATCTTCCTGTTGTACCCTCTGCTGTGTAAGTGCAAAGTAATTATACTGCTGCATAACCTGCTCTTTCTTCTTCTCACTTACATACTGCTGGACATCCATATCTTCCAGCTTACTATAAGAAGAAGTAAGGTTTTCAGAAGAAAGATTACCTACACCTATACTGTAACTAAGGGCACTGCTCTGTGCTCCAAGTGAAGACCTTGCGTCATTAACCTTTTTAATAGCATCATCAAGTTTTGAAATATCAAACTTTCCTGTAACACTATAATCTGCAATACCCAGTGATTCCAAAGTTGCGTCTGTCGTATGTATTGACAGCCCGCCACCCTGAGGATTGAGTGCAAGGTTCATATCAGCCATGCTTCCATCCAGAAGGTTCTTTGTATTAAACTGTGTATTCTTAGCTACATCTGTAATATGCTGCTTTAACTGGTCAATCTCTTTCTGCATGCTCCGCCTGTCTGAATCAGAATAAATAGCTGAGTTAGAAGCCTGGAGGCTTAACTCCCTCATACGCTGCAGGCTGTCTGAAATTTGTGAAAGGGCACCATCTGCTACATTAATAAGACTCTGCCCATCTTCACCATTCCTTGAACCCTGGTCATAACCCTTTATCTGTGACAGATGCTTTTCGGCAATAGCTGCACCAGCTGGATCATCAGTTACTTTCTTTCTTAAAGATGCATTATAATTATTATAGTCGTAACTGTTTGATGATGAAATAGCAATACTCATATAAATCCCCCCTTCCATGTTTACATTTTATGGATATATATATTATAAACAAGAAAAAAGAAAACTTCAAGTAAAAAATTGGATTTACCTGCCATCTTTCAGCACTTATTATACTTAGACAACAACTGCCTTAAAAGTACCAAATCCACAGGCTTTATAAGCTGTTCATCCATACCTGCTTCCCTGCATTTTAATATATCATCCTTAAACACATTGCCAGTCATTGCAAACACTGGAACATCCAAAGCATCAGGTCTGTCTAGTGAACGTATAATTTTTGTTGCTTCTATGCCATTCATTACTGGCATGGTTACATCCATTAAAATAACATTATAAAAATTTATCCCAGACCTTTCAAAAGCTTTTACGGCACTTTCCCCATCTGTTTCCATAAATGTGTGTGCACCTCTCTGCTCTAACAAATCACAGATTATCTCAGCGTTTATATCACTATCATCTACCACAAGTATATTTTTACCAGTAAAATCTACTTCTGTGCTGTTTTTTGCTTTATCTGTACAAGAATTGTCTATATCAAATGTAATAGTAACCTGGAATGTAGTACCTGAATCTTTCACACTTTTAACTTTGATTTCACCACCAAGCATATCTGTAAATTGCTTTACAATTGCCATTCCAAGACCGTTACCCTCATATTTTATACCATCATTATACTTTTCCCTTGAAAAAGGCTCAAATATCTCTTCTATAAATTCCTCTGACATACCTATGCCTGTATCAGAAATTATAAAGCAATATGTAACACTTTCATTATCATACCGTACCTCTTCTGCACTAAAATAAATTGTACCTCCATCAGGTGTATATTTAAGGGAGTTTGAAAATAAGTTAATTAACACCTGTTTAAGGCGCAGTTCATCACCACATACTTTCACTACTGGCAACCCCGTATAACTGCTTACAAATTTAATCTGCCTGTTACATAACAATTCATCAAAAATACAAATACATTTTCTAATAAACTTTGTTATGTTAAATGGCTTATCTTCACGTTCAAATCTTCCTTCGCCATACTTAATTATATCAAGGATATTATCTACCAGTGAAAGCAGATATTCAGAAGAATCCTTAATCCTGTTAAGACAGTCCCCAGTCTTTCCTTTACCATCAATGTCCCTAAGGGCAATATCAGCCATTCCTGCAATACCTGTAACTGGTATACGTATATCATGTAAAATATATGCCAGAAACCGGCTTTTTCCAATGTTTATACCGTCCTTACTGTCTTTCCCGTCCTCCAATAAATAATCCTGCCCGTTCCTATTCATTATCTTTTGGCCCTCCACATTCCAGTAGTTAGTTATTTATTGGACTCTCTACCAGATAATAAAATGCAGAAAAAGTGCAAATCAAAATATGGCAAAAGACAAACCAGATGGATATTTGCAATCTACAATGCCTGCCTGTTTTAATATATACTGGTTCCTCACAGTTTTACATGCACTATCCTGTTTTTACTAAAATCAATTATTTATCTGTTTTACTTTTATACAGCTCTCTCCTCCTTCATTACATTACATTTTACCTTACGGGGGAATTTTTTCAACATAAACTTCATAATTGGAACAAATAATAACATAATTGGAAACTATTACAGCCAGATATGTAAAAGTCCTTATATTTTTCATAATACATTATAAATAATATTTTACACATGTTTACTGGCAGCGCATGAACTGTTCCCTTGCATTATTATATCTTGCCTTTGAAACATTTATCTTAATCCCATTATATAATTCAGCAGAATATCTTGTTATACTCTCAACATATTTCATATTTACCAGATAACTTTTATGAACCCTGCAGAAACCATATCCTGCAAGTTTCTCTTCAACATTATCAAGTTTATCATATACAGAATACTTTTCTGGTCTGTCTAATATATGGAAAAACAGCCTGTGCAGGTTACTTTCAATATAAATAATTTTATCTAATGGGACTTTTAGCTCACCTTCAATAAATCCAAATGTATGTTTAGAACAAGCTAAATGTTCACGTAATACAGAATTTATATTTTCAAAATAATTTAATTTCCTGGTGATTGTCTCCAGACATTCTTTTAATTCCCTTTTCAAAGATTCACTGCTTTTTAATAAATATCTTGTAGCACCAACTTTATACCCTTCCAAAGCATATGATATAAATGATGTTACAAAAACAATAAATACTTCCTCTGTATATTCCCTTATTTTTTCTGCAGTCTTTATTCCATCTATGCCAGGCATATTAATATCAAGTAAAATTATATTATAACCTGCAACCTGTTCCCCTTTTGTAAGAAGTTCATTACCAGACTGGAAGAAGTCAGTTTCACATACACAATTTATACTATACATAATATCATTTACCAGACCATATTCATATTGCCTGAAATCCTCATTATCATCACATATGGCAATCCGTATCATTATTACCCCTCCTGGCTAACTATCCAGTGAATTGTGAAGGATTTATATACCTTTTTCAAGTTCATATACATAAACGGCGTAAAAGTGTACATAAATGATATAACTATAATCCCCGGAATACCAAAAAGCAGCGCATCTGCGCCGCTTTTATAATATTATTGTTCCACACGTGGAAATGCCAGTATAACCTTAAATAAATCACCATCCACATGCAGTTTCAAACTCCCTCCCATAAGTTCTGCCAGGTTTTGCGCTATTGAAAGCCCAAGCCCGCTTCCTTCTGTATGGCGTGATGAATCACCACGCACAAACCTTTCCAGCAGCTCATCACTTGATATATTTAACTGGTAGCCAGAAGTGTTGCGGAATATAATTGTAACTTCTTTTTCTGTTGCTTCAATGTTAATATAAACTCTTGTGCCAGGCTGCCCATACTTACAGATATTATTCATAAGATTGTCAAATATCCTCCATATATGCCTGTTATCTGCCATAATAAATATATTTTCCAAAGACTGGTCTATTACCAGGCTAAGTTCCTTGCTGTTTAATTTCTCTTCAAACTCCCCAATAGTCTGGGTAAGCAGTATATTTATATCACACAGTTCCAGTTCCACAGCAATATTTCCAGTTGATGCCTTTGATGCTTCCATTAAATCTTCAATAAGCTTTTTAAGCCTTGCTGACTGGCGCTCCAGCACCTCAATATATTCCTGTGCCTTTGGCTGTGTTATCTCTTCCTTTTTTAATAAATCAACATAATTAATAATTGAAGTAAGAGGTGTTTTTATATCATGTGAAACATTTGTAATAAGTTCCGTTTTAAAACGTTCACTTTTTATCCTCTCATTTACTGCTGATGCCATTCCTTCGCCTATCTGGTTAAGATAAGCACCATGTTTTTTAAATTCCCAGTACATTTTTGAAATGTCTGCCTGGCTTTCAAGGTTTCCTTCTGCCATTTTTCTTGCATGCTCCTGTAAAACCTCCATCTGGTATACAATTTTTAATACAAAGAAATCAAATGCTGCACATATTGCTGCAGCAACAAAAAATACACCTGCTTCTCCACTTAATATAAATCCAGATAATATAAATAAGTCTGCCATCATAAGTAATAAAGATGTTTTTATAAACAATGACATATTTTCACCTGCTTTATGGCATATATCTTTTAAAGGCTCCCATATACTTTTACATATCCTGTAGATATAATTTAAAACTGTATATTTAAAAAATATTTTTGCACCTGCACGGCAGCTGGTTTCAAGACATAATATTATAAAAATAAAAATGCATGTCATAATCCAGATTACTGAAATTATACATATAACCAGCAGGAATTTAAGCCCGGAAGCATACCAGATAAGTTCTGGCAGCAATGATATACCCATAAAAATATCTAAAATAAACAACCCGGCTGCAATATAAAAATATATTAAATATGGTATATGGTGTAATAAATTCCCTCTTACAATATCACTATCTGAACATATATACCTGCTATAGCAGCAGAATATAAGCAACACTACAAATACTATTGCAGAAATTACAGCTATAATAATTACTGTATAACGCATATCAAACAGAAATTTAATAAATCTCTTTTGTGAAAAAAACAAATCATTTTTTTCCTTGTCAAGTGGTGAAACAACATTCGTTAAAATAGCATATACATTATTATGTGTATTATTTTTTAATTCATATGATATAACAACATCAATATAATCAAGACTTGTATAGCCACCAGAATTTTCTACATAAGCGCCTGCGTCTTCTAATTTGCATGAATAATCATTTTTTTCATACTCCCAGTTAAATATCTTTATTCCTTTACTTGGTTTTCCTTCTTTAATTATTTCTGGCACAAAAGAAATTCCATTAATTACCGTAGTCTGCCATTGCTGGTATTTAGAAGTGTCTAAAACTAAATTGTACAGCCACCTGCAACGGTAAAAAAGCTTGCCATCCTTACCAGTTACTAAATCATATGTCACATAATCCCTTGTACTTGAAATATATCCTTCCCTTTTAAGTAATTTATAATCTTTATTATTTAATACAGCAGCAGATATTTCAATAACTTTTGCAGGAAAAGCATAATTATCTGTTTCAAAATAAAATATTCCATTCTGGTAAAACAGCCTGTACACATATTCTTTATATGAATCGTACCCATCAAATACAGGATGCTGACCTCCATCATCTAAAAGGCTTCTTATAATGCCAATTGGCTGGTTTATAACAGGTTCTTCTTCATAATATATTTTATAATCCTTATAATAAAATTCATCTGTTTCTTCTGTAATAATATCCATATTTGTATAAACAATATTATCTTTATTATTAATTATTTCCATATTTGCTTTGCTGTTTATATCTTCATTGGGATTTATACCTTTTACAATTAAATACCGTAGGTTTGAATCCTCCATACAGCCAGGCGCATCTTGTTCCATCATATTTTCAAAAATATACCTTGAATACAATCCAGACAAATTTTTCTGCCCGTTATCTATACAGTCTTTCAGGCTGTTATCATATATTCCTGTAGAAGATGCCAATACTATCCCTGTTATAGAAATAACGCATATACAGCCAGCAACTGTTGTTAAAAATATTAAAATATACCTAAAAAAATTCGATACTAATTTTTTCATTTATTAATCTCCACTTCTTTTGTTTTTATTATATATTATTTTCCAAATATTGGTTATAAGCTTTTACAACCAGATAATGTTATTTACTGCCACCATCTTCCATTTTATATCCTCTGCCCCATACAGCAATAAGATACCTAGGATTAGCAGGGTCATATTCAATCTTTTCCCTTAAATGCCTTATATGCACTGCTACTGTATTTTCTGTGCCAAATGGTTCACCTTTCCATACTTTCTGGTATATTTTCTGTGGTGAAAATGCCTCTCCTGGGTTCTGCATAAGGAACTTCAATATATCATATTCTGTTTTTGTAAGCTGTACAAGTTCACCATCAAGGGTAACTTCTTTTGCCTTGTCATTAAGTGAAATGCCACCCATTACAAGCACTTTATCATGCGTATTGCCTCCTCCCAGCTTTAAGTACCTTCTAAGCTGTGATTTCACTCTTGCCTGGAGCTCAACAGGGTTAAATGGTTTTGTCACATAATCATCAGCACCAATATTAAGACCTAATATCTTATCAGCATCCTCCCCCTTGGCAGTAAGAAAAATTACAGGTACATTACTTATTTCCCTGATTTTTGAAATTGTTTCAATTCCATCCATTCCTGGCATCATTATATCCAGCAATACAAGATGAATTTCCTCATGGGACAATATATCAACTGCTTCCTTTCCATTGTACGCTTTGTATGTTTTATATCCGTCCGACTTTAAATATATCTCAAGCGCAGAAACAATATCCCTTTCATCATCACAAATTAAAATATGGTGCATCCTTTATCCAAGCCTTTCCCTTGTATAATAATTATACAAGTAATAATAGTTTAGTAACTTAATTAATATTGTATGAAAATTAAGATTAAGTTTCAATATAGAAAAAGGTTAAGATTTGTTTAAATTTTAAGATTTTTACAGTAAAGAATTTATGGGAATTCAAGCTTTTTGTGTTGCTATTTTGTTACTAAGTAAATTTTATTACATTTAACTATAAATAACTATATTGGACTTAAAAATATCACCTGTAAAAATAAAAAGGATGTCATGTTTGTTATGTGACATCCTTTTTATATTCAATAATAATCACTATCTTTAGATAATATCTGCCATTTCTTATATGTACAACATTCATGTCTTTTGCTCATTGAACCAGAACATACACTACTAAACTGGTTGATGGATACTGGTGTCAATGCCCTTCAACGGGCTTACTCCATTTCTACCCTGCCCTTCTGGAAGCTCCTGTTTATAAGGGTTTGAAGGGTGCGTTTTCTCCAAGATTTTTGAAATTGTTACAAAAGTGTTACATTTTGCCTGTTTTTTGGTTTTTCTGAATTTTGGTAATTACTTATGGTATGTTTTATCATATTTTCCTGGTATATGCCAGGACTTTTTTAGCATCAGGGTTGCCTTTCAAGAACCTCTTGTAAATTTTTATCTGATTGGATAAAATTATTTTGTAAATCCATGACAATCCTCTTTTCTGTAAAAAAGTTTCAGGCAGAATTATTTTACACCAAAAAGAGGATTTGTCATGGATTTTTTTGTAATTTCTTTTACTAATTTTCCTTTAAATCATATTTTTTAGGCAAATTTTTCTTAAGTTCGCACTTATGGGGTATTGTCTCCAGTGTCTTCCTTCTCATACCCAAAAAGGATGTCAGAGCCATTCCTGTAATACCTTCCACCTGTTAAGGCTTCATTTACAAAAGCAGCATGAAGCGGTCCATATTTTTTTACCAGCTTTTTAAATCCTTCAATGTCCATGGTTCCCCCTTTACTTTAATATATGTATTCCAGCAGGTTTTCTTACTATTGTACACAAAAAATACATGACAGAATCTAAACAATGGTCTCACTGTTTGACAGGTTTATCTTCACCCCGCTCCGCTGCCTTCTCAAGGATTTTGCATTTATTCTGTAATTGTTCCCTTTTTATTGCAAGTGCAGCAACAGGGTCACTATGTTTTCCATGCACTCCAGGAATAACATCTGCTGCTTGTCCTGGTACTGTGCCATCATTGTGTCCAAGCCATTCTTTCCATTCTTTATACTGCAAGCAGAAATATACTAATTCCCTGTACCTCCTGTCACTTATACCATATTTATCCTCATTAATTTTTCTGCCCATGCATACCTCCGTTTTGCTTATTTATATTTAAAGCATATTATTACAGACTATCTTTCATTACATCCTCATAAATAAGGCATCCCCTGCACCTCTTGGGTTGCCTTTATGACTTACGTGTATATAAATGCTAACTTTTAAAAGTACCACCTGCCTTATTGTGTTTCCGTCTAATAAATATTAGACACCCCTGTGTTATCAATCTTCACTGGACGGATTTTCTATTATTTCTTTTAACTCATCTGTCAGAACTGCTGTACCATCTATTTTTGCCCTTTTAAAAATTTCTTCGTACTTTTTCAACCGTACAGATGCATTATTTAAAACCTCATAGTCTTTCATGTTCATTGTGACTACTATTTTGCCTTTTTTGATTTTTCCATATGCCACAAAGCTGCCCTCCTTCATTTTCCACAAGTTATTAACAAGTTATCCACATCTGGTGTTTTGTCCAGTGCAAGGATTATGCTGTATATTTATTTTTTGCCAGAAGCATTTTTTCCAGGCTGTCAACATCCGCAGGGACATAGTCCCGTTGCTGGAAACTATTAAACTGGTTTGGTTTACTGCCAGGGCTGCTTTTATTCCTGTTGCCTTTATCTTCCATGCCCTCATAGTTGCCTTCAAGAACCTTAATAAAATTATTAGGGCGCACGAACCAATCAAAAGTTATAAACCATCCTTTCTGTACAGAACCGCAGAGAACAGAACTTTTTTTAATGTTTTCTATGGCTTCCAGGATTTTATCAATGCCATAAGAGCACACACGTGCCCTAAGCATATCAAAGCGTTTTGTACCATGGTTAATGCTAATTACAGGTTTTACCCCATATGCTGCCAGCTGGTTCCAGTGTTCCGCAACACGTTGGACGTCAGTCCGACGAACAGTATCGTTAGATACTGTTAAATTGACATCTGGGTTTATATCTGTGTTTATATATGGTAATGTTGTTTCATTCTGGAACAGGGTTGTTTCATTTTGAAATGCATTATTTCCAGAACCAGCATTGCTTTCTGGCTGGCAGGCTTCTGTTCCATTTAATAAAAGTTCCCCCTTTTTTGTCAAAGTGTACCATTTAGTTTTATCACTTGCATCTTTGTTATAATTGCCTGCAAGAATTAGCCCAGCATCTTCCAGGTTATGTAACGCCCTGAATATAGTTGCCCTTGATGCATATGGAAACAGCTTGGACAATGCTGTTATACTGTTGTATGTCCAGTAAAAACCATCATAAAAGTTTTTTTCATTAGCTTTGTTTTTAGCAACCCAGAAATTAATGTTCTCAAGAAGAACCGCTTCGAGCATCCCATATTTTGTTGCAACTTCCACGTTAAAACTATGGTTCATAACAACCGCCCCTTTCTTTAATATATTTTTTCTCTTTTATAAAACTTTTAACTTTGCCTGTACTTTTCTTTTGCCTGTTTTTTTAATAAAAATGTAAATTTTTTCTACAAAATATAAAAATACCCTTGAAATTTATGCGCATAATGCGTATAATAATAATTGTAAGGAAGTATAAAATATATGAGATTCCGGGAAATAGAAAAAATCATTTTAGCGGATGGATGGAAATACAAAAACTCAAAAGGTTCACATTGCCAGTACATACATCCATCAAAACCAGGCAAAATCACAATCCCCAAACACCCCGGAGACATTGCCCCACAAACAATTAAACAAATTCTTAAGCAGGCTGGGCTGTAAAGCCCGGTACTGCATACAATAAATAAAGGAGGCTCATATGAAATTAACTTACCCAGCATGTTTTTATCCTGATGAAGAAAAGGAAGGTGCTTATGCTGTAGTAGTCCCAGACCTTCCTGGATGTGTAAGCGGTGGCAGCACACTTGCAGAAGCCATCCTTATGGGTACTGATGCCGCTTCTGGATGGGTCCTTGATGAACTGGAGGACGGAAAGACAATCCCCCCTGCAAGCCTACTGGAGAACATTACCCCAGACCCTGGCGGTTTTGTAAGCATACTTGTACTGGATATGGATTCATATGCCGAAAAGTATGGTAAAAAGGCTGTAAGAAAAAACCTTACAATACCTGCCTGGCTCAATACTTTTGCAGAAAGTAATAATATAAATTTTTCACAAGTATTGCAGGATTCTTTAACAGCAATGTACCAGCAGCATATCTAGTCCAGCTTCCCAGCCTTGTACAAGGCTGGGAAAATTGTGCCCACCAACGTCTACCAGACCAATCCTCATTGTATGCCACTCTTCCATTTTCTTTGAATGTAATGCATTACTGGAAGAAAGTTTAAAAAGGAGGATGCACTGGCATGTAAAAGACCAAGGGATAAAAAGCAGCATGCCAGCTGTGGGCATGCTGTATTTTACACGCACAAGGTTTCAAAACAAGGAAACAAAAGAAACGGCGTACCTTTTGGACAGGATTCTGGGTCTTTTGCCACATGCCCATATGAGTGACGGTATGAAAGCAGCACTCCTTGAAAAAGCAGTACAGACAAGCTATGAAAAAGCAGGAAAGGAAGCCTGTCCTGGGGAATGTGTGTCCAGGGAAACAGTGATGTGTCATGTGCGCCGCCTGGAAATCCCAGCAAAAAGCCAGGAAGAGCCTGCTGTAAAAAAGGAAACCAGGATCCTGTATGTTGAGGCAGATGAAGATGTAAAGGCCATGCTGCTTTACAGTTCCAAAGGCATAGAAACACTTGGGGCAGAGTTTGTGCTGGACGGGTTCCATATACAGAAGTACATAAGAAGGATGGCACGCCTGGCAGGGGGTACAGAGGAAACAAGGGAAGAAAACAGGAAAAAAATACAGGGATGGCTGGAAGAAGGAAGCAGGAAAAAACTGGAGGGATGGATAAAATGGCACAGTTAAGGGTTTATTGGAAGAATGGTGGTGGCATGGACAGGCTTGTACAGTACCAGAAGGAGAAAAAAATTAAAGAAAAAACAGAAGAAGAAATATGTTTTAGTGCAACAGAAATGATTACATTGGAAAAAAGCACAGAAAAGCAAACGGGAAATACATAGAAGCATTACGTGCAGGCATAAGTAACCAGATATCTGCAAAAATATTTTTTAATACAGCTATTGCTGGTTTATAGGGTTGTATATATTAATGTATCAAAAAATACTAAAATATATATACCCTGCCATGTACCCAAGTAAAGTTACACTATAGACACAGAAGCGACAAATGTTGCCAAGCTGATAGCCGTCACCAAAAAATATACCCACATTGACGAGCTAACGCCTGAAATCTTAAATACCTTTGTGGATAAAACCGTAGTCCACGAATGCGAGAAAAAAGACGGGAAACGGACACAGGATATTGACATCTACTATTCCTATGTCGGGATTGTAGATATTCCAACGGATGAAGAAATGTGGGAAATGGAACGGGAATACGGAAAACGTACCAAACGTCAAACCGCCTAAATATAGGCGTGGCAGGAGAAAGTCTATGCTCCTGCCCATACATATCTATTTTTATCCTTATCTGGTATCAATCAAATCCTGATATGTAACATACATTGTTACCGCCCTCCTTCCTCTCTGGTCTGGAGGGCTTTTTAAGACCCTCTAAAAGTTACAGGAGAGGTAAAGCCGCCTTGGCTCTATGGTTTCCCACATTGACAATATATAACATTTTTCAAATCCTGGCAATTATTCCATGGTTTCATATTTTAACTGCATTTTACAGTGGTTTCTAATATTTCCATATATTTTTCCAGGTCTTCAATCTTTTTCTGTTGTCTTCTGTTTTCATTTTTTAAAAGCTGTCAGTTATATTTAAAGTAACTATATACATCAGTTATGACAGTTTCTTATTTGTTTTTTCCTGGAATTTTTCATTCTCAACTATAAAGCGCTCATGTATACCTTTACCTATAAGCCCTTTACTATCATATGCCTCTACTTTAAATACCAGTTTTCTTCCCTCTATTCCAATAAGTTCACTGTCACATGTAATTTTCATTCCAACAGGAGAAGAAGCAATATGCTCTATTTCCACTTTTGTACCAACACTTCCACACCCTTCATTTAAGTGTGGCATAACACTTATAAATGCTGTTTTCTCCATAAGTGCAAGCATTGCTGGTGTTGCAAATACATCCATTACACCACTCCCCATATTTTTAGCTGTAAGTTCCTGTGTTACAGTAATTTCCTGGTGTCCTTTTATTCCTGTTTCTAACATTTTAATCCTCCATTTCTAAAATTATATATCTTTTAACTTATTTTGCCAGCGTTGACAATACTAAACCCAGCCACATAACCATTAAGTTTGTCTAATTTCCAATGTTCATCCTTTAATACTCCATCCAGAATTTCGTGGCATGTTTATTTTGGATTTCCCAATTTTTTAAATTATACAAAGACTATATTCTCTGGCAAAATACTTGTGTATTAAAAAATGGTGAAACTCAAAATACTTATATATTGTCAATAAACAGCTCTTTAAAGTATGGAAGGCTGCATATCCAGTCACAAAATACATGCCATTCATCAAGTTTATGGTCTTTCCTTGCCTTATAGATTGATACTGCATTTTCATAAGAAAATGTACATGTCCTCATCTGGTTATAACTTTCTGGCAAAAGCTGTATAATACTATACCACAAATCTTTATCATTTGTCTTTATATAATCCTGGCGTATATTTTCAAGTGCCAGCAACAGGCTTTCCATATGTACCATAGCAGCAGGAACCATGTGGTCTGTACTAAAGTCACTTAATCCAAATGGCCTGCTGTGTATTTTATGCATTGTACTTGTAGAATTAGCTACAGTACCTACTTTGTATGTATCATATTCTTTCCACCAGTAAATTGGTGCTGTTATATCAACAGAAATAAAAACCTGCCTTATAAATTTACGGTGGTCACTGCCCGCATGGCAAAGTTTCTTTGCAAGTTTTAAATCATTTTCACCAAATATAAAATTGCCCTGCCCATCTATATAACTGTCATACCTGTCCCAGCTATTAAGTGGGTTTCTTGCACCACGCATGGCATTTTCAAAGTTCATTACACTTGTTCTTTCAAACTTAATCATATACCAGCCTCCAAATATCTATTCATCAAACTCTACAATTACATAATACCCTCTTTCATTATGTTCAACATTTTTTACAATACCATTGCTTGATTTAATCCTCTCATTAACTTTATAACAGCCAGACATTGCTACTGCAGGGTCAATTATATAACTATAGTTAAGTGCTGTCTTTTTTTCACTTACATGTACCTCGTCACCTGCTTTTACAAGCCCGGGACGCTCCATTTTAAAAGTTATTTCACGCATTTTATAACCAGCCTTTCAAATTTAGTATGGAGGATAATAATATCCCATATTGCAGCACATGCTTCCTCCCATACATATATTGCACACCATGTACATCATGCACATCCTTGTGCACATACTGCTTCCAGAACCAGCTGGAGTGCCATATGGGCTCTGCATGCTCTGGTACCACATCCCTCCTGATTCAAGCTGTTGTACAAGCTGTAAAAACTGTGGGTTCTGTGGTTCAAGTGCCACTGCCTGTTTTGCATGTTCCATTGCAAGAATATTATTGCCAATCCCAGCATTGGCTATTGCACTAAGATAATACCACTGGCCATTCTTTTCCTTAATCTGTGCGAGTACATTAAGTGCTTCCCTGTAATACCTGCTGTTTATATAATTGGCAGCTGCCTTTAAATGCATAACATTCTCATCCTGGTAAGAATAATCCTGTCCACCCATCCCTTGTCCTGTATAAGAATATCCTGTACCAAAACCGCCTGCATATCCTCCGTTAAAACTGCTTCCGCCATAAAAACCATTTTCTTTTTCATCCATTATCTGCTTATATGCCTGCTGTATCTCCTTAAAATGTTCCTCTGCCTGTACTTTATTGGGATTGTTAATATTAGCATCAGGATGGTATTTCCTGCTTAAATTCCTATATGCTCTTTTTATCTCATCGGAAGAAGCAGACCTGCTAATTCCAAGCACCTGGTATGGGTCATTCATATTTCTCTCCAATCTTATCAGGAAAAGTGTTTATTTTTTATACATTCATACCTGCACCAAACACCTGAATAAATAATATTTCTCAATATCCCAACATTCTGCACAACAGGAAGGCGTTCAAATGCTTTACCAGCTTCAGACATCATCATAAGCAATATCTTATATACCTCTTCATGCGTAATGCAGACATCCCTGGTGGCCAGAAACGGATTATAACAATTTTTCTTTTTATCCTCTTCCATATCTTCATATGCATCCATAAGATAAATAAACTTTCCAAGAAAATATCCCATTCTCCTTAAATCCCCTGCCCATTCATCATTATGGCACACAAAAATTCCAGCACAGATATCACCAAAACAGCCCGCTGTATAATCAATGCTGCTACAATTTCTTTTCTCAGCAGCAGCAAGCTTCTGAAGGCTTCTTTTGATGTTCTGTGCCTTATATGGGTATTTTTTTATTATTTTAAACGCTTTATTCATAAGCAGCTTTCCATATCCTGCTTTCAAAATCTTATGTTCGTCTTTCCAGTCATCCATACATTTATAATATGCCAGCAGAATATTCATATCCGCTGCATATTTTGTATAAACTGACTGTTTAGACAAATGCTTATGTGCAGGATGTGCCACACATCTTATATTTTGTACTGAAATCTCTGGCTCATACAGGGCAGATAAAAGAATACATAAAAATGTCATATCATAAGTTAAAGACAACTGCCCTGTAAAACCATAGTTACTTCCAAGACAACTGCACAGCCCGCAGTAATAAGCCCTGTATTCCCTTAATTCACGCACTTTCAGCTCATCATTGCGGGGGATGACATAACCAAACAAATGCCTCAGCTCCTTTTTATAAATTCAGTATGGCACTTAGGGCAGGTAATTGCAATACGTCCTTTTCCTTTTGGCACCCTTATACTCTGCCTGCACTGCGGGCATTTGTAAATATGGTGTGTCTTGCGTTGCTGCATATGGCTTATCTGGCGTGCAATAAAGAATTTCACACCATTGTGGTATCTCATATACCTTTCATTTTCTGCATATCTTTTGTTATGGTTTCTTGACAGTATGCGGAAATAAGCATACATAATTGCAGCAACTGATAGTATATTTAACAAAAGATGCACAAAAGGAATTTTTATAAACATTTCAATAACAACCATTATAAGGGCACTAAAAACCAGAAAATTAGTAAACTGGTCAATACCATACCTGCCCTGCATAAATCTTGCTAATCTTTCTCTCATAAAATCCCTCATTTCTACACATATAATGCGTATGCCTGGATATACAGTACACTTAATTCTATATCTAATAATTGTAAAACATTTTTCAGAAAATACAATGTAGTAATTTATGAAAAATTATAAAATATCTATAAAATATAACAATTATAATTATATATTTTTTATAATTGCATTTTTATATTTTATGCAAACCTGACAAATATTACTGGTTATTTTGTACACTTGTACTACTATCTGTATTATTCCCTGCAGGTACAAACTCATATGAAGAAAGATAACTAATTCCATCTTCTGAAGGTTCATAAGACACTTTTATTGTATCACCTGCGTTAATCTTTATAAGCTGTTCATTATCCTCAAACCTCTGTTTATATACATTATGGCTGGTATCTTTAATATAAACAACTGTCCCGTCATCTGTATTTATAAATTGTATATCAGAAACGGTAATTACAGATGTTTCAGACTCTGTTTCTATACTGCCCGTAGAAGTCCCGCCTTTTGTTTTAAGAAGTTTTTTATAACTTGCAAATACCTCATTTTGTGTTGTAGCTGTTGCTACAATATTATACTGTTCAACATTTACCATTGCATACATTTTCACAAGACCGCCATCATCTTTAAGTATCATTATATAAGTAGGAATCCCTGCAACATTTATAAGGCTTGGAAATGCTGCATCATATCCTTTTTCCTGTACTTCACCCTCTGCTGCTGCCATTGCAGAATGTTCCTCTGCACCTGATACTTTATAATATTTTGCCTCTGATGTACGCTGGTTCATCATTACAAAACCTATATTTGACTGGTCACCATTTACAGATGTCACACCTGTATAAATCCATACGTCATCACCTATAATTTTATATCCAAAATCATCTGTAACCTGCCTGCAGTTCTTCTGGCCAAATACACTGTTAATAAAACCACCTGACAATGTACCAAACCAGTTATATTTATCACATAAAAGATGGCCATTGTACACATTATCAACCCATGAAGGTATATTATCTTTACTATAATAACTACATACCCCGTCTACAGGATTACACATAATAATACCATTTACATCCATTCCGCCAAACAGTCCAACACGTGCAGATACCGTAGGGCAGATATAGTATGGCTGTCCTTCATCATCAATTTCAAAATAATACCCAGATATTATTTTTGTTGGATATTTAAGCTGTACATGACGCATAAGGTTATAATTAAAATACGCAGAAGGGACATATTTCATCCCCTGTTCCAGTTCAACATATTCAGCGTTTGAATTAACCGGATTTACCTTTACATAACCTGGAATACCTTTATCCCTGTTATTCCACCATTTAAAGAAACTTGCATATTTCAGTGCAGATACTTTATATGGTGACTTTTGTATGCTTATCTGTGTATAATCCTTTTCTACTTCATACTGGCTTACAACTTCTGACAGTGAACCAATCTTCCTGTTCCCAAAAATCCTTGCACTTTCTGTATCCATAAGAGCAAGGTCTGTTATCTGTTCTGTTTCTTCAAGGTCAGATGCAAAATCTTTGTTCTCCACTTTTATAAGTGATGCATATTTCTTTGCCCTTAATAAAGGTGAACTAATAATACTTCCAGCAACTGCTACAAGTACAAGGACTGCTGCAAACACCGCAAACATCTTACTTATAAATGGAAGATAATTAAAATTTTTAATTTTTTTATTTTTATCAAATTTATACCTGATACTGTTAATTGCAAATATCAGCCCAAGTATTATACATACTGCAACCGCCCCTGTCCAGAACGAGGATTTGTGTATATTTATTGCTGGGTAATTTATATAATAATATCCTCCAATAAATATAAAAAATAAAATTAACAGTAACGCATATATTTTTTTCTTCATATCCAGCCTCCATGCTGTTTTTATTCCCTGACAGATGCCAGCAGTCCACGTTTCATTTCGTAATAAGCAGGTGTCATATCAAGATAATGTTTATGTGGATTTTCAAAACGCTGCTCTTCTACCCATATTTCATTATCCATCTGGTTTTTAACATACTCTGCAATTTCCTGCACACTCTTTTTTGTACCTGTAAACTTTCCACCATCAAATACCTGTTTCTGCAGGTTTACAAACCTGCATCCCTTAAAACTTCTTTTCTTCCATGGCTTAAGCGGGTCTATATAAGGTACTTCTGCCAAATCTTCAATAACTTCGTCATATTTTGCTATTATATCTGCTATTGCTTTATTATTTTCATCATAAACCCTGTAAATTTTCTTAAGCCCTGGATTAGTAATTTTCTCTATATTTTCAGAAACTTTTATCCTTGGCTCAAATATACCATTATTTTCTACAGCAGATATTTTGTATACCGCACCAAATACTGGCTCTGATTTAGATGTAATAAGCCTTTCACCAACACCAAAGCTGTCAATACATGCCCCTTGTGTAATAAGTGACTGTATTGTAAATTCATCAAGGCTGTTTGAGGCAACTATTATACAATCAGAAAGCCCTGCATCATCAAGCATTTTCCTTGCCTTTTTGGATAAATATGCAAGGTCACCGCTGTCGAGCCTTATGCCTTTAAGCCGTTTTCCCATTGGCTCAAGGACTTCTTTGGCTGTCCTTATTGCATTTGGTATGCCGCTTCTTAATACATCATATGTGTCTGCTAACAGTACTGTCATATCAGGATATGTTTCAGCATATTTTTTAAACGCAGTAAATTCATCTTGGTAAAACATCACCCAGCTATGCGCCATAGTCCCGCTTACTGGTATTCCAAACATCTGCCCTGCAAGTACAGTTGCTGTTGATGATGCCCCTCCAATAAATGCTGCCCTTGCACCATATACAGCAGCATCCATATTGTGTGCCCTGCGTGCACCAAAATCAGATACCAGCCTTTTTCCTGCTGCATAACATATCCTTCTTGTCTTGGTTGCTATAAGTGACTGGTGGTTTACTTCAAGAAGTATTGCCGTTTCTACAATTTGTGCATCAATTAATGGCGCAATAACTGTAATTACTGGTTCATCAGGATACATTACTGTCCCCTCTTCAAATGCATATATATCACCCTTAAATTTAAAATCTTTAAGATAATCCAGGAATTTTTCATCAAATATGCCAAGGCTTCGTAAATAAACGATGTCTTCATTATCAAAATGAAGATTTTCAATATACTCTATAATCTGCTCCAGTCCTGCAAATATAGAAAAACCTCCTTTATCTGGATTATTACGGTAAAATACATCAAAAACTACTCTTGAACCTGTATCATCCCCTTCAAAATAGCCATTGCTCATTGTAAGTTCATATAAATCCATTACCATGCTTAAATTTCTTGCTTCATTCTGTGTTTTCATAAATCTGCCCCTTGTTTTTGCTATTGTACTGTCTGGATATGAAACAGACAATACAACATTATATGCTATATAATGCCATATACTGTAAAATTTGTAAAATAAATATGCTATAAACTATTTTATAAAGTTTTTATAAAACAGTTTATAAAAAAACTTGTAAAGTATAAAAGTAACTAAGGTTAAAATTTTGATAATTAATATTTAGTAATTAATTACTAATTAAAAATCAACTAATAACTAACCAATAACCGAATTTAACTTTTCTATTGCAGTATCAAGGTCAATTCCATGTATATTACACGCCTGTTCTAATGTTTCCCTAGCAGAAGAGGGGCATCTTATACAGCCAAGCCCCATCTCGTTAAATGCTTCTGCTGTTTCTGGGTGGTATTGTAATATAGCCCCGATTAATGAATACTTTGAAATAACCATAAAGATTGTCCTTTCTGTTTTTATAATATATTAATAGATTTGTATAATCCACTAATAATTTTATATACTTATTAATTATTGTTTTATAACTGGCACATGCCCTAGTATTAAGCCATCACTATAAATTATTATTTACTTCATCCTATTCTCTATGCATAGGTGTAATTATACTTAATTATCTGCAAACTTGCAAGATATACACAAACTTTAACTAGTTATAATTCTTTTAAGTACGGATTAGGGGAGGACAGACAGAAAAGCATTGTTTATTCATAGTTATAAAATAAAAATACCGGCAGACTATAAAAACCACCCAGAAGATATAACTAACAAATATAAGAATTTCTGGAAATTATAAGAAAAAGAACTTGATAATATAAAATTTCCTACAACATAAAATACTTCTTTTTAATAAAACATTTTATTTTAAAGTTTTATTAAAAAGAAGTTGCTTTTAAAAATAAAATTGCTATAACCTATAGAAACAGGCTTTTATATTAATAATGTATTTTATACTATTTATCCCATACCATAATTGTCTTACCCATGCCCATCTGTATATCAGTTTCAAACGCCTTTACTATATCCTCTGTAGTATGCACTTCTATCTCTGTGCCTACTATATTCCCAAGATACCTTGCCAGCCATGGGTATTTTTTATACAAGGCAATGGTTTCTAAAAAGTCCTCACGCCCGCTCCTGCTGCTGCCCTGTATATGCAGGCCTTTTTCTAATACCATGCGTGTATTTACTGGGACAGGGTATTCTGAAACGCCAAGCAGTGATATTGTCCCTTCGGGCTCTATACAGCCAATAATCTGGTTTACTGCTTTCTGTGATGCAGAGCCTCCTACACATTCAAATGCATGGTCTACAGATATGTCTTCTGGTATATCCGCCACAAGGAATGTTTCCTCTGCAAATGAAAACCTGGACAGCTTCTCCCTGTCTGTACCAAAAATATAAAGCTTTGTCCCTGGGAACATTGCCTTTGAAACAAGTGCTGTGATATAGCCAAGGTTCCCGTCACCCCATATCCCTGTTACCCTCCTCCTGCTGTGTGCTGCCCTGCCAAAACGCCTCATTGCATGCACGCTTACAGACACAAGCTCCGTAAAGGCTGCCACTGCCTTGTCAGTGGAAGGGGCAAGCGGCACTAACCGGTCCAGGGCAAGTGCAACATTCTCCTGCATAAAACCGTCATAACCACTGGCACGGAACCTGCTTGAACGCAGGTAGTTCTCTGCAATTACACTGTCATATTCCACAGGGGTATTTGGCACCATGACAACCTCTGTGCCATACGGGAATGTCCCTGACGGGTCATACACCACATACCCTGCCCCTTCATGTATCAACGCCATGGGCAGCTTCAGCCCCAGTACTTCCGCTGGCCGGAGCCCCTGGTAATACCGCTGGTCAGCATGGCATATTGACAGGCGGGCAGGCCTTACCACAGCCTGCCCGTTACTTAAATCTATATTGTTAAAACATACTTCAAAACGCCTTGGCGCAACAAGGCGGTACACTGTGTTAAGCATCCCCTGCTCCTTCCTGCCAGGCTAATATAAGTACCTGGCATGTATTTCAATTACCGTTTTTTCCTGCCTGTTCCTGTACCAGTGACTCTGCCACACGCAAGTCGTATGGGTAAGTAATCTTTATATTAAAGGTTTCGCCCTGTACCAGATGCACCTTTTCACCCCTGAGCACAAATATCTTGCAGGCATCTGTAAGGATTCCTTTTTCTTCTTCATTAAGTGAAAGGTAGAGTTCCTTTAATTTCTTTGCATTAAATGTCTGTGGTGTCTGCCCCTGGTACATCCTCCTGCGGTCTGGCACAGATGAAGCCACAGCCCCGTCCAGGCTCTCCACAATGGTATCTGTAGCAGGCACAACTGTGTCAACTGCACCATATTCCAGACCATATTTAATATTTTCCTCAATAATGCGGTATGTAAGAAATGGTCTTACAGAGTCATGTGTAACAATTACAGTGCTGTCATCCAGCCCGTAGTTTTCTTCAATATAAGTGATGGAATTCATTATTGTTTCATTGCGTGTCATGCCGCCTTCAAGAACTTCCACATGCCCCTGGCTGCCAGAGATATATTTCTTTACAAGGTCTTTTGTATCCTCTACCCATTGTTTTGGACAAAGAACTATAATTTTTTCAAATGCATTATGTATAAAGAATTTTTCAACTGTATGTATAATAACTGGTTTACCCCCTAACATAAGGTACTGCTTCGGCTTGCTGGCATTGCCCATGCGGCTGCCAGTGCCCCCTGCAAGGATTACACCAAATACCATAAGCTACCCTCCTGTATTTATATTGATTGTCCTGACAATTTCCTTTTGTTTCAGGAATTATTTCCTTTTTCTTTTAAATGTATATTTTTTGCCAGAATCAAGTCATTTACTTCATCCACTTCAGTCCATTCATAAGAACTTATATCATGGTAATAAAGTTCAAAATTATTTTTAAATATCATCTGTACCAGTGCATTTTCATACCACTGGTCATAATACCCCTCTTCTATCATAACTTCCATTTCATCTTTTAAAAGCAGGGCACTTTTCCTGTCCAGTTTTGTTACACCTGCATATTCCCCATAATAAGTTTTTAACTCCTTACTCATAACCAGAACCTTGTCCTCTGAAATTTCCACATTATAATCCCCACTGGTTCTTATAGACGAATCAAGCAATACTGTTGCTTTTGTTACAGGACTGCATACTACTTCTTCTATTAGTTTCCCAGACATAACAATATCTCCGTCTATCAATACAACATTATCTGAATTAAGATGTTCTTTTACCATCCATAAAGATGCAATGGAATTAGTAACCTCATAAAATGGGTTATAAACAAATTCTACACCATCGAGGCTTTTTTCAATACATCTATGCATATGTCCTGTCACAGCTACTATTTCTGCATTCTTATCCGATTTTTTTATAAGTGAAACCATCCTTTGTACCAGATTTGTATTTTCATCAAGTTTAAACATTGACTTTGGATGTTTCAAAGTCAATGGCTGCAGCCTTGAACCTTTGCCTGCTACCAACAAAATATATTTCATTCTTCTCCCTCCTGCCATAACAATAAGCCTATCCTTTTTAATTCTTTATCTGCAGGAAATTTTATATCTATACCATATTTTCCTGCACTCTCAATAACATCTATACCAATTGCCTCTAATGGGCTTCTTGACATATATGGGTTATTACAACGTTCCTTTCCACACCCATTTTTACATAGTTTACATGAACCTCCTATAAATGAAATTACATTTGAAAAATTATAATTCCACATCCATTTTTCCAAGTCAAGAAGCAGCTTATGTAATTCAATACTTGAATCATTCCTTTTTATAGAGTATTCCTTTTTATCTTTGATTTTACAAGTTAAAACTACAAACAACCCTGTATTGTATTCCATTACCATCCTTTTAAAATTGATATCTGGCAGATTTGGTGGACATCTCCAATTATTATTATATTTCCCACAATAATAACAGTTCATCTTGACATTTTCTTTAAAAACCAAATCTCCTGGATTAATTATTATACCATCTGCCATGTTATTCTTTTCTTTCAAAAATGAAAGCAATTCTTCCCTGTTAACCATTCCAGATACACTCCCTGTCTTATTTTAAATCCAAAAAATCCTTCATCCCATTAATAAGACTATCATAATCTTCCATATTTAAATCACCGATATGTGCTACCCGTATACTTCTTTTTCCAAGTTCACCACCAACCGGGTTTACCATAATATTCCTTTTATCTTTTAAATATGTAAAAAGCCCCATTGCTATATCACTCTCAAACCTGACAGGAGTGATTGCATTTGATAATGGGAATGGTGGAAGATGTACAGGCAGTTCTTTTATCTTGTTCCTAAAATAAACACACCTATTTTTTACTTCTTCAATACGTTTTTCTACACCTTGCCTTGTAATTGTCTTAAGCATATCATTTAATTCAAAAAATATTCCTACACATGGTGTAAAAGGAGTCTGTCCTCTCTTCATATTCAAAATATAATCATTAAAATCAAAATATAAAGAATGATGTGTATTTTTACTGACCTTCTCTTCCACAATTCTCCTGTCCATTACTACCACAGACAACCCTGGTGCCAGGCACAGCCCTTTCTGTGAAGACAGGATTGTTACATCAATTCCATATCTGGACATATCATACTCATCACATAAAAATGTACTGATTGCATCCACAATAAGATATAATTTATTTCTTTTACAAAAATCATGTATTATTTCTATATTATAAAGCTGGCCTGTATATGTTTCATGTAGGTTTACCAGCAAACCAGTAAAACCTTTATTTTCATATTTGAAAAAGTGGTCTGCTTCCAGCTTTTCATCCTGTCCCAGCCTGAGTGCTTCAAATGGAATATTATGTATTTCACATATATGTTCAAACCTTTCACCAAATGTTCCTCCAGAAACCACTAAAAGCTTGTCCTTATTATTAAAACAGTTCATAACTGCTGCTTCCATAGCACCACTTCCAGATGCTGTTAAAAATACTACTTCTGATTCCTTGCCAGCTGTCATTATTTCCTTGATTAATTCTGCATTTTCTAAAACTAACTTTGAAAACTCTGGTGTCCTAAAATAAGGAACCACCTGGTTTCTGACTTTTAATGTATGTCCATACATTTGGGCAGGCCCAACTGTAAACAATTTTATACTATCTTTCTCCAATGTATTTTCCTCCAATTAAAATATAAAACTTCTATTACATAAATAACAATTTCATTCATGGGTTTCAAACTGTTTTCTAAACCTTTCAATTTCTTTTTCATGCTTACCCAGATTTTCAAATTTATTACCTGCCAGTCTATCCAGCCATACCAGTCTTTCTTTGTCTGTTTTTCCAATACAATTTATTTCTTCATCTGGCAAAATATAATAATACTTTTTCCCTGATGACAGCTTCACATAAAGTTCTTTTTCTGTTCTTACTGCACGGAAAGCGTAGGAGTTTTCCTTTGCATTATTTTCAGTATAATAACATATTGCTGTATTATTAAAAACGCTTGTTTCTTGTATTAATATATAATCACTAAATATTTCATTTTCTCTATACTCATTATATAATATACATTTTATTACTTTATAAAAATTGTAAATGCTAAATAATTTTTTATACCTGCCTTTTGGTGTGTCCATACCAGTTATAAAAAAAATAATATGTGTAGTTGCTTCTTTATATATTGGCTGGAAGTTATATCTTGCTCCATGATCACTCATAAATATTTTAATACATCTGTCTGGCATAAAATTTATATAAAATTCTAGCTGCTTATCCCAGTATAATACAGACTTCTTTCTCTGTTCCATTGCTGCTTCTTCAGATTCCCCTCCAAATGCAGGCCACTCATAATATTTTGAATTATCCAATCCACCGCTTAAATATGGATTATGTGTTTCTACTAATTCATGAAGAATTACACATACTGGTTTTTCTGAATCCAAAAGTTTCTGAAGCAAGTTTACACAACGTATACATGAACTACTATATGCATAATTAGAAATTACATATTTCTCCTCAAAAAGCCTGGCATCTGCCTCATCACCAATATATACAAAAGAGTATCCCGAAGACTCAAGCTCTTTTATTAGTTTACTATTAGTACTGCTAGCAGCCGGAAATGGTTTATGATATATTTCATTATCTATAGGTTTTAGTCCTTGGAACATTTCTAAAAATACAGGAATAGTAAAAGGAGCAGATGTATATGCATTTTCAAAAAACATGCTTTCGTTAGCTGTTTTCTGTAAATAAGGTGCATATTGCAGCCAGTTATAATCTAACTGGTCATTCCATATAATAATTATATCCCTCTGTGTTCTGCTCTTTAACGTTCTTTTAACACTGTACAGTAAATTTTTAATTTCATCCATTGCCATCTGTACATCCTGGTAACATGGATATTTACTATCTATATATTTCTTGGCGAATTTACCAAAATTAATAAAATCAAATATTTGTAAATATGCAACTATTAAGTTTTTAAGGTTCACAGCACTATTTTCTAATAAATATTTTTTTCTATAATATATTATATTCTCATACGTATCCTCTGCATTACGGTAAAAAGGCGCATTAACCTCTAAACCAAATTTCTGTAATTCATCATATAAATCAATTATAATAAAGTTTTTTTTGTATTTTTCTAATTCTTCATGAATTTTCTTTCTATGGGCATAAGATGAAATAACAATTATATCTATATCTATCTTATTAATAGAATTACATGGATATACTTCCCATTCCTTTCCTGCAATTTCCACAATTTCTTTCTCTTGTTTTGAATAATCAAAAATACATTTAAACTGTATATTACATCCTTCAATAGAAATAAGTTCTTTTGTATGTTCACCAGCACCTCTTATTGCCACAATTTTATCATTTGGAATCTGGTTCAGGATTTCTGCTATTTTCTTTTTAATCATTGATTCATAAGGTTCTCCTGTTATTGCTAAACCATATTTCTCTTCTATTTCTTCTATTGATTTTTTAATATCCATATTATAATCCCCTTTTCATTTCCAAACATTTTACTTGACAATACTTTTCATATAAAAAATATCTTATATTTCTATTTTCTCAAACCATAATAAGGATATTCATCAAGCACAACATGCTTCACATGCTGGATTGAACCAAGTTCCTCTTTTACTCCTGCAAGTACACAAAGCTTTTTAATATCCTTTCTAAAATTTGACCTGTCAACTGGAGAACCTTTACTTGTCCTGAAAATAATACCAGACATAATTTTCTCATGCAATGCATATGTATAAAGGTCTTCTATAATATCATCTGGTATCTTTATTTTCTTATACCTATGTCCCCTGTATACTTCAACTACACCACTATCCAGCACTTCTATTGTTAACTTTTCCAATTCACAAAAACGCAAATCCATATGACAAAGTACCTGTATCATCATTGCAAGACGTTCTTTGTCATTTTGTAATGCAGTAAATACCAGTTTCTTATAATCAGAAGAAGAAATCTGCTTTTTACTCTGTTCTGTTCTATCTTCCTGCGCAGGATAAAGTGTCACTTTCATATCTGCCCAACCCATAACATCACAAAAATAATTTGCTGCTGCGAGATAAGCATTTATAGTATTTTTTTTAAATCCCTGGCTATACAGCCATTGTTTATAAGAAAGCATTTGTTCTTTTGAAAGCTCTTTACCATTAAGAAATAATTCTAGTTTCTGGATATTAGTAGTATATGAAGTAATAGTATTACTACTCCGATGCTGGATTTTTAATGAAACTGTGAAGTCTAGAATTCTATTCTTAGTTATGTGCTTAGACATACTTCCACTCACCTCTCTTACTCTTAAACATAAATTCTTAAGAATTATCCTTAAAATACTATTATTGATTTTAAGTACCGTTTTATAATTATCTATAAAAGCAACAATATATTCTCATATAATTAAAGAATTTTCCTGACTAAATCATATAAATTATCATTTACTATAAAACTTCTTTTACAACCTGCATTTATACCAGTTTCAATATCTATACTGTTATCCCCAAACATATATGATTCAGATATATCAATATTAAAGTCATTGGCGGCTTTATATATTAATCCTGGTTTTGGTTTTCTACACTCACATTCAAATTTTAACTCTTCTACTTCTCCTGCAAACCCTCTGTCAGGATGATGCGGACAATAATACACTGCATCTATATATGCTCCCTTTTTACCTAATAAACCCTCAAGCCGGTTATGTATTATTTCAATCTCATTACAAGTACATTCTCCACGTGCTACTACTGGCTGGTTTGTTATAATAATAGCAAGATACCCGCTCTTATTTATTAATTTTACTGCTTCAGCAACACCTTCTATGAGTTCTATATCATCTGCCTGTGTAATAAATCCTTTATATTTGTTTAATGTACCATCCCTGTCTAAAAATATAGCTTTCTGTTTATATGACAAATTCTTTTTTTCTACTATTCCAGAATTTATATCCTGTTCTGTCTGGTAAAACCTCTCAGGTGTACCCATATCTTTTACATACTCTGGTGATACATAAGCATATATATACTTTTTTGATATAAGCGGTCTTAAAATTTCCCTGTCAAGATCTACATTTTTTAATTCTGTAAAACATTCAAATATATCTGTACTAAATAAATGAATACCAGCATTAACACAATTTTTTACATCATCATGTTTGTCCTCTTTATGATACCATTTTGTAATACGCATTTCTTTATTATATACAATAATTGAACTATCATATGGATGACTATTTGGGTGGGTAAATAATGTTGCTATTCCCCCTTTTTCTTTATGAAATTTATAAAAACGTTCAAAATTTATATCAAATATAATATCTCCATTTACCAATAAAAAATCATCTTTAACTATATCTTTCAATAAATATAATGCCCCAGCAGTCCCTAAAGGTTTATCTTCTTTTATATATGACACAGATACATCCCATTTACTTCCATCACCAAAATATTGTTTTATAACATTTCCCATATAACCAGATACTATAATAATATTTTTAATCCCATTTGACTTTAATCTTATAATCTGATGTTCTAGTATAGGTTTACCACATATATGTATCATTGGTTTAGGAACTTCATTATTTATACTTCGTATTCTTGTCCCTTTTCCTCCCGCCATAATCACTGCTACCATTTATATACTCTCCTGCCCAAAAAAATATTTTTCCAATAATTCACATATTATATGATAAACTGGTAAATGATACTCTTGGACTTTTGCTGTTTCTATCGATGGAACATTAATTAATACATCACTATATTCACTTAATTTTCCTCCATTTTCCCCTGTCAGTCCTATTACACAAATATCTTTTGCCTTAGCCATAATAGCAGCATTTATAATATTTAATGAATTACCAGAAGTAGAAATTGCAAACAATGCATCCCCACTTTTACCTAATGCATATAACTATTGTGCAAATACATAGTCAGCATCTGCATCATTGATAAAGGCTGTAATAAATCCAACATGGCTTGCCAGTGAAATGGCTGGCAAAGCACCATAGACATTATCAAGATATTCTTTTGAAGCACCTGATAACAATAACTTTTCCTGAGTTTCTTTAGAAATTTTTCTTTTTACTTTGAACTCTTTCAATAATTCCCCAACAATATGTTCACAATCCGCAGCACTTCCTCCATTACCACATGCCAGAATTTTTCCACCATTACTATATACATTTATTAATCTATTAACTGCATCATTTATCTTTGGAACAACTACCTTTAACTCTGGATAGCTTTTAATTAAGTTTTCCACAAAGTAACCTCATTTCTAAATAGTATTTATATGTTATTTCTAATCCTTCTTTTAATGAAACTTCTGGATGGAATCCCATATTTGATAGTTTACTGCCATCACATAATTTTCTCATAACACCATCAGGCTTTGATGAATCAAAACTTATCTCACCAGCATATCCAATACATTCTTTTACTAAATTAGCCAGTTCTTTAATCGTCACTTCATTTCCACCACCAATATTTACCAGCTCCGGTTCTTCTAAATTATCCATAATACATATAGCTGCCCTGGCAATATCTTCTGAATACATAAACTCTCTCTTAGGAAGCCCTGTTCCATAAAATTCTACTTTTGGCTTTTGATTCACTTTAGCTGTATACATCTTATTTATAATAGCGGCTAATACATGTCCTGATTCTGAAAAATCATCACCCGGGCCATAATTATTACACATTATACATGGTATAAAACTTGTACCATACTGGCGGTTATACGCAAAACACATCTCTATTCCTGCTGCTTTTGCCATTGAATATGCCACACTTGTAGGTTCCATTTTACCATCCATAAAGTATTCTTCTTTCATTGGCTGTGGACATTCTTTAGGATAAGCACAAGCACCTGTAATAAACAACAACCTTTTTGCATTATTTAAATATGAACTATTAATAATATTATTTTGTATTTTTAAATTTTTATAAATAAATTCTGCTGGTTTCTTTAAATTTTCAGTAATCCCACCATGAGGACCCGCAAAACAAAAAATATACTCTGGCTCTATCCTTTTATAATATCCCATTACTGATTTCTCATTTTCTAAATCAACTGTATCTGAACCTGGCATATATATTTTTGTATATCCTGATTCTTTTAATACTTTATAAATTGCAGAAGAAATCATATTAGGTTCAAATATTACTATTTTGCTATCTTTATCCATAAACATTCCCTTCTAATTACTAAATCACACCTACAGCCTTCATAACAAAAATTCCCAAAATACAACTAAACAATGACATAATTGTAGTAAGTACAACAATTTGTCCTGCCATTTCAGCATCACCACCCATAGCACCTGCCATAGCAAATGATGCTACTGCTGTAGGTGAACCAAACATAATATATAAAGCAAATAACTCTTTTTCACGGTATCCATACAATATACTTAATATAATAAATACAAACGGTATTAATATTAAACGTACAAAAACTATTACAATTAATCTTTTTCTATTTTCAATAAGCTTTCCAAATTTAAAAGTCCCACCAAGAACAATAAGTGCAACTGGCGTTGCTAAACTGCCAACTTTCTCTAATGATTGTTCTATAACTACTGGAAAAATTATACCTGATACTTTAAAAATAAAACCTGATAAAGTCCCAATTAGCAAAGGATTTCTGATAATGCCTCGTATTATCCCGTTTATATTTACTTTATCCCCCTTATATATTTCAAATAAACACACAGCTAAAATATTAAACAGAGGTACTATTACAGCTACTAGTATTCCTGTTATTCCAGCATTTCCAGCTCCATACATAGATTCTGTCACAGCAATACCAAATAAAGCAAAATTACTTCTGTACATTCCTTGTATCATTGTAGATGCTTTTTTTCTTTGTTTTTCAAATATGGGAACAATTAAACACAATATACCAAATATTAATAGTATGCTAATAACTGAATACAATATAATTCCAAATTCTATCTCCCCATCGAAACTAATATGGTACATATTATTAAAAAGCAATACTGGTAAAAACACATTATAAACTAATGAATTTAATTCTTTTAATGATGTTTCAGTTATTAGTTCTACTTTCCTAATTAAATATCCAAGGATAATTAATATAAACAGCGGTACCACAACATTAAATGCTATAATAAAATTTTCCATCTTTATATGTTAGAATATTGTTTATTTTTTATAATTGTATAAACTTTTTTTAACTCTTCAATACCATCATCAAGACTGTACTGTGGCTTCCATCCTGTTGATTCAAGGCGTTCATTTGACACAACATAATCTCTCTTATCAGGGTCTTCGCCAACTGGTGCCTCCAGATATACAAAACCAGGAATATGTTCTTTTATTTTGGAACATAGTTCTAATTTTGATAGATTTGCGGTTGATAAACCACAATTATATGGTTTGCCTTGCATTGCATCAAAATTATTTATTGCATGTACAAAAGCTTTAACAGCATCACGTATATGTACATAATTTCTTTTAAAACTCCCCTCAAATACTACTGCTGTCTTATCAAATACTGCACGGTATACAAAATCATTTACTAATAAATCAATTCTCATTCTTGTAGATGCCCCAAACAAAGTTGCAAAACGGAATGTCAAAGAATTTCCAGCTTCCAAAACTGCTTTTTCAGCTTCTGTCTTAGTAATTCCATAAAGTGAAATTGGTTTCATAGGAGTATCTTCTGTACAAAGTTTATCACCCTCACCAATTCCATATCCACTATTAGTACAAGGATAGATAATTCTTTGTCCTGGTTCTCTTAATCCAAGAATCATTTTTATAGCATCCAGATTAACAGTCTTTGCTGCTACTTCATCTGCTTTACATAAAGGGAAACCAACCATTGCTGCCAAAGGTATAATATAATCTTTTTCCTTTATCAATTCTGCCATTAATTCACGGTTACGTACATCACCACGTATTACATTAAATTTTTTATTCATGCAACATTCTAAAAGGGCAGACTGGTTAAAATAAAAATTATCAATAATTGTCACTTCATGACCTTCCTGTAAAAGAACTGGAACCAATACTGAACCAATATAACCTGCCCCTCCTGTAACTAAAATTTTACTCATAATTATCCTCACTTTAATTTATAATCTGTTTAACATATTTACTAATTTATCTATTTTTGTCTTTTCTAATTTTGGGAAATTTCCTATATACATGCCATAAAAGTGTATATAATCCGCATTTGGAAAATCTTTAGGATTTATCATAGGAAACCTTTTACGTATATATGGCTGTCTGGCTTGGTTTCCACCTCCTGAAGTACCACGCCGGAATTCAACATTTTCTTCATTTAATTTATCACAAACTTTTTTAAATAAAACATCATCTGCTTCTCTAAGTAATAATACAAATGCATAATTTACACTGCCATCAATATTAAAGTTAGTAAAATACTTATCTGGATTAAGATTATCTAAAAAATATTTAAAATTTTCTGTTCTCTTTTTATTATTCTCATCTAGACGTTTTAACTGGTTAATTCCTATTACAGCATTAAGTTCTGTACTACGCATATTAAAACCTGGTACAGAAAATATAAATTCTGGATTCAAATCATTGTATTTTTCGTAAAAATACCTTTTCAATTCATTATCCGTACTTTCCCTTACCATTCCATGGCTCCTGAACATTCTTGCATATTCATAAAATCTTTTATCATTTGTACAAATCATTCCTCCTTCTATCGTACTCATATGGTGTGCAAAATAAAATGAAAAATTGGAAGCAAATCCAAATGTTCCACATTTCTTACCTTTAAAAGTTGTACCATGTGATTCACATACATCCTCAATTAATAAAATTTCTCTTTTTTTAAGTTCTTCTATTAATTTATCAGATAAAGCATTAAATCCTAATATATGTGATAAAAAAACAGCTTTTGTATCTGGAGTAAGCTTAGATATAATCTCTTCTTCATTCATTGCCAGATTATCTAACTTTACATCAACAAAAACAGGTTTATGCCCTGCTAAAACCACACTTGAAATATCACTTGACCATGTAATAGGAGGTACTATAATTTCCCCTGTACCATATAATTCAGCAATAGCCGACATTGTAATATAATTAGCAGAAGAACCTGAATTAACAAATATACTATACTTTACTCCTAACCATTCACTCCATTCCTTTTCAAATTCCATTACATTTTTATTTTGTGTAAATATATTATTATTATCTAAAAATTCTATCAGTACATTTATATCCTCTTTTGTAATATTGTCATCCATCAATGGTAAATTAATCACTATTCTTCCTCCTGGACATTATTTTTATATATTAAACTCCCTTTCAATTATGTGTATAATATCATTTTTTCCCATTCCATATTCTTTTCTTATTTCTTCTCTTCCTCCGTAATTATAGGAACCTGTATATCCTCCATATATATTTAAGGCAATTCTATGGACTGGAATAATTATGTTACTATCAGAAAGAATTTCAAGAATATAACTGCCCATACCACCTTCTTTTACTCCTTCTTCTAATGTAATAATACTTTTAACACCACTTAATTCTTCTAATAATGAAGTAATATTAACAGGAAACTTATATATATCTATTATTCCGAAATCTAACTCTGAGTTATTTAATATATCAACTGCTTCTTTTGTCATATTTCCTGTTGAAATTACTATATTCTTATTTTTGTTTGTAAGATATTTAAATCCCTTATCAAAATCAATTTTATCACTGTAAATGCCATCTATTATTTCCCTGTCCAATTGTATAAACTTAGGTCCTGGGGAATTAATTGTAAAAATTGCTGCTTCTTTAGCCATATGATTGTCTGTACAATTAATAATTTTAAGATTTGGAAGTGTTCTCATTATAGACAATTGTTCAAAACTATGATGTGTTGGTCCTGATTCCCAATAACATGCCCCAGCTCCTACCCCTACAATATTAACTGTTAAATCCATACCACATGGATATATCCTGATTTGTTCAAAACAACGTAATGTTATAAACTGGGTAATTGCATAAGCAATTGGTTTTTTACCAGCTAATGAAAGACCCGTTGCAAGTAAAATCGCATTTTGTTCCGATATACCAGTATTAATATACTGTTCTGGAAAATCTCTTCTAAATTTATCAAGTGATGGAGCTCCAAAGTCAGCTGACACAATCACAATATCTTTATCTTCTTTTGCAAGCTCATATATTTTATCCCAATAAGCATCACGCATTGATTGTGCCATTATATCCACTTCCTTTCCTGATTTCAGTTATTGCTGCATCAACTTTATCTGGCTTTATAGCCACTCCATGCATAAATGGAATATTTTCTATAAATGATACTCCCTTTCCTTTTATTGTATCTGCAATAATTACGATTGGTTTTTTTGATTTAATACATCGTATATCACCTATAGCTTCTTTAATATTTTTAATATTATGTCCATCAATGTGCCTGGTTTCAAATCCAAAAGCTGTCCATTTATCATCAAAAGGATTAATACCAGCCTCTTCTTCTATAAAGTGTGTCGCTCCAAGGTAATTTCTGTCAACTATTGTTATAAGATTATTTAATTGTGCAGAACCAATATACATAGCTGCTTCCCATACAGCCCCCTCTCTGCATTCCGCATCTCCAAGCATACAGAAAACTTTATTTTGTTTTCTGTCAAGTTTTAATGCTTTACTTATTCCTGCTGCTATTCCCAGGCCACAGCCTAGTGAACCAGAAGTAATTTCTGCACCAGGTATATTTCCTCTAAGAAGTACTCCAAGTTTACCTCCTGGCTGGCAGAATAACTCCAGTTCACTTTTATCAATAAAACCAAGATCAGCTAATATAGCATATAAAATAGGATTTGCATGTCCTTTACTAAGTATAAAATAATCTCTTCCACTCCAGTTATAATCAGATGGATTATATCTTAAAATATCTCCATAATATAATACTGTCATAAGTTCTGCACACGAAAATGAAGAAGTAACATGTCCTGTTCCTGCTTTAGAAGTCATATGTATTACTATTTCTTTTAATTCTTTAACTTTATTTTCTAATTCCCATATATCCCACATCTGTTTCACCTTTCAAGTGTATAATGGATAACCTTGCTACCATCATTTTCAAATCTAAATGGCACTTCTAACAGTCCATCTAATGCATTACGGACTTTATCTTGTTTATCCTGTTCAACATAAAGTAATAAAAACCCTCCTCCTCCTGCACCAAGAAGTTTACCACCAGTTGCACCTTCTTTTATAGCTTTCATATAAACCGCATCTATATCATCAGTAGTAATCCTGCTACTTAAGCTCCTCTTTAATTTCCATGTATGATCCAATAACATCCCAAATTCATTTATATCTGTATTAGATGATAAAATCTCTTCACCTGTCTGCACCATTTCTGACATTTCATGTAACTCGTTAAGCTTATTTTTTGTTCCTTTTATCTGTTCCTCTGCAATTTCACTTGCCGTTCTTACAATCCCTGTGAAAAACAACATCAAATTATTATTAAGCAATGTTTTTCTTTCGGGACTTATAATAACAGGACGGACATCATAACCATCTGCAGTAAAATAAATACGGTTAAACCCGCCACATGAAACTGCCAGCTGGTCTTGTACACCTACATTCTCTTTAATTAAGTCCTGTTCAATATAAATAGCTTCTTTCGCAAGTGATAGCTGGTCTATATATTCTCCTTTTAAAGCATGTAGCCCATTTAATAAACCAACTGTAAACGCTGAACTAGTTGCCAATCCAGCCCTGGCCGGAAGATCACCATCATGTGATATAGAAACGTTATTAATATTCATATATCTTAAACATTCTCTTACAGAAGGATGATGCAATTCATCAATTTCTTTTACAGTTTCAACTATAGAATACTTTGCACTAACACTATGTTCAAAAAATGGTGGTAAACTTCTTACAAACAAATAACAATATCTGTTAATTGTAGTAGATAAAACACTTCCTCCATACTCTTCAAAATATGGACGGTAGTCCGTTCCTCCTCCAAAAAAGGAAATTCTATATGGTGTTTTAGTAATAACCATTCTTTCTTTTCTCCTTATTTTTCTCTATAATGTATCCCGTTTATGTAAAGTAAAACTAGATCTTTCAATTTGTTTAAAACCTTCTTTTTGTTTTCCAGCTAATACCCAGTTTTTATTTCCTCCTGTTATAGCATCAGAAAACGTATCACACATATCACAACTTTCAAGATAATCACAAAAATACATTTCATATATTTTTTTCTTCAGTTCTATACCTGAATAGACTGTTAAATCAGAATAATCATGTGTATCTTTATATTCTCCTAAATCAACAAATTTTTCTGTTTTTCCACAAGCATATAATTTACCATTAGCAATAATTTTAGGACAATCCTGTACTAAATAACAATGATCAAACTCATACTTTAAATCTTTTGCACTCTTGTTTCTTTTCTCAGGATATCTTCCTGTATCCATCCACTTCTGTTGTTCCACTACAGTAACTTTTATAAGATTTTTTTCACAAAAATCTACTATTCTTGTTATACCCATTATATCTCCATAATCCGAAACTCCTACCTCAACCTTTGGACTTTGCAGATATTGAATAGCATTTTTATTATATGGTAATGTTGTTCCATTTGTAGTAATACCTATTTTTTCTACTTTATCACTTTCTACAAGTTTTTTTAATATCTGGTCAAGATATGGATATAATAAAGTTTCTCCTGTAACAAGATGGACAAAATATATTTTACTTACATTATCCAAAATCAATCCAATATCATTTAATACAATTTCAACTGGTATATCCCTGTGTTTAAGATATGGAACTAAATCTATACAATTTTTACATTTTAACGTACACTTTGTAGTAACTTTAAAACCAATACTAGGAATAATTACATTATTGCTCTTTATAATTTTATTCAATACATCAATACATTTTCTAACCATATTAATATTAATTTCTTCAGTGATATTAATACTACACATATATTCCTGTATAACAGGCCTGAATACTTTCTGATAATAATATCCTATTGTTTTCTTATTATATCCTTCTTTAAAAAACTGGCTTGTTATAACATATTCTAAATCAGACAATACATCTATTTTTTCTAGTGAATTAACAATATCTTCTGAATATGTACTTGCAATAAAAAGAATATATTTATTATAATCCAGAAAAAACAAACTCTCTGGTGATTTTATTTCTAATTTATTTCCTAAAATATTAATATGATTACCCCATTTACCAATATTACTATCAACCACAAATTCAATTTTTGAATATATATCAATAAATTTTTCTTTATTTTCTTTTACTATAAATAAATCATTTGTCCAGTCATATGCATACATTTCTTTTACTACCTGGAATTCAAATAATGCTTTATATAAAGCACTACCTGCACCATAAGCAATGATTTTTTTATTGCCTGCAAGTCTCATAAAATTCTCCATATTAATTTCTAATTTCTTCACCTGGAATCTCCTTTCAAAAAATCACATTAACCAGACTAATATTCAATACATGACAATAATTCATTTGTAAGAAATATTGTTTCTTCGTTAATTAATTGTCTTGATTTCTGATATATATCTTCTTCTTTTCCAAAAACATGTATTTTTTCTTTATATGTGGTATCAACTAAATAAGGTTTTCTTTCAATTTCAGAATAATTACTATGTGTAAAACTAATCCAATAATCAGATTTCTTTCTCATAATATTTCTTGAAATTTCTACAACATCTAAAGAACTATTATATTCTTCATCATAATCACCATCAAAATCATAAAATATTGTTTTACAATTTTCAGGCAATTTGGATTGGAAATCCGAAATTTTTCTTGATATTATAAAAATCTTCTTATATTTATCCGATAAATTAGTAATAAACTTTTCAAAATTTTCCGATACATTCAATTCAGTATATGTATTTACTAACATATTAAATTCACGTCCATATGCCTCTTTATATAAATGCCCCTGGTCTAAATATTCTTTAATCCAATTATTACCTGATACACTTTTTCCTCCAGACTCTCCTATGTACATTACTTCGTTACCTAATTCACCTATCATAATTGCAATTCTAAGTAATTCTCTAGTATTATCTCTATTAAATTTTGAAAGAGGTTTAAATATAAAAAGTATATCCTTTTTTACATTTACATATTCAGCCATTTTTCTAACAGCCTTTGCCTCTATATAACGTTCTAATTTTATATATATTTGTTCATATTTATTGTATACAATATCTCTTGGACATCCTAATGCCATAATTCTTTTTAAAACATGCTCACATTCAGCATATTTTTCTTCTACATATAACATTTCATATAATTGCATATTAAGTTTTAATTCATCATTACAGTCTATATAGCCAGCATAAAATCCAGCATTATATATATCTTCTATACAACTTTTACTATCATCATTAAAATTATAATTTTTATCTATATAAGAATTATATACATACTTTGAAGCATACTTTTCTATATCACTCCGGCAAAACTTCATAAATGCACTTTTTTTCTTAATAGTTACATACATTTCTCCATATGAATCCCAAATTTTCCAATCATCACTTAAATTCACCTGTGCACAATCTAACTTATTTTCATTATCACATAAATAACTGGAAAGCCAGCTAAAACTACTATGAAATGACATAATTCTATGATCACACATTGACATCATAAAGAACTCCATCAAATCACCTAATACACCACCAAAAAAATGAATATAATAAATATCATCTGGGTAACCTAAAAATTTTTTAACATCTTCTAATTCATCTGAAAAAATATAAAAACTAACATTTTTGAATTTTTCCCTATAATACTCTATAGCTGCTTTAAAATATAAATTTTCACTTTCTTCGGTAACATAAATATTACCCCTCATTGGTTGCAAAGACTTTCTTCTGATATGCACTGCTACTTTTATATTATTATCTTTAACTA
>ERZ778516.202-NODE-202-length-53044-cov-16.620770_pt1 | contig 53044 bp, 41 predicted proteins | sample MGYA00510342_ERZ778516 | MGnify/ENA primary metagenome ERZ778516 (study PRJEB29527, sample SAMN07138961) | mouse gut metagenome | material: feces | host: mouse | place: China:Nanjing | collected 2016-01-25 ...
TAGAACAGTTAGCGCAGAATGTGGAGGCTGTCGAAAAGCAGGTACAGCTTATGGGGGTAAAAATGAACCGAAGTCATATGTATTAGACCTAACTAAGTATAAAGCGGCAGACTTAAAATTAAACCTTGTAATGCTCAAAAGGACACTTTCATTCTTTGAAAATGTCCTTTTGGCATATACAATTATTCAAATTCTTTTACTTTAGGCGCAAGCCTTATTCCGTCCTGCAATCCCAATCTGTAAGGGCTGCACCATATGTTGCGCAGAAATCATTGGCACTGAAAGCGATTTGTCAACGATTGCACTCTGTTCTTTACTTAACTCCGCATTATCCAGTTTGTCAAATGCTTTGTCCTGACGTTTCATCGTATCATGGTAAGTGCTGTTTCTGCTGACTGCTTTGTTTAAGGCTTTGACGGTCCTTATTTTAACAAACATGTCCAACAGATATTTTGTTTTATTTCCTGGGTTTTCCATACAAAACTCCTTTTGTCTAATACATTCTGTCAAGGCAAATCTTTAAAATGACCTTTGCGATTTTTCTGTTTTTCCAAATGCAGATTTCCAATACCTGTTTTTTCTGTATAATAGATCTGTTTAAATGATGATTACAAAGGTGTGTGTATTTTTACAATATACCCCCTATTTTCATTGTGAGAATTATCAAATAGTCATTTGAAACGTTATATAAAGTGACAAATAGTCACCAATATTGAAAATATAAAGTGTATCGTTAATAGCGAGGTGAATGATATGGATTTATGGAAATTAATAAATAAATTAAATGAATTGAGTGAATTTTTTTATGTGAATGGTATAGTAGATATTTATACTAATAGTAAAATCTTTGAGGTTCTTATTGCTAATCAATTTGGACATCAGATTATAAATGGACATGCCTATTCTCCTGATGCGAAGGATCAATATGGTAACTTTTATGAGTATAAACATTATAAGCAATCCAGTTCTAATCATACATGGACATTTAATGATTTTACTGATCGAACAATTAAAAAGCTATATAATGTAAATTTCGTTTATTTTGTGGTTATAAATGATAAGTATGATATACCCGAAATAGAAAAATTATATATTGTATCTGGAGTAGAAGTTGCTAAATATATGGAAATAAGTACACAAAATATAGAGAACAAAAGAAAAATGATAAATATCAGTGCCCATCAAATAATTGAAAATATGCCATATACTTTAGTGGAAACACACGATATAGTATCATGGCATCCTGTAAAAACAGAATTTGAATCAGTATGTTCCATAGCGTTGGAAGAAATTTTTCTTACAGCTAGAAAAATTGAAGAAATAATTAATGTGGACGGGATTTTGACCAGTAATAAATTATGGGAGTTGTTGGTTGCTTGTAATTTGAATCATAGAATAAATCCCGAACAGAAAAAACATGATGCTTATGATATAAATGGTAAAACATACGAGTATAAGGTTAGCACAAGGCTCTTATGGATTTTTCAAGATATATCGGCAAATGTTTTGGATTCTTATCTGAACGACGAAAAAATTATTTTGGCGCAAGTGGATAAGAGAACATTTACCATAAAAAGTATTATAGCGTGTCATCCTATGGCAGTAATTGAATTACTGGAGAAGAAATTAATCATTAGAGAAAAAAGATTGCCTCAAGTGAGGCGTTTGACTGCGAGTATTGGTCTTAAAGATGTTTACAAAATGATTGCGGAAGGAGATGCAAAGTGGATTCACAGGACATATTTATAGATAATATCATTAGATTCGCAGGGTATCATAATTTGAATACCTACAGAAAGATTGCGAACTTTTTAAATGTTACTGAAGACTCGCTAAAACATTGGCAAAGTAAAACCAGATGCCCTTCTCTTAAAAGACTTGATCAGATAAGTGATAAAATAGGATGTTGGTCGTATGCATTGATACAGAAGGATGGTGATATTTTTGCAGAAATTGAATTACTAAGAAATAATTCAAGAGAAATATTGATAAAAAACTTAAAAGAATATTTTTTACAAAAGGGACGATTTTCATGGAAAGATAAAGCTGCTTTGTTTTATGGATTTGTCAGCGAAGCTGCTTTAAAATCGTATTTCAGAGAGGAAAATTTTAAAACGCCACCATTAAAGAAATTAGATGAGATGGCATCTGCATTAGGTAAACCGACATATGAATTAATCAAGGAGGTCAAATTAATTGAGAAAACAGATACCCGAAAAAATAAAGAGTAGATTAAATAAAATTAAAACAGCTATTGAAGATGTTCCTAATACTGTTCCTAATGAAATGCGGACGACTTTTAATTTTAAAGGCAGGAAGTCTCCTATTATAGCTGAAAAAGTAATAGAAGCAATAAGTGATAGTGAAGATGTTATATATGATCCTTTTATGGGTTTCGGTTCATTTGTATATGCTGCGATGGGAAAAGTAAAAAAGATTTATGCTACGGAATTGGACAATTATACATTTAATACTGTAAGTGTATTGATGAATAAGGTAGATATGCTTAAATTAAGTAAATTATTTGATGCTGTTAAAGAAGATGTATATGAGCAGATAATGAGATTATATGAAACATCATGTTGTGGTAGCAAAAATTATATAAGTAAAGTTTTGTTTGATCCTGAAGAAGGCAAAGAAGGATATTTTAATCCATCTAATAATAGGGAAATAATAGATGGTAAAAATATAAAACTTATAGAAAAATGTCCAGTATGTGGTGGTAAGTCCAAAAAATTTGATGATGAAGATTATCAAAAGTTAGTTAGACTAGAAAAAGTAGATGTAGAAAGATTTCCAAGAAATCAATATATTGTAAATAGCAGGATTAATATTACATCATCAACAGGCGCGGATAAATATGATAGGATTTTTACACAAAGAAATAAAATTGCTTTATTGATTTTACAAGATGCAATTAATAAAATTGAACCATCAGACGAAAAAGATGTATTAGAACAAGTTTTGGTTGCCTCTATTTCGCTTGCAAGAATTGCTATGTACGGTTCCAGCACCGATATATTATATCATGTAGTGGGGCATGGGGCACAGGATATGAATGTTTGGCTACTTTTTGAGGAAAAGTATAAAAGTTTTTGTAAATTCAAGTCCGTTTATAGCGATAAACAAATAGGAACAACAGATTCAACTGTAATAATTGCCAATAAGGACTATGCAGAGTATATTAAAGAAAACCCTGATCTGAAAGTAGATATTATCTATACTGATTTTCCATATACTGACCAAGTTCCATATTTAGAAAGAAATCAATTATATCGTATTTGGTTGGAAAAGTTTTATGATTCTAAATATGCATTAACAGAAGATATGTTGAAGCAAGAAATAGTTCTAACAAATGCAGAGTCAAGAATTGAAAAAAGGGATATAGAGAATTACTATAAAGATATTGACAATATGTTTTCTCATTTTTATAGCGTATTAAATGAAGATGGGCTTGTGTTTCTTACAATGAAACTGGGGAAAGCAAAGTATTTTAAAACTTATATAGAAATTGTAAATTTAGCTCGCAAAAACGGTTTCGAGTATGCATATCAAATTGGAGTTGAAAAAAAAGATCCGACAATAAGAAAGCAATCAGCGTTCACCAATACATTTATGAATGAGATGATAGTTGTTTTTTATAAATTACCAAAAGAGGATAGATATTGGTATATTGGTAACGAAAATTATGAGTTTTTACTTGTTAAAAAAGTGTATTTATACCTAATTCGAACAAAAGAATATGTGACATTATCAAGTGCCGTAACTCTCGTTTGCAATGACTTAAAGTCAAAATATTCATATTTAGCTAGTGAACAAGATATATTGAAAATAAAGACACTGTTACAGCAATATTTTAAGGTAGATGCGGGCTGCATACAAATCGATAATAATCAATTATATTTAGATATTGAGGATACAACGGATTTGTATACAAAATTATATGACTTAATGCCAATTTTTATTAGACAACTTTTGGACAGTAAAGGCAAGTTTGTATTAGAAGATGTTTACTTCGAGTTGGTCAATTCGTTATGTGATGGTAATCCCAAAACGATTGCGCAAATTTTAGAAGATGAAAACCATCAAAGAGATATTGGTAATTTAATATTAAATTATTGTGAAAAAGACGGGCAATATTATGTTGAAAGACAAGATATTAGTAAACCTAATGAGAATGCGATTGATATATCAACATTAAGTGGTACAGATTTTGAAATTTTAGTACAAAGTTTACTGAAAAAAGAAGGGTATGAAAATGTTATAAAGATGGGAGGGGCAGGTGACTTAGGTGTTGATATTATTGCCTCTAAACGTCAACAGGATAGATTGTTGCATTATATTTTCCAGTGTAAACGTTGGGCTTCAAATGTTGGTTCTGACCCTATACAGAGATTATATGCTGAAAGGATGAGAAGAAGATTGGACTATGCAGTTTGTGTGACGACCTCTGGGTATACCAAAGATGGTAAAAAGGTGGCATTTGATCTTGAGGTTGAGACTGTAGATGGAAATCAGTTGATGCAACGTCTTAACAAATACTTTCCGGGAGAGTATTATAATGGAATTCAAGATATATAAGCACAAATGCGAGGAGAATCCTCGCATTTGTGTCATTTCCATTTAGCTGTAGAAGAATCCCACGTTAGATGTTTATCAAAAATATCAACTAAAGAAGAATATTTATTTGACAGTTTAGATAACCAGCCGTTCTGGATTAAAATTTCCATAAGTCCATTGTCATATAATTCGGGAGTAGACATCGAACCATTTGATTTTACCATAAATTTAGCTTGGCGAATAATATTGTGCTCGATTTCGGATATGTCTTCTTCGGCGTTGTGTTTTATAGGAGCAACACCTTTTGAAAAAATAAGTACAGAGTCACCATTTAACGATTTTTTAGGACTAATAATATTTTTTAAAGTAACAGTCTTATCAATGTGTATTTGAGTGATAAATCTAAAACAGTTTCTTTCCAAGATAGTGATTAGTTCGTTCCAAACATTTAAATCACTATCATGAAAATACAAACATAAATAATGGTTCGGTTTCAGTTTATGGGAACACATATGAAAAACTTGCTCCAATAAATTAAAATAGTCTCCCTTGCTCTTGTTGCGGGAAGGTGCAGAAGAAACAATTATTTCATCTTTTAAGTTATAATCTAAATTTAAAAATGGTTTGTATAACTGCATATATTCGGAATACAGAACTTGTTCCAAATAGGGAGGGTCAGTTACAATTAAATCCACACCATTATCTGGTATATCCTGTTCGGTTATTGATTGACTACCTTTTTGCAATAATAAGCATTTACAGGGAGAAAGAGAACTATATGATTCAACTATTTCGGAATCAGTATAATTTTCTTTCATAAATGGTATGACTTCATAAAATTTTTTGATTTTCTTTGTATAAATATCTATAATATTTTTCTCAACACAATCGGTTTTAGGTATCCATAACGGCCATTGAGAATTTGAATGTTTATCAGTTATCTTACATAGATGCAATATGGACATCAGAATATATTTTAAAATAGTTTGATGCTTTTCGCTATATTTGTTAATTATGCTCAATATTTCGTCTAGTACGGATAAGTTACGTCCCGTAAATATGTTTTTAATATCATCATTTTCGGTTACTGCTATCTTGGAGTTATAGAGTAAGGTAGTATTGCTGATATTTTTTAATACTGGGGTAACATTAATTTTTGCATAGTCGCTTTCATCAGCAGTCTTAATGCCTCTTTTTGTACACTTGCATGTATAATTGATGGTTTTAATTATTATCTTTGAACCTGTTCTCTCTGGTTTGTCAAATATTACTTTTGAAATAGTGCCGGTTTTTTTACATATTGGACAAGTGGTTTCATAGTAGTGAAACAATGTGTTTAGTTCTGATATAAAGTTTTCGAGCTCTTTTTTTATATTTGGAATGGTATTAACGGATAATAAAAGTTTTGAAATGAATAATGGCATATCGTTAATATCACAACCAATAGCGCAACGAGACAAATCTGTTTTAATGGCTTCGAGTGTTGTTACTCCGGATCCAAGAAATGGATCAAAGACAACATCACCTCTATTTGACAGAGAATTTATCAATGTATCACAGATATTAAATGCTTTTTGCGACCAATACATATGAGAGTTATACATTGAATTGTTTTTACTTGGCAATAGGTTGCATAAAGTTTTTTTTAGCGAATCAATATTAACTTGATTCAAATTTTTATCACCACATAGTATCAAATATTCGAGAACTTTTTTTTGTTCACTGTTTCGATGGTTCGCATGATTATAATTTTGCGTTACTACATTAACACGAGCATTTGTGTAATATTTTTTTGCGAGTTCTACTAATTCGTCAATTGAAACGGTATACCTGTCCGTGGCTTGTATTTCTCTGTCTTGAGGATATGCATAACTAATAGCAAGGTTCGTATGTGCGTGCGCACAGAAGCTGATTAAATTTTCTAATGATTGCTTAGCTGAACCACGTTGACTTAGTTTTGATTGATAGCGTCCTTCAGTATATAAACCTTTGGTATAACCATTTTTGGTAACGGTTAACAAGGGATACTCATATTTGGCAGCTACATTTAGCAGATGATAATATCTTGAATATTGCATATCCGTATATGGCGGATCTGCATAAACTAAACCTACATTAGAAAAAAGTTTTTCGTCTAATAATTCCTCAAAATTAGAATTAAAGATCATGTTCTTTCCAGAAAATTTGGAAAGAGGAACACTGATATATTCCTTGAATTTTTTAATGAATAATTCATAAATATTCTTTTTCCGTTGAACAAAAAGACGACTTTGATTTTTTTCAGGATTCAGTGGTTGAGCCATGTGACCATCTTTGGAAAAAACGGCTTCTTTCATTGCATAAAACAAGCATGAAAGCAAGGCAGTCTTATATTCTGTAAAACTTGTATTAATCACTTTGATAATACAATCAATATCGAGTGCTTGGATTATCCCGTAGTAGTTTGTGGCATAATATGTTGTAAATAGATAAAAATCCTTAGTGCTTTTTATGCCATCAACTGTCAATAGAGATTTAGTTATTTGGGAATATTGGTTGTTCCAAACAGTTGGATATGAATTATAAAGAGCAATCAATTCTTCAAAGTTTTCATGTTCTAATGCTTGCTGTTCATGGTTTATAAAATTTATAATAGGATTTGCCTGTTTTTTAATAGTAGTAGTATATTCTATGTCTAGTGAATGAAGGAGGTTAGAAGCAGCTTCTATGTCTGCTTGATTTAAAATAGCGTCAGCTATTATACTTGCATAACATTCGACATCATTTGCATAGACTTGATAGTTATCTCTAAACATATTGCTAACAGCAGCAGAACCTGAAAAAATATCTAAAATTGCCCTGCCATCTTGTATATATGGCTCTATATTTTTATATATAAAACTACTAAGATTATTTTTGCTACCTTGGTAGTTTAAAACTGTAAAATTCTCCATGATAAAAACCTCCATATAGCATTATAAATTGAAAGGTGCAAAAAAGCAATCACAAATAAAAAAATATTTATATTTTTTTCACATCGGGAAGTTGATTATAACAAAATATGAACTATGCTTTGTAGTGTAATCTGCATTTGTATAGAAATTATATTTGTATATGGAAGAATCTGTTTGATTTAGAGCTTAAGGCAAAATATGGGTATACATATAATTGAATTTTTAGAAAGAAAAGGTTTAAGGTTTATCGAATTGAATCCAAAAGTTTTAATGCAAAAAAGGTATATCATATAAATTTGGTTCTTTCTTATGTTTGGATACACTGCCGGAACCAGTTTTGCCGAAACATTAAATTTATGGCAAAATCTGAAATATTGGCAGAGATGAATTATTCATAGTCTAAGAAAGAACCATAAATTTATTAAAGGTCTAATGAATCTTCTGCATCCACCCACATTTGCATATTTCCCTCAAGATAAAGCCTTGCATACTCAAGGGGTTCATCTATTGCCAATGCATTTAAGGCACATTCAGAGCAGGGAGTGGTTTTCAATCCTTCTTCTGCTTTAACACAATCTATCCGTAAAAAATAGCCTGAATAAGTATATACGTCAATGCTGTCATGGTGGATATTGTATGTTGCATAAATAATATTTATTTTATCTGTCCTCTTTCGTTAAAAATTATGAAAGCATTTCTATCAGTTCACCATACCTGTTCATTTTGTGTTATAGTGTTTCCTGTGATTTCGTTTCCCTTATTTTTTCCCTTATCAGGGTTCATAATGCCTTGTGGAAAGATATAACACAAGGGAAACGATAAGGGAAAGCTCACCTGCGACAAACTTAGTGTTTTCAAGGGTTAGCGGAGATTTTAATAACAAAATATAACAGCTAATATTTCCCTTAAAAATCATCAAATCACAATCATAATTTTTCTTTTCTCTATACTGCTTCAAGCAATGCTTTGGAATAAGCTTTCCTGACATATATATCCATATATTTAATTACCTTTTTCATCACATGCAAATTCAATATTATGACAGAATAAAATTGTGAACGGGATATTACTGTTCCATTATTATTTTAAAATAACCCCCTTACTATGTTAAATTAAATTTTTTTATGTATATTTTTCACTACTTTTTTACCAATCCACCAAAATATAAAACCTGCACATATTCCGGTCAGTGCACCCATGCTGTCAATTCCCACATCTGTAAAATTCCCATCCCTTCCAGGTACAAAAGTCTGATGGAATTCATCTGTACATGCATAAAATGCAGCAAATAACTCACTTGATAATAACACTTTAATCTTATAATAATTTCCTGTATATATAAATGCAAACGGAAGCACAAGGGTGCATCCTAATGCCATATATTCAAGAAAATGGCCTGCTTTACGTACTAAATGGTGTATTAAACCATAACTTTCCGAACCATTATCAATAGAGATATCCATAGTCTGCTCTATCTTCTGTATCACAACTTCAGCTATAGGAATACTTGCATTGGAAGAATCATCAGCAACCATTGAAGAAAAATTAAAAATTATCACCATAATACATACTGCTGGAACCCATATAACAATATGCCTTAAAATCCATCTTATGTTAATTATATCTGTCATAAACAATCCTCATCCAATAATATGTTTAAAAATTATCCTTAAAATGCCCAGTTACACAAAGATTATATTGCCCTGGCAAACTTGTACACTTTTCATTTTCCAAACACACCCTGGTATAAATATTCTTTAATTAAAACTTATTGTATATGTTACCTTTTCTGGCATAAGCTGTCAATTATTTTCCATAAATTCTGTCATATATTTTCTATAATGTAATGCAAGATTTCCACGTTGTAGTTTATAATTTTCCCTTTCTTCTACAGCAATAGATTTAAAAAACACTTTCCATAAATCTGCATATTTCTCATTAGTATCCAGCAATGAATCTAACTTTCTTTCTTCCTCTTGTGTTAAAATCCTTATTACACAATTCCCATCAGCGCTATGGAATGAAGCTTCTTTATAACTTTTATCATATATAATAAAATATTCTGCATTAAACCTGTCTTCAAAATGTGCTGTTACTAAAGTTAATACCCTGTTCTTAGGTTTCATCTTTGACATAAGCACTGGCGGGGTCTTCTTTACCTCCTGGAACCTTAAAAATTCTTTATAAAAATGTGCTTCATTATGCACACTGCGTTTTATTGCAAATATCCTCGAAACACAATCTAGCTGTAATGCTTTTGTAATATCTCTGCCAATAGTAAAACCATATGTTACAAACTGGTATATTACATTACCTCTGTCTGCATCTTCCGAAAGCAAAGCACTCATTACAAAAAAATATGCTTCATGGGATATCATGTTGTCTATTGTTTTTAATACGTTTTCTGCCTTTTCTGGTGAAGTTTCTACCTTTATATATTCTGAAAAAAGTTCTATATTATAAATATACCCTGGTGCTAAAGGCTGTATTTTTATATAATTATGTCCATAGCCTGATATTCCTGCTTCAAATACAGCACTAAGTATGCCATCTGGTGAATTTTCACACTGGTAAATCCTTATTCGCTTTTCCATTATCTTCCTTTCAATATAACATTTTTAGATATGTCCTAATTGGAAATCATCAAATAAAGTAAGCTGTTTATAAGTTATACTGTCACCAAACCCCTTAACAACATCTGTTTCTCCTGAAACAAGGTTACGTGTTATATAATCTTCTTCAACCTTTAAGAAATCATACATCATTCTTCCATTACATGTAATAAAATATATAGCTCTTTTTAATACAACACCCATTTTCTTTAATGAAGCAAAATCCAGCTTGCCAGTTTTTCTTGCATTTACTATTCTGCCAGCAGACTTTGTACCTATTCCAGGGACACGCAGTAATGTGTTATATGATGCAGTATTTATCTCTACTGGAAAATATTCCATATGTCCAAGTGCCCAGTCACACTTAGGGTCAAGATAGGTATTAAAAAATGGTCTGCTTTCAGATAAAATCTCACCAGCAGTAAACCCATAATACCTTAAAAGCCAGTCTGCCTGGTAAAGCCTGTGTTCCCTGTGGAGCGGTGGCTGTCCTCCATTTACTACAAGTGAACTGTCATTGTTGACATTAACAAAAGCTGAATAAAAAACTCTTTTCAAATCAAATCTCTGGTACAGTGCTTCTGTCACAGATAATATCTGGTAATCACTCTCACCTGTAGCTCCTATAATCATCTGCGTACTTTGTCCTGCTGGAACAAATCCCCTGCTTGTATCATTCCTGTGCCACTGTGCCAGTACTCCCCTGCCATTATTTAATACTATATCTGTATTAGTATCTTTATTAGTAGTTATATTTATATTTTTATCTGTAATTTTATTGTCATCCATATCTGTTGTTATATTAAGATTTTCTGTACTTCCTGGCAGGCTTTTTCCTAAACGCTTCTGTGTATACCAGTAAGAACTCTGGTTACCTCCCTTCATTCCAAGGACTGCCCTGCTCTCTGCTAAACCTGCCTGTATCTGCCTCATAGGCGTTAATATATTCTTGCGTGTTTTATTAGGTGCAAGCTCTTTTAAACCTGCTTCTGTAGGAAGTTCAAGATTTACACTCATCCTGTCTGCATACCATCCTGCCATCTCTACAAGTTCTGGCGAAGCCCCAGGAATAGCCTTACAATGGACATAACCATTAAATTTGTATTCAAGCCTTAACTTTCTAAGGGACTCACATATCAGTTCCATCGTATAATCTGGTGACTGCATTACACCAGAACTTAAAAATAATCCTTCTATATAATTTCTCCTGTAAAACTCCATTGTAAGCTGGCATATCTCATCAGGTGTGAAAGATGTCCTCGGAACATCATTACTGGCACGGTTAATACAATACTTACAGTTAAATATACATTCATTAGTAAATAAAATCTTAAGTAATGAAACACATCTTCCATCAGCAGCAAAAGAATGGCATATTCCTGCTGCCTCTGCTGCACCAAGTTCCCCTTTCTTGCTTTTCCTTGAAACCCCGCTTGAAGTACATGCAACATCATACTTTGCTGCAGCAGACAAAATATGAAGCTTCTCAGACAAAGTTGTATTAAGTTCAAATACCATTTTACACCTCCTGCCGCATTGCGAACATAAGTTCTTATATAAGCATAACATGATATAACTTTTTAGTCAAGATATATATAAATTTTATTACGCCTGTTTCTTTCCCTTAATATATTAAAATCCTGCAAAAGAAAAAAATAATGTAAACAATAAGAAAAGCAGATTTTAAATACACACCATAGTATATACATAATATATTGCGATAATATTTGACAAATATATACTGGCTAGATTAGTATATATAAAAATAATATGGAATATAAGCAAACAAACGTTTATATAGTATTATTTTTAACAGTTTTATATATATGCATATTTTTGCCACAACAATTATGTATAAATATAAACACAAATACAATATTCCAGATAATTTCTGGAAACTGGAGGATTAATATGAAAAAACATAAAATATTAAGCAGCCTTCTTACGGCTGCAATACTACTTCAAGGTACCGTTTCATATGCTTCTGCTGCTCCAGCAAGTACATATACTAATAACACAATGCTCACTGCTTCTGGCAGTGCTGTCACGGGTTCTTCCACAATGAATAATACTGCTTCTTTACAAGCAGAATTACAAGCTGGGTCTGTACTTAAAAGCAAGCTGAGAAAAGCATCAAAGACAGAAGGTATCTTTGACAATAAAACATATACACATGCAGATGTTTTTGATGGCATGAATATTTATAATGGTATTGATGTTTCATACTATAATAAAACCATAGACTGGGAAGAAGTTAAAGAATCAGGTGTTGATTTTGCTATTATCCGTGCTGGATACAGAGGATATGGCGCTGCAGGTACTCTTTGTACAGATGTTAAGTTTGTTGAGAATATTGAAGGGGCACTTGATGCTGGAATACAGGTAGGTGTTTATTACTTTACAGAAGCTATAAATAAACAAGAAGCTATAGAAGAAGCAGAATACTGTCTGGATAAAATTAAAGATTATGATGTTACACTTCCTATAGTTATTGACTATGAATTCCCTACAGATTCCAGTGGCCCAATAGGCAGGATGTATAAAGCAAACCTTAGCAAATCTGCTGCTACCAATAACTGTATTGCATTCTGCGAAACAATCAAGGATGCTGGTTACGAACCTATGATTTATGCTAATAAAAGTGACCTTGCAACCCTTATTAATGGAACAAAACTTTCACAAAGTTACAAAATATGGCTTGCCAACTATACTACTAAAACTACATATTCTAATCCATATGAATACTGGCAGTATACAAGCTCTGGTTCAGTAGATGGTATAACAGGAAAAGTTGACTGTAACTTCTGGTATACAGATACTACTATAGATGGAAGCACTCCTGACAATGATAACAACAATGTTGATGTTACTACACCGCCTGATATTATAGAAGAACCAGCTGAAACGGAAACCCCTGTTATCACAGAACCTCCTGCGGTTACAGAAAAACCAGATGCAACCATAAAACCTGCAGTTACACCTACACTTGCTCCAAAACCTACAGCTACACCTACGCTAAAACCTACTCCTTCACCAAAACCTACAGCTACACCTACGCCAAAACCCACTCCTTCACCAAAACCTACAGCTACACCTACGCCAAAACCTACTCCTTCACCAAAACCTACAGCTACACCTACACCAAAGCCTACTCCTTCACCAAAACCTACAGCCACACCTACATTAAAACCTACTCCTTCACCAAAACCTACAGTTACACCTACATTAAAACCTGCTCCTTCACCAAAACCTACAGCTACACCTACGCCAAAACCTATTGAAAGCATTGATTTATCAAAAGCAAAGATTGCCAAAATTACTGATAAAACTTACACTGGAAGAGAAATAATGCCACCTGTACAAATTTCGCTAAATGGCAGTACTCTTGTAGAAGGTGAGGATTATGAATTAATATATTCCAATAATATTAATACTGGTACTGCAATTATTACAATTACTGGTACTGGTAATTATACAGGAAGCATAGTTTCCAGTTTTATAATAAAACCAAGGAAAACAAGTTCATTTACTGGAAATCCTGCCAATAAATATATAACCCTTAAATGGAACGGCAACACAGGTGCACAAGGATACCAGATTTACAGGGCTGATGTTTATAATGGTACATATCAAAAAATTAAAACTGTTACAAAAAAAACAGTTACATCATTCAAAAATACAAAACTGCTGGCTGACCATGAATATTATTATAAAATACGTTCATATGCAAAAATTAATGGCAAAACATACTACAGCAGTTATACAACACTTACAACAGCTACAATGAAAACCAGACAGGCTGCCATTGCAACATCAAACCTTTATTTATTAAAAACACCTGCTGCTAAGTCAGCAAAACTTATAACAATTCCTAAAAAAGCCACTATGGAATATCTTGGCAAAACATATTTAAAGAATAATAAAACCTTTATACATGTGAGTTATGTGGTTAAATCCAAAACTTATAATGGATATCTTTTACCAAAAGCTCCATTAAAATTTTATTCTTTAGGTAAAACTATTGCTGCACTTAATATACGGAAAGCAGCAGGTACCAATAAAAAAATCCTGGCAGTTATACCAGAAGGTACTCCTGTTGCAATTTTTAAAAAGATAATTGTAAAATCTGATACATGGTATAAAACCAGTTACCATGATGGCAAGAAACTTTATAATGGTTATATATCAGCAGATTATATTAATTAGAATTACTTTTATCCTTAATTTATATTTATTTACTATCTGTTAACAAAAGCCAGAAGCTTTAAGATTGCTTCTGGCTTTTTTTAAATTAATAAATGTTTTATTTATCTTCTTTATAATCAAATTTATAAATTGTTACAGATAATGGTGGAAGATTCATTTCTATTGAATAATCTGACCTGTCACTTTCAATCTTCTCAGCCTGTACTGTTTTTGAATTCTTTACACCTGTCCCGCCATAGCATAAATCATCAGAAGATATTATCTTTGTATATTTACCAAGGCAAGGAACACCTGTCCTGAAACCATCATATTGTACAGGAGTAAAGTTACAGATAAAGAGAAGCTGGTCTTTTGTAGTCAGTCCACGTCTTACAAAACTTACTGTACTCATCTCCGCATTATCACAGCTCATCCATTCAAAACCAATAGGGTCATAATCATTTACATACATTGCCTCATACTCTGTATAAAGTTTATTAAGGGCTTTTATATATGTCTTCATCTTTACATGCAAATCATAATCCAGAAGTTCCCAGTCAAGGCTGCGCTCTTCACTCCACTCACGGAACTGTGCAAATTCTTGTCCCATAAATAAAAGCTTCTTGCCAGGATGTCCATACATAAATCCATATGCAGTCCTTAAGTTTGCAAATTTGTCCTCATATTCCCCAGGCATTTTCTCAATCATAGAACCTTTGCCATGCACTACTTCATCATGTGACAATACCTGTATAAAATTCTCACTATAAGCATAATGCATACTAAATGTAAGCTTATTGTGGTTAAATGACCTGAAATATGGGTCAAGTTTCATATATTCAAGGAAATCATTCATCCAGCCCATATTCCATTTGAATAAGAAACCAAGCCCTTCAAATTGTACAGGTGCTGTTACCCCTGCCCATGAAGTAGATTCCTCTGCTATTACAACAGTTCCAGGAGCCCTCTTCTCAAACTGTTCATTCATATGCATAAAAAGTTGTATTGCATCAAGGTTCTCCTTGCCTCCCTTTTCATTTGGAAGCCATTCACCATCATTTTTGCCATAGTCAAGATATAGCATAGAAGCTACAGCATCAACCCTAAGACCATCAATATGGAACTTATTAAGCCAGAAAAGCCCATTGGCTATAAGGAAGTTTTCAACTTCCCTGTAAGCATAGTTAAAAATATAAGTACCCCAGTGAGGATGTTCTCCCCTGCGAGGGTCTGGATGCTCATAAAGAGGCTGTCCGTCAAATCTTCCAAGACCATGTGCATCCCTTGGGAAATGCGCTGGTACCCAGTCAAGTATTACATGTATACCCTTTTTATGCATATAGTTAACAAAATACATAAAATCTTTTGGGTCACCATAACGCTTTGTTGGTGCATAATATCCTGTAACCTGGTATCCCCATGAACCATCAAATGGATATTCAGCAATACCCATAAGCTCTATATGTGTATACCCCATTTCAAGCAAGTAATCAGCAAGCATTGGGGCAAGTTCCCTATAATTATAAAATCCGTCTTCTGTACCATCATCTTTCTTCTTCCATGAACCAAGATGTGCCTCATAAATTGCAACAGGTTCTTTTCTAAGAGTATCCCTGCTTTTCTTAGCACGTTCTTTCATCCATTTGTCATCTTCCCATTCAAAACCTGTAAGGTCTGCTACAACTGATGCATTTTCAGGACGCATCTGTGCTGAATTTGCATATGGGTCTGCTTTAAGAAGAGACTCACCCTGTCTTGTAAGAATTTCATACTTATATATAGCACCTGGCTCTACTCCTGGTATAAACAACTCATAAACACCTGATACTTCAAGTGTCCTCATAGGATGAAGCCTGCCATCCCACATATTAAAGCTTCCAACTACACTTACTGCCCTTGCATGAGGTGCCCATACTGCAAAATATGTTCCATATACCCCATTAATTGTCATAGGGTGTGCACCAAGCTTGTCATATATCTCATAATGGTTGCCTTCTGCAAATACATATAAATCATCACTTGTAATCTGAGGCTCAAAACAATAAGGGTCAACAAATTCTACTACATCATTGTCTGAATACTGTACACGGACTTTATAAGGTGCCTTATACTTATGTCCATCCACATATTTACCAAAAAATCCTGTTTCACCCTCAACTTGTTCAAGCTGTACTACATTGCCACCATTCATATCTGTAATAAAAACATTCTGTGCATGTGGCCTGAATACTGTAAATACTTGTCCTTTGTCAAAATCATGCAGCCCTAATATATTATGAGGTGCATTATGTTTGCCAGATACTACTTCATCAAATTCCATCCAGTTTATCCAGCGTTCTAATTTTTCCTGCATTACTATTCCTCCGTATAACTATAGTTTGTATTACGAATATTTTGTAAATCAAACAAAGCATTTCAAACCTATAAAGAGCCGCCATATACGGCAGCCCTTTTAAATTAGCCTGTAATAATTTATTAAAAATATTCAGTTTATGACATCTTTTCAACCATATCAGTAACAGCTTTTGCCATGGCTTCTGACTTTTTATCTGCATCATCAAGGGAACTTCCTACAACGCCATAATAAAACTTAATCTTAGGTTCTGTTCCTGAAGGCCTTACACACATCCATACATTGTCAGACATATCAAAATACAGTACATTTGATTTTGGAAGACCAGTAGGCTTAACTTCCCCTGTTTCAATGTCCTTAACTGTATCAGCCTGGTAATCACGGAATGAAAGAACTTTATGCCCATCAATCTCTTTAGGTGGATTTTCACGGAGCTCTGTCATAATTTCCTGGATTTTATTAAGTCCTTCAATACCCTTCATTGTAACTGACTGTACTCCATCCTTATAATAACCATATCTGTCATACATTGCAATCATTGCATCCCAGAGAGTCATATCTTTTGTCTTATAGTATGCTGCTGCTTCACAAAGTGCCATAGTTGCAACAATAGCATCTTTGTCACGTGCATGTGTACCAATAAGGCAGCCATAGCTTTCTTCAAAACCAAAGAGATAATTTCCCTTTCCTGTTGTTTCAAAACCAAGAATCTGCTGTCCAATAAACTTAAATCCAGTAAGTACCTCAATAAGCCCTACATTATAATATTTTGCTATTGCATCTGCAAGGTTTGATGTAACAATAGTTTTTATAAGCTTTCCATCTTCTGGAAGTCCTTTTGTTTCTTTAATCTGTGAAATCTCATAATCTGCAAGAAGACATCCAGACATATTACCTGTAAGTGTAATATATTCCCCACTCTTTGTATCTTTTACATATACCCCAAGACGGTCTGCATCAGGGTCAGTTGCAAGTACAAGGTCTGCATCTTTTTCCTTAGCAAGCTTAAGTGCAAGTTCAAAAGCTTCTGCTGCTTCAGGATTTGGATAACTTACAGTTGGGAAGTCACCATCTGGAAGTTCCTGTTCAGGCACAACATATACATTTTCAAAACCTATTTCCTTAAGTACACGCCTTGCAGGAATATTTCCTGTACCATGCAGAGGTGTATAGACAATCTTTAACTTGCTTCCCATTTCCTTAATGCTGTCCCAATGGATAACCTGTTTCTTAAGCTCTTCAATATATTTGTCATCTATTGCTGCGCCAATCTGTTCATACAATCCTTTTGATATAGCATCCTGCTTGTCCATTGTCTTAACTTCTGCATAATCTGTAACAGCCTTAACTTCTGCCATAATACCAGTATCATGTGGAGGTGTAATCTGTGCGCCATCCTCCCAGTATACTTTATAACCATTGTATTCAGGCGGATTATGGCTTGCTGTAATATTAATTCCAGCAGCACACTTTAACTCCCTTACTGCATATGAAAGTTCTGGGGTAGGTCTTAATGACTCAAAAACATATGCTTTAATTCCATTGGCAGCAAGGCACAGTGCAGATTCATCTGCAAATTCAGGTGACATATGGCGTGAGTCAAATGCTATTGCAACACCCTGTGCAGCCTTTCCTGCTTTGGTTATGTAGTTTGCAAGCCCCTGTGTAGCCTTACGTACTGTATAAATATTCATACGGTTTGTACCTGCTCCGATTACACCACGCAGACCAGCTGTTCCAAATTCTAACTCCTGGTAGAAACGTTCTTTAATTTCGTTGTCATCACCAGCTATTGATTTCAGCTCATTCTTTGTATCCTCATCAAAATAAGGGTTGCCAAGCCATGATTCATAAACCTCTTTGTAATCCATTAATCATATCCTCCTCTTGTTTTATAAAAAATAATTTAAAGTGTATCTATTAGTCAGAGTCTTCCATCAATTCAGAAAAACTCAACTTAACATTTTTATCATCATCTAGTATATCTACCGAATAACTCTTTGTTATGTGACCTGGCTTACTTAAAGTAATAGTCTGTGAACCTATAACTTTTGTAAAAGTACATGGTGCTAAGCCTTTATACACATTATCAAGGTAAACTTCTGCACCATCTGGCGCAGATACGGTTATGGTATGGTTGCTGTCTATCTTCTTGGTAGTTACCTTATCATCTGCTTTCTTTGTTGGTGATGGTGTAGCAGTTGATGCAGAAGATACAGATGCATCCTTTTCTATTAAATCAATATTAATGGTACTTCCCGGTTTCTCAACATCAAGAACTCCTGTATAAGCAGTATATCCTGTCATCTCTACCCTTATATTATATTCCCCATAATTAAGGGTAACAGGGCTGCTATAGTCAACATTTGAATTATTAATATATAAATCAGCACCGTGAGGTTCTATATTAAATTTAATAGTACCAACATTTTTTACCTCTTCTTTATAATCACTGAAATCAAGTATTGTTTCCTTGCCATCTTTTATAATAACATTTTTAACAGCTTTTACTTTTCTTTTACTAAGTGTTACACGGTATGAACCCACACCTGCAGTAACCAGCATATTATCTGTTATAGGAAGCACAATATTATTGCCTACACTTATTGTCCCGCCTTTAAATGTATCATAGTTTTCAAGCCTTATATATCCATGCCCTTTAGTACGTGTAACAGAATATACAGTTATGCCAATACCCCTTACTGTAATTACATCATGGCTTCCAAGCTCAGCTAATTGTATTTTTCTCTCAAGAGAAGAAAAATATGTCCAGCTGGTATACTGGTATTTCTTTCCTGCAATACTTAATGCATTGGTATCACCATCAAATGAAAACTTGTCAACTTCCTGGTATTCCCATACATCTTTTGGAACATGCATTTTAATAATATCTGCATTTGAAGTATTGTAAGTTACCTCCATTATCTGGCCAGGCTGCAGTTCATCCCCTGTTATTTCACTGCCATACTTATCTATAACCACCGATGTTGCATTATAATCAAGTATAGAATCAACATCACAATCAAGTTCACGTATTGTAACCTGCTTTAAATCTGTATCTATATTTGTCACAACACCTGTCATGCTATGGGAAGGGACTTCACCCTGGACAGCTGAAGCATTTATGCTGTTGTTATTATTATTTTTACTGCGTTTCTTTACACTGCATGATGTAAATACACACAGGACAAGTACCAGAATTATAAATGTTTTTATTTTTTTACCATAAAACCTGTTAAAAAACATGGTTTCTCCTCCTTATCACAAGCCCATGTACCATATATAACTGGTTCATGGATTTATACATTTGTAAAAGCTGTATCTTTTGACTATTATACTACATAAAAAGCTAAATTAAAAGCTTTTTTACCTCTTTGAGAAATTTATGGCGTTCCTGTTCCTGGCTGCATATACGCTGTAATTTCTCATAGTTTTTAGCAGACATCCAGGACTTTTTTCCATTATAATAAAAATTTACCAGCTTCCAGTATTTTTCAGGATATAAAAGAAGTGCATATAAAACCTTCTGCTCTTCTTTTCCAAGTTTTCTTTGTTTATTATATTCCTCTATTATCTGTATCCCTGTTTCCATATTCCAGCTATTTTTCTCCATGACTTTTCTAAGGAAATCATATAAATCTATTATCTGTATGCCAATATCAGCTCTTTCAAAATTTGTAGTTATAACTCTGTCACCAGATAATATTATATTATGGTAATTATAACTCCCATGGACAATTCTTCCATGTCTTACAGTTTCCTCATATAATTTATCATAACCACTATCCTTTAAAAATTCTTCTGCTACATTTCCTTGTTCAAAGAAATTCTGGTAAGAATTTAAAAGGCATATTTCCATTTCATTTTTTTGTCTTTTTTCACGTATATAACTATGTACTCTTTTTATTTCTTTATTATGGCGCAAGAATATACTTTGCAAGTCCATTTTCTTTGTCTTTACTGGCATTCCTTCTGCATTCTTCTGCCCCATAACCATTATTTTATGTAAAACTGCCATATTTGCTGACACAGGCAGGACTTTATGGATATCCTTGATATCACATTCCTCACCATTATACCATTTTTTCATAAGCCATCTGTTACCACTGTTATCATCTGTCAACAGTTCACCATCAGTATTAGGTATAACATAATCTACATCACTATATCCGCCATCAATCAATAATTTTTTAATATTTTCTTCAAACAAAAGCCTGTTTTTACCTGCTGCATATGTTTTTATCATGCATATGCCCTTGTCTGTGTCTAAAAGAACAGCTCCTCTTATCCTGCGTTTTGATTTTACTGTTACAGGATATCTTTTAATTACTTCATCAAGTTTGTCATCCATAATGCTTTCTCCTTCCCTCGCTGGATTACATTTAGACTGCATGTTTAATCCTATGCAAAAAGAAGAAAAAAAGAACCGTTATACTTAAAATCTTTAGTATAACGGTTCTTGAAGTACAATTACACGTTGTCCAGGCTTTATGCCAGTATAAATGGTTTATTAACAGTCTGCCACGTTAATTATATTTATATAGTGCTTTATATTATGATAATGCATCAACAAGTTTCTGTACTGCTGCAAGTGCCTCATCAGGAAGCTTATCATATCCACTATTCTTTTCAGCAAATCCTTTAACAGCATCTACACGGTTCTGCATAGCACCCTTTAATGCTTCTTTGTATTCTGCATCATCAAGGTTTGGAACAAAACCTTCCCAATTCATGATTTCAATATCATCAAAGTTGCCCCATTTCTTGAACTCTGCTTTGCCTTCTACGATTGACTCAAGAATTCCAAGTGTATCTTTAGGCTGTACTTTCTTGCCCATGAAATCACCTGTATTAACAATATAACAGTCAACATTTTTCTCTTCTACTAACTTCTTGAACTTCTCATAGTCATTTACAAGAGGATAAGTCCTGAATGGGTTAGCATATGGCACAATACGGAGTGCGTTCATGTCTGTTCCTGCTGCAACACGCTCTGCTGTAGAAGTCTTTGTTGCAAGAGTAGCACCCATAACTGATGCAAGTGCTGAACCTTTTAACTTAACTACAGGAGGTATTGTAGGGTCCTTCATAATCCAGATTATTGAATTAACAGGTGAGTTAATCTTATCTACACGGTTTGGTGACCAGAGTTTAGACTTAATAGCACGTCCATTACCATTACGTATATCCTCTGTAACTAACTGTATCTTGCCATCCTCATCCATTGTAGCTGAGCAGTTCTGTGCTGTAAGCAGATACTGGTTATCAGGGCATCCTGTTGGATAATCTGCTGTCTTATCAAAGTAAGTTGGCTCAAGTGCTATTGATGCACATGTATCTGAGTTAATGATAAATGCATCATCATGGAGAACTGTAATAGCATTGTCACCATACTTATTGCCATGCTTAGCATGTGTAAGTGTAGACTTTCCTGAACCTGAAAGACCAAATACAGATGCAACATATTTCTTTCCATCTGGAAGTGAATATTCTTTCTGTCCACCATGACATGATGCATAACCATTGCGGTTAGCAATAGCCCATGCCATTGTAAGTGTACCCTTTTTATGCTCACCAAAATACTTCATACCAAGAATTGCTGCACAGTTTTCATTAGTATCAAAGTAGCAGAGAGTCTGAGGGTCACTTAAGCAGCTGTAATCAACATCAGGTGCTGGAAGCGGAATCCACTGTGGGTCAGAGAAAATATAGATATCTGCCTCTTTGCCATCACCAACAGGTTTAGACTGCTTGTACATCTTTACATACTCATCTGACATATACTGGAAGTTGAGCATCCAGTTATACATAAGCATTTCTTCGCCTTCTGGAATAAGAAGATGTGCTTTAACCATAAACTCAGGGTCAAGTCCAACAAATACCTGTGCATGGTATAACTTCTTAAAACGTGTCTTATAAATAGCATCCATAACTACTTTGTCAAGCTTAACCTCATCAACGCCAGGATATCCTTTAATGCGTCGTGCTGCTGCATAACGTCCTGTTACAGCACCATCATTAAATAATAAAACCTTAGCATCTGAATCAAGGCCAAACTCTTCACCTCTGTATACAGGCATATCTGTAACGATAGCACCAGGTGTATTTTTTGCTAAATTGTAAGCTTCTTTAAGAGTATTTACCTTTACTACATTGTTCCCATAAAAAGCACCCTCAATGATAGAACGTGTTTTTGAAAAACCAACTTTACCAGCACCAATTTCTTCCAACTTGTAATTAGCTTTTGTTGCCATTTTATTATAACCTCCCTATGTTATTATTTAAACTCCAATATGGCAGAGTTTACTTATTGAAATAATGGCTATCAGCCCCATTGCTTGTCCCACTCTCTAAGAAGTGTATGTTTAAAAAGCTTCTATTATGTATGAGACCAGATAATTGCCATTTTTATCTAAGTATAAATTTTTTATGGTAAAAAGTCAACGGGATTTACTACTTTTTCTGCTTTAAGGAAAGTGCAAGCAGCACTACAAGGTCTATAGAATAGCTGGTAGCTATTAAATAAAAGTTAAGGCTGTTAAATTCTTCACCAGGCCTTATAAACATCAGTATACTGTAAATTATGCCACATGCATATGCAAGACACCATACAATATATGGCTTTAATGCTATATAAGCAGATAATGCCAGTACAAGTATAAATATTACTATAGCAGCTACTATGCTTGCTGTGTAATATTCATCGCTTATTAAGGTTTCTATGTTGTTACTAAATACCTTAAGCAGCAATTTAGGTATAATTGTTAAACCAAGCACAGGTATTAATGCTATAACCAAAAAGATAATTGTCTTCTCTAAACCAGGCTTCTCCATTTTAATTCCTCCAGTTTTTATATGGCTTTCTTTCTGCCATTTATTAACATAACACAAACTGGATATTTTAACAATACTATTTTTTTTTTGAGTTTCCCCATTTTTTTAATACACAGGTATTTTGCCTCTGGCAATTCCAAAGTTTTACCAATGGCAGCCCGCTTCCGCTTGGATGGGATACGCAGTGGTGCATAAAGCCCCAATGTTTCTGCGAAACAAATGTTTCACAGAAACATTAAATACGGGGCTTAAGCACCAGCGTCCCCATAACAGCTGCCTTATGGTAAAACATTTGGAATTTGCCAGAGTAATATAATCTTTGTATATTTTAAAAAATGGGGAAACTCAAATATTTTTTTCCGCGCCACGTCTGTTTCATAAATTCTTATATCTAAAATTTATAAATATTAAGATAATTTCCAGTTATCCTTTTTTGCACATATGGCAATATAACGCAAATTCCAAAATCCAAGTTAAACATTTTCCATCCAGGGGCACGCTTGCACTGCGTTGGAAAAAATTATGGCACAATAACTGCACCTGGGAACACGCCCTGGTGTACTTGGACCTTATAGCAAATATGGATAACCTGGCTTTGATGTTATGGTTGGAGACAGGCTGTCATCAAAAAATAAAATATCTTTTGAGCCAGTTACTATCACATTACATCTTACTCTTGAACCATATTTTGCCTCCACATAAATATTTGTTTCACCCTCTGTTACACCAGTAACCTTTGCACACATAGACAACTCTTGTCCATTCATAAAAAATGGTATAATATAACCACCATTCTCAACAACAGCAATGGATGTGTCTTCACTAATCCATACAAGGGAATCTCCAACCTCTTTTAATTTATCATAAGAATCTGCATATGCTGTTCCCCAGACAAAAGTTTCTTGCCCCTTAACAACTTTACATAAGTTCCCAAGCTCAAGACAGACATCTGAATTATAACCATCTTGTGTATCCCTTCCAGTTTCATACACAGTCCCATCACTACACACTGTTCCCGCATAAGACCAGAGTTTAGAAACCTCTGTGTCTGGTAATGCTGCCAGGTCCAGGTTCAAAGCAGGACGCACACCAATCCCATTATCACTGGCAGGAGCAAAAAAACTGCCAACCCAGCCTTCACAATCCATCAATGTTATATAACCATAAGAACTAGCATCCTGTGTGCGGAGCCACCACTCGCAGTCTCCTCCATAAGATTCAATACCCATAGCTTTTGCATAAACACTTGAGCCTGCCATGAATGCCTCATCATCACACTCAATATATTCTTCAGGAACATACCCACATCTATTAGCTGATATTTCTGATGCTGAAAGAAGAAATATTTTATCCTGTGTATCATTTCCACCATCTATACAATCCGTATCATTTCCGCCATTTATACCATACTCAAAATTATCATTTTCCACATATGTTTCTTTAATAAACTGCTGTCCAGATGTTCCAAAAGCATTATCAATAAAATTATTATTGCTATAATCCTGGTTTTGTATATTTGCAGAAGCATTATATCCATTCAGCCAGCTTCTTATAGTACTCTCTTCCCACGTAATATCTTCATATTTTATATTATAATGTTTGGAATCTAATACCTTATCTGACAGTAAAAGTGCCTCAGAACCATTTACAGATAAAACTCTCCATTTAATTGGCTGGTACTTAAAATAGTGATACTCTGTTTCACCTTTCCACTTATAATCTTTAGAATCTGTTGTTACATAAGTTGCATTCTCTTTGGTGATTCTTCGGTATTTTTCACCACTTAACACAATATCGCCCTGCCCATCCCAGCCTGTAGCTTGCTGCAATATCTGGTATAATACATCATCCGGGATTAAGTCACCTTCTTCTAAAAATTTTTCTGGTAATGCTTTATACTCACTCCCAGCTGGTACTACTTCTGCCTGTGGGTAACTTCCAAACCAGATACAGTCCCATGTCACCTTCCGGCCTGTATCCATACTGCTACTTAGTATAATACGTGGATTAGACAGTGTACTTTCCTCTGCTTCTGCAATCTTTGGCTCTGCAAAAGAAATACCAGAAAATACAGTTATAATTAAAGCTGTACATAATATTAAACTTATTAAACTTTTGCATTTATTCCATCTATGTATTATTTTATGTAATTTCCCGTCTGGTCTTTTCATAAGTTTCCTTTCTTTCTGTATCTGTTTTGATAACACCAGATATTCCAATAAATTCTTTTGGAACAAATATGTATTTCCATGAGATAATGCCCTTCGTAACTTGCAGGCTTCTCTCATTTAAGTTTCCCCACTTTTGTCAAGCGGATATTCGCAATCCGCTTCGCTACTTGCCCAATAACAACCCAACCTCATAGCCGCTTTGCGGCAGTCTGGCAGGAGCTTGAACTCCTGCCAGACTAAGTAAGCCCTGGTAAATCAAACCCGCCGCTTAAGAAGCGTGTATTTTAAAGGGCTTACTTAATGAGGTTAAATTACACAAAGATTATATTCTCTGGAAATTTCCAGAGCCACAACACTGTGTAGTAAAAAAAGAGGAAACTTAAGTGCATACAGAATAAAATTTTATGAGAATAGTATAGCATTTTTTATATCCACTTGCAAAGCATTTCTGTTATAAAAACTGCTATACATGATACAACTGCTACCATAAGCAGGCTTTTTCTCTTATATGCAAATACAAGCCCTGTAATGGTACCTGCAATTCCTGGCACAAGACCGTCTGCAGAATATATTACTGCTGGAAAGGTCATAGCAGCAAGAACTGCATATGGCACATAGAAAAGAAATGATTGTACAAACTTATTTTTAACCTTGTTCCTGCACAATGCAAAAGGCAAAGCCCTTATAAGATATGTAACACCTGCCATTACTGCAAGATATATAAAGAATTTTTCTGCTGGCATCATTCGTCCTCCCCATCTTCAACAGGATATAATAATGCACCTATAACAGAAGCTGCCACAGCACATATTATTATTACAAATCCCGAAGAAATATTTTTAAGTAAAGGAATCCATTTAAAACAACAGCTCAAAACAGCAGCTGCTATTATTACTATAAGACATTTATGGTTATCTCTTGCCTGTGGGATAATTATAGCCATAAACATACCATATATTGCTATACCTAATGCACTGCTTAAAATCTCTGGTATAACCTCACCTAAAAGTGCACCTGCTGTTGTACCCGAAGCCCAGCCAATATATGGCATAATAATAAGCCCTGTCATATAATATTTGTTTATAGTTTTGTTTTTGCTGGCGGCTACTGCAAATATCTCATCTGTAACCCCAAATCCTGTGGCAAGCCTTACTGGAAAGGTAAATGTATTGTCAGCTTTCTGTGATAATGAAACCGACATAAGGGCATATCTTAAGTTTATAACAAACTGGGCCAGCGCCATTTCAAGAAGGCCTCCAGCAGTAACCATTATCTCAAGTCCTGCAAACTGTCCTGCTGAGGTAAGGTTTGTCATTGAAATTAACAATGTCTGCCACCATGATAGTCCAGCAGCAGCCCCCATAATACCAAATGTAAAACTTACTGAAATATATCCCAATGCAATAGGAATTCCATCATGAATACCCTTTTTTAAATCTTTTAAATAATCTATCCTGTTTATACTATTCATCAAAAACCTCTATATAATACAACTACTCCTGATGCCAGATGCAACAATTACATTAACACACAATACTATAAAAATTTACTCCACACAAAAATTATATTACCCAAAATTCCAAATAACTTATTAAAAACAAGCTATATGAAAATGCTGGTGCTTACCCTGTATTAAATGTTTTATAAAAATATTGGTACTTTATGCACCACTGCACATCCCATCTAAGCCGGGGCGGCTGCTGTTGGTAAAATTTTAGAATTGCCAGAGCCATATAATTTATGCAATATTTAAGCCTGCCTTGTACTTATTGTCCAGGCAGGCTTATGTCAGAGCCAATTATATTACACTTTCCAAGCCAGAAATTACTTTGTATCCTTTTCTTTATGTAGTACACTTGAAAGCTTCTCCATTCCTGTCTGCATACTCTTCATAGATTTCACAATATTATCCAGACCAGCAACTTGTTCCTCTGTAGATGTACTAATACCTGCTGTAGTAACTACAAAATTCTTAGAACTATCTTCTACACGCTTCATAACCCCTAGCAGCTGGTCTTTTATGCCAACGATGTCCTCCAGCTCCGTTTTCAGCAACTCAGTAATACTGATAACCTCTTCTGAAGATTCCAGCATAACCTTAAAAATTTTAACTGTATCCTCCAGCCTTCCGCTGGAAACATTTACCACTTCATTATTATGGTCCATAACCTTATGGGTAGACTCTACTGTTTCAATAATATCTTTCAGTATAGCATCTATTTTTCCAGTAGCATTTGAGGATTCTGTTGACAATGAATTAATTTCATCTGCCACCACTGCAAAACCCTTTCCCGCTTCTCCTGCCCTTGCTGCCTCTATAGCAGCATTTAATGCAAGAAGATTTGTCTGCTGTGCAATTTCGCGTATACTCTCAATTATGCCGCTGATTGAACTTGATTTACGGGACAGTTCCTCAACACCATCTGCCGCTGTCTGGGTTGTTTTAATATTTTCCTCAAATTTCTCTGATAATGCATGTATTACGGCAAATCCCTCATCATTCTTAGCCCTCAGGTTTTTAATAGTTTCTACAGTCTGGTTTACCCTGTCCTCAGATTGTACAATCTTATCATCCAGTTCATTAAAAATTGTCAGGCTGTTTTCAACTTCATTAATTTGCAAATCTGCACTTTCATTAATCTGTTGTGTGGAAGCAGCAATTTCTTCTGTATTGCCTTCAAATTCCTGTAGTGAATTATATATTGTTTCAGAAGACCCTTCCAGGCTGTCAAATGCCGCCTGTACATTATGTAAAACATTCTCTGCTTCATGACCCTGGTCTTCTACAATTTTAAAGAGAACTGTAGTACGGTATACAATAAAACTACATGCAGCAAAAAGCACCATATAAACAATTCCTATAAATACCCATGCAATAATACTATGTAACTTTAAAAAGCCTGCTGGGAACAGAATCATAAGTACCAGGTTAGCCAACATCGTTACAGCTGTACTTACCCTTAGTAACTTTTGTGAGTAATATGGAACCAGCAGTAATGTTGCCACAAAATAGTAATGTGTCAGGCAGACATAACTGTCACTGGTATCTGTATTACAAACTGCAGCAGTAATGGCACCAATAACTGGCGGAATACAGGCATATACATACTTCGCATTCTTACCTAATGGTTTTTCAAATAATTTGGTTATAATGGCAAATAAACCAGTCAAGAGAAAAATACATTCCCGGATACCACCATGTAAAAATAGCATAACAAAACTGAAACCACATATTGCTACACCTAAAATATAAATAAATAAAATGTTATTTATAAGTTTTTCCTCACTATTTACTGATTGTGTCTGCATATTTCATTCTCCTTAATATTTATATAAAACTGTTGCGCAAGTAGTTCCTGCACCAACTGTCCAAAAAACCACATAATCTCCAATTTGCAATTCGTTCTCTTCTATTGACCTGGCGTAGGCTAACATTGGGCTTGTAGTACCTGTATACCCAAATTCATCCCCCACAAATTTGAACTTTTCAATATCCTCTTCCAAATCTTCACTGGCAAGGACAATATTTTTTAAAGCAAGCTGAGAAAAATAATATTTCTTAATATCATCTTTCTGCAAGCCATTCTTAAATAATAGTTCTTCAATAGATATTTTTGCACTATGAAAAGCGCCACCAAAGTCAAATGGAATCCATTTAACTAATTTATCTTCTGTTGGCAGGTTCCTGTCCCTTGTTACAGTTGACATTCCCTTAGCTGGCAAAAGGATTTTATCATGATTGCTTGAATTAGTATAAAAATCTGAGTCAATAAATCCCCTTTTTGTTGAAAAAACATTTTCAATTACCATAGCACAAGCAGAATCTGCAAAATTTGAATATGGAACCACCTCATTATACCTTACATAACGGTTCAGCTGGTCAGAACCAACTAACAAAGCATATTTTATATCCAGATTACTTTTCATAAGCCTTGCAACCTGGTCCAGGGCTACCACCATCCCTGCACAATTCGCATTCAAATCATACACTGCACACTTTTGTCCCGCATTAAGCATGGAATGTAATTTTAATGCATTAGTTGGCGCTATATATTCTGGTGTACCTGATGAAAATACAATTAAATTAATCTGTGCAACTTTTACATGGGTCTGTTCTAACACTTTAAGGCTTGCCTGATACCCCATTGTCAGCATATTTTCTTTCTCATCTGTTGAAATATACCTGCTTTTTCTTCCTGTTGCCCTTAACAAGCCTTCAATATCTTTCCCTTGTTTCTTAAAGTACTCAATAAAATATTCATTATCCACCACATTATCTGGATGATAATATGCAACTCCCTTAATCATAGCATTATTTTCCATTATTATAAATCCGCCTTTCTGCAGAAAACACTGACAGGTATATGAAACACCTGCCAGTGTCTCATCTTTTTTCAGTTTTTAATTTTCTGTTGCAGACAGTTTATATACTACGAAGCTTGAGGAGATGTAAATGGTGGACCCTATACATATTTAATCCCAGACTGGTCCACTATATTAATTAATATATTAAACAGAAATCAGGAACAAATTTTTATAAATGAAATTATTTTATCCTTTATAAATTCTGTATCTTCATAAATAGCACCATGTCCTTTATATGGAACCATAAGAAGCTGGCTGCCTTCTATAGTTTTCCATGTTTCTACTGCTGCCATTGGTTCAACAATCTTGTCATCACTTCCATGCACCATAAGAGCAGGAATTTTAATAGCTTTACATGCTTCAAGATTATTATAGCCATTTGAAAGCATTAAATCAGCATATCCCGTTTTATCTGCTGTCTTTGTAGAAGAAAACAGTTCTGAAATACGTTTCTTATCTTCTTCAGAAGTATCAATCCCAAACAAAGCATAAAGAATATCTTCTGTCTTAAAATCTTCTACAGGCATTGCCTTAAGGTCATCTATCATTGGTGAATAATGTTTCAAATCACCACCACTGCTTAATAATACAATGCCACTAAGGTTTAAATTGTTACGTATAGCAATTTCACAAGTAATGGCACCCCCCATTGAATACCCTAACAGTATAACCTGTTCTGTAACTATACTCTGTTCTTTTAACTGGTTTAGTGAATATTCCACATCCTCTGCAAAACCACTTATCTGGTCTGGTTCATCTGCATCAGATTGCCCATGTCCAGTTAAATCAAATACTATACAGTTATACTCCTTAAATACACTTGCAAATGGATACATCCCTCCTTTTGTCATTGTTGACCCATGTAAAAAAACCAATGTAATATTGCTTCCATTGTCCCCTGTTCTTTCGTATGGCAGAATCTTTTTCATTTCCAATTTTCATTCCTCCTTAATTTATTTTAGTAGTAAATTACATAATTATAAAAACATTAAGTAACCACTAATTATTTACTACTAAATCATATTACCATAATATTACACATAAATAAAGCCTTTTATTATTGAATTAATATGGTTGTATAATTATAATATATCAATTATCTTAATAACTTCAAGAAAATAATATGTACAAGCCAGACATAGTAAATTATAGCATGTTATTATAGATGTTGCCAGCTATAATTATACAAATTCCGGCAAGATAAATATACAAATTATCCCATTAAAATCCATTAGTTTCCAAAACCTGCAAAATATCCCTAAATCTGCCCAAATATCTTATATTTTATAACGGCAAACGCTTCACGTAAATAACAATTTGGCATTGTAAAAAGCACTGTCTTTGTTCCAATCCCTGATACATCTTTATACCCCTGTTTCATTGCAATCTTTTTAGCCCTGTAAATATGGAAATTATTACTTACAATAACCACTTTATCTGATTTATTTCCAATTATATACATGCTATATCTTAAATTCTCATCTGTATTTTCTGACTTCTCTTCTTTTATAATCTGGTTTCTGCTTAATCCCTGGCTGGCAAGATAGTCCTCCATTGCCTTGCCCTCTGTTATATCTTCACCTTTTCCCTGCCCTCCAGAAACAATAACTTTACATCCTGGATTATCTTTTATATAATCTAGTGCAGCATCAAGACGGTATTTAAGATTAAGTGAAACCTTAGTGCCATTTACCCTTGCTCCAAGGACAATTACATAATCTGCACCTGGTTCTGGCTTTTGTAAACCATTTTTTATTATTATAAACTCTGTTATAGCCAGGATAATACACCCAGTACATATAATAATATAAAAAATAACAGATAATGGTTTTGGTATAATTATCTTCCTTTTATTTACAAAAGAATGTAATATTCCCATTCCAATTAAAAAAACACCTAGTAAAAGCCAGAAATATGTGAACAAGTTATTATTACCAGTTAAAAAAATATACAAAAAAAAATATAATGTGCTTGCTGCTCCAAGCAAATACAATATAGACGTAACCGTACACCTCCAGATATTAATAAGCCAGATATTTCCACAACAGAATGATGTGGAATGACCTGGCTTCTTTTAGCAATTCTGTACCAAGTTACTGGGCATCTGGCACTACTAGCATATACACATAATAAGGACAAACCTGTATATCCTCAATTTTCCCCATTATGAATAAACTGTACTATTGCATATGCCTTGCCATCTTCACCATTAAGTGATACAAATGACTGTCCCTTATCATTATAAACAACAGGTATTATTTTATTTCCAAGAAGAGCCTGTCTTTTATACTCAACACGCAGTTCTTTTACCTTATCTTTTAATCCAAGTGCAAACATTGCCATCCTTACATATTGTCCATTATTTACATGATGGTTAGTATCAAGGTGGTATTCTTTTACAACAAAACCTCCAGTTTCCCCACCAATACCAGGAAGCTTTATTTTCCTAGGTGCATAATCCATTTCAAGTGGCTCATGTTTCCCATATACATCACCAATTACAGGTGTTATTACAACAGGCCTGCCTGTCTCTGTATCCATAAGTACCCAGTTTGAATTAGCTTTAACTATTGTCTTTCCATCCTCACCTGTTATAAAGAAATTGCGGTAACCAATCATTTTATCATATCCATATGACTGCGTGCCAGTTTCTATTATTTCTCCAAATGATGGGTAATAACTTATAACTATCTGCCACGAATTTAAAACCCACATTAAATGCTTTTTACGTAAAAATTCTATACCAACACCCAAATATTCTGATTCAAAATTAGTACAGTCTTGCAAATAATTAATAATTGCATCAAGGCTTATACACCCTGTTTCATCTGTTTCACTATACCTTACACGGCTTTTAAACTTATACAAATATTTCCCTCCCTGTTTATATACTACATCTGGTATTGTGACATATAAAGGTTATAATAATAACCTTTTTTCTCCAGAAGTGCATTATGGTTTCCAGACTCCTGCATGCCGCCATTATCTATATACATTATCATATCTGCATTTTTAATAGTTGAAAGACGGTGTGCAATAATAAATGAAGTCCTTCCCTCAAGAAGTTTCTCAAGACCTTCTTGTAAAACTATTTCTGTCTCTGTATCAATACTTGAAGTCGCTTCATCAAGTATAAGTATAGCAGGGTTAGCAAGAAGTGCCCTTGCAAATGAAACCAGCTGGCGCTGGCCTGCTGACAGCCTGCTTCCACGTTCATTTACCTGTGTATTATACCCATCTTCCATCTGCATTATAAAATCATGCGCACATACAGTCTTTGCAGCAGCAATTACTTCTTCATCTGAGGCCTCTTTATTTCCATAACGTATATTGTCCATAATAGTACCAGAAAATATAAAACTGTCCTGCATCATTACACCCATCTGCCTGCGCAGGGAATTAAGTTTTACTTTAGATATATCTATCCCATCAACAAGTATTCTGCCACTGTCAATATTATAAAACCTGCTTAAAAGATTTACAATAGTTGTTTTACCTGCTCCTGTTGGTCCTACTATAGCTATGCTCTGTCCCCGTTTTATATTAAAATTAATGTTCTTTAATATAGTAACCCCATCCTCATAACTAAAAGTTACATCCTCAAATTCCACATCACCTTTTATACAAGGCATATCAGCAGCATCTGGTTCATCCCTGACTAAAACAGGCTCATCAATAGTTTCAAAAATACGTTCTAAGTATGATACTGCTGTAAGCACACTATTATAAAAACTTGCTATAGTATTTACAGGTGCCCAGAACCTGCTTATATATGCTGTAAATGCAAATATAACACCAATTTCAATTCCAGAATTGCTTCCACCCATAATACTATACACACCTATAACATATATAAAAGCTGTTGTAACTGTTGATATAAGGTCAACCATAGGTCCCATTGCGAAGTTAAAATAAACAGCACGAAGCCATGATTTGCGGTACATATTACTTAAATCATTAAAAATATCTGTATTTCTCTGCTCACGTACAAATGCCTGTGTTACACGTATGCCATTTATGCTTTCTGCAATATAAGCATTAAGGTTTGACTGCTTATTACTCTGTATCTGCCATGCACGCCTTTGTTTACGCTTTATTACTATAACATATAACGCAAGCACAGGAAGACCGCAAAGGCATACAAACGTAAGCTTAGGGCTCATTGCAAACATAAATATTAATATAAAGACCAGGTTACATAAATCAGTTATTGTATTTAATATACCATTTGACAAAAGGTCACTTAAATTATTAACATAATTAACAACCCGCACCTGTATCTTACCATGGGGACGGTCGTCATAATAACTAAAAGGAAGCTCCTGCAGATGCCTGAAAATATCTTCCCTTAGCTGGTGTATTATATCCTGCCCTACCTTTGTAGTAACACTTATTTTAATTCTTGTGCTTATAACTGAGTATACCACAATAACCACTGCAAGCAAAGAAAGAAAAACTATTCCATTTATATCTTTACCTGGAATATAAATATCCATCTCCATCTGCAGGAACTTCGGTATAAACATGCCAAGTGCTGAGGACGAAAGCATAAGAAAAAGCACTAAAGCCATTTTCTTTTTATAAGGCTTTATATATCCTGCAAGGCGTTTAAGCTGGTTTATATCAAACTTATCTTCTAAAGTTTCATCTATATCATAACGGTTTCTTGCCAAACCTGCCACCTCCTGTTCTATATGGCAGCATTACGCTGCATATTTTTCTTCTTTAATTCTGCCGCCATAGGGTACTGGTGGTAATAAACAGTTGAATAATAACCATTCTTTGCCACAAGTTCATCATGTGTACCCTGTTCAATTATCCTTCCATTATCAAGTACAATAATCTTATCTGCATCCCTTATAGAAGAAATCCTGTATGCAATAATAAATGTTGTACATGAATGGTTTATATTTTCAAGCTGGCGCTGTATATAGCTCTCTGTTTCCATATCAACTGCAGATGTAGTATCATCAAGGATAAGTATTGAAGGTTCTTTAAGAAGTGCCCTTGCAAGTGAAATTCTCTGTTTCTGCCCACCAGACAGCCCTACGCCCCTTTCACCTATCATAGTGTCATAACCATCTGGCATATTTTTAATAAAAATATTAGCATCAGCCATCTTTGCAACTTCTTTAACCTTCTCAAAACTACAATCCGGCCTGCCATATGCAATATTACCTTCTATCGTATCTGAGAAAAGAAATACATCCTGCATTGCAATCCCTATATTTTCACGAAGCTGGTACATATCCAGGTCTTTGACATTAATCCCGTCTACAAGTATTTCCCCTTCTGTCACATCAAAGAAACGGCAGAGCAGGTTAATAATTGTAGACTTACCTGCACCAGTAGTACCAATTATTCCTATAGTCTGGCCCTTTTTAACCTCAAAATTAATATTGTGCAGAATATCTTCATCATCTGCTTTGTATGATACATTATTAAATACAATATTTCCATCCAGTTTCTTTCTTTCAACTGGATTAAGAGGTTTTTTAACATCTGGTTCTGCACTATATGTACCATATATTTTCTCTACGGATGTAGTAAACCTTTGTATATCATTAACCCACCATCCAGCCATGCGGAGAGGCACAGTAAGCATCCATAGATATCCATTAGTTGCAACAAGGTCTCCCATTGTCATTTCACCTTTTACAACCATTACACCACCAACAAACATAAGGATAATATTCAGTGCATTTGAAAAAAATTCAAACACAGGAACATATTTCTTCCATATATTTGCTGCCCCAAGCTCTGCATCACGGTATCTGTCATTTTCAACTGTAAATTTACTAATTTCATAATCTTCTTTGGCAAATGCCTTTACTACCCTGTTACCGCTTATATTTTCTTGCACATATGTATTAAGGCTTGAAAATGCATCACGGCACTTCTGGAACGCAGGTCTTACACTTTTTGCCTGTGAGTATGTTGCAAACGCTGTAAGCGGAAGAACTATTACCATGCATAATGCCATTTTTACATTTGTAGCAAATATCATAACCAGTGCAAATACAAAATAAAGTACATTTTCATAAACCGTGTAAACCACATACGCAACAAAGTGGCGGATTGCATCCATATCACCTGTCTGGCGGCTCATAAGGTCACCTGTACGGTTCTTATTATAAAATGCAAAATCCTCCTGCAAAAGTTTGCGGTAAACTGTATCCCTCATACTAAATAAAACATTTTGCGAGCTTGTTTCAAAAAGCACCTGTGAGAAAAACCTGCATACCCCTTTAACAATGACAAGTGCTATAAGAATTGCAACCAGCCTGCCTAACATTCCAGCCTGCCCTCCATTAATAACATCATCAACTATAAGTTTAGAAACATATGGTCCTGATAAAGCAGCTATTGCAACTATTGTTACAAGCAGCAGTCCTGCTGCCATACGTATCCAGTATTTCTTTAAAAAAGAATAAAACCATTTCATCGGTGTCATAACATCATTCCTCCTTCTTCAAAACAGTAAGTAAGAGTATAGCACCAGCATAAACAGTATAATATAATAAATTGACCAAAAAATTGTATAAATCTATTATTATTTCATAAATTAACTATTGGATTTTTTTCATAAAGTATTATAATATCTATATTATAATGAAAATATGACTTATATAAATTATTGAATAAATAATAACCCATTAATATAAAACACTCCCTGGAAACAGGGGCATAATTATTTATAAAATCAAAAACTATTGAAACAGGAGAATTAATGTGAAAAATTTATATGAATACAGTGACAGGCTTAATGCCCCTTTAGTTGCATTTAACCATATAGCATCACCAGACAACTTTCCTATACTTCCACACTGGCATTATTTTCTTGAAATTATACATATACTTGAAGGTGAAGTAGAAGCAGTTTGTGGAAACTATGTATATATAATGCATCCAGGTGATATAATAATATTCTTTCCACAGCTTATACATTCTATATATAAGCTTGATGACAAAGATAATAAACTATCTGGACTGGACAAATCAAAACCTGCCTCTAAAGTTTCCCAGGAGAAGGATATATACAACCCTAAATACAATTTAGAACATAATTCAATAATGCCTGTACCAGAAAAGGGCACAAGCAAAGAAAAAAAAGAATACAATATAAAATACCAGGTACTAAAATTTGATTTAAACTTTTTAAATATAAATACAAGCTGTAAAACAAGGTTTCTTAAAATATTTGAACTTGCATATTCTAAGAATCCTGAATACCTTTACTTTTCTTCTGGAATGCTTAAAGATTTGCCAATATATGAAATATTTAACACCTGCATAGAAGAACTAGATAATAAAAATTATGGATATGATGTTGTAGTCTGTTCACATATATCGGCATTATTATCATATTTTGCGAGAAACTGGATTGGACGGGGGCTTGATATCGACGAGGCAATACGTACATCCAATAACCAGTCAGATGCATTTGCAGGAATTACAGAATATATTGAAAAACATTATAATGAACCACTAAGGATTAATGAACTTGCAGAAATGTGTGGCATGAGCTATTCCAATTTTGCAAGGCTTTTTAAACAGACATACAACCAGTCATGTAAAGAATATATCGAATTTATAAGGCTCAATAAAGTAGAAGACCTTCTTCTTATGACAAATATAGACCTTACTTATATAAGCCACGAAACAGGGTTTGCAGACTGCAGCCATCTTATACGTACATTTAAAAAATGGAAAGGAATTACACCTAAACAATGGCGTAATAAAAATGAAAAGTAAATTAAAATTGTATGGCATTGATTGACTTACATACTATAATGGAATATAATATGAGCACTTAACCGTAGCAACTTATAAGGAAATGGATTGATTTTATGGGTTTATGGAATAATTTCACAGGGCATCTTTCAACTATACTCCACCACAAGAAACTGGTACGTGGGCTTTGCTTCCGTGCAGGACTTTACAAGCAGGGCATAATGCATGACTGGTCAAAATACAACCCTGTTGAGTTTTTTGTTGGTGTAAAGTATTACCAGGGAGGCAAAAGAAGCCCTAACTTTGGAGAAAAAGAGGATTATGGATATTCATCTGCATGGCTGCACCACAAAGGCCGCAATAAACATCATTTTGAATACTGGATAGACTATTCTATTAAACCACAGGACGGGTTACAAGGCATGCCTATGCCTGAACGCTATATTATTGAAATGTTCTGTGACAGGGTTGCCGCAAGCAAAAATTATAACAGGGACTCCTATAATGATTCATTTCCACTTGCATATTACACCAAAAACAAAGACCATTATGTACTACATCCCCATACACGCAAGCTTATCGAAAAACTGCTTAACATGCTTGCAGAAAAAGGCGAAGAAGAAACATTTAATTATATACGCAGAGAAATAGACTGGAAACATTCCCGCAAATGGTAACTTTTAAAAATATGGAGGCTTTTTAATGAACCAGTTAAAACAACTTTTGTATAAATATAAACATGCTATTATATTATTATATCTTCCAATATATATGTTATGGTTTATATTACTTGAACACCGTACAGATGTAAAATTCATGGAAATCCACTGTATAATAGATGACTGGATACCATTTTGCGAAATATTTATAATACCATACTTGTTATGGTTTATATATGTTGCAGCAGTCCTGGTTTTCCTTTTCTTCCAGACAAAGCATATAGAAGACTTTTATAAATGTGCCACAATACTTGTTATGGGCATGACTACAAGCCTTATTATATATACTTTCTTTCCAAATGCACAAAATATGCGCCCTCTTACATTTGAACGGGAAAATATTTTCACAGACATAATATCTATATTATATGCCGCTGATACAGATACCAATGTATGTCCAAGCATACATGTGTACAACTCGGTTGCAATACATGTTGCAATAGTTACCAGTAATTTCTTTAAAAATAAAAAATGGGCTAAAAACAGCTCACTTATATTATGTATATTAATATGCATGTCAACTTTATTTTTAAAACAACACTCATTTGTTGACCTTGTATGTGCTGTTGTACTTTATCTATTTTATTATACTATTATATACAGGCAGGCTCCTGCGGATTTTAATATACCATATAAAAATATTAACAGCCGCCAGAGGCTTGTTAAAAATATAAAACACCGCAGCTGACAAAAACCCCCACATTGTTATGGGGGTTTTACTAATTAAAAATATACTTATATTTCACTACATGCATTTTCAAGCCATTCCTTCTCATCCTTGTCAAGATATGGTGAAATATTTTCATATACCTTTTTATGGTAATTATTTAAAAGTTCTCTTTCTTTATTATCTAAAAGCCCTAGTTCTATTAAATCCTTGTCAAATGGCACAAATGTAAGCGGTTCAAACCCCATAAACTGCCCATAACCTGTTTTTTCACGCTTTACACAAAGTATAAGGTTCTCAAGCCGTATGCCAAATTTTCCTTCAAGATATATTCCTGGCTCATCAGATGTAACCATTCCTTCTTCAAAAACCGTAGTTCCCCCAAATGAATTAGGAGGTTCATGTACATTTAACAGATATCCTGTACCATGTCCTGTGCCATGGTTATAATCACAGCCCATATCCCACAAAGGTTTTCTTGCAATATAATCAAGTGAAGCACCAGAACAGCCATAGAGAAAATGTACATCGCATAAATCCAGGTTGCCACGTAAAACGGATGTATAATACTTCTTCTGCTCCCTGGTTGCCTTTCCTCCTGTAAATAACGTCCTTGTTATATCAGTTGTCCCTTCCATATAGTGTCCGCCTGTATCTATAAGCAAAAGGTTATCTGGTTCTATAGAAATATCTGTTTCTGGAACTGCCAAATAGTGTACTATTGCTCCATGTGCACCAAACCCGGCTATTGTATCAAAACTAGGTCCAATATAATGTTCCCCTTTACTTCTGATACTTTCAAGTTTTGCAGTTACACTTAACTCTGTCATAGGAATTTTTCCCATATTTTTCTTAAACCAGTATATAAATTTTGTAACTGCTACCCCGTCTTTTATATGGGCTTTCTTTATATTATTTACTTCTATACTGTTCTTAGCCGCCTTCCAAAGCACAGATGGGTTTACAAGATTAACTATTTTTACATCTGATGGGATATTTTTTATAATAGCATAGTTTACAATATTTTTGTCAAGCATAACCTTGCTTCCTTTGGCAAACCCTTTCACATAACCATATATATCCCCATAATCCATAAACAAAACCCCTGCTGCCGCAAGAGCCTTTTCTTCTTTACTGCCAAATGATTTCCTGTCCGCAAAAAGAATAATACTATCTTTTCCTGCAATAAGGTACGATAATACCACAGGACTGCAATGGATATCATTACCTCTGATATTTAAAAGCCATGCAATATCATCAAGGCTTGTAATAATATGGTAATCTGCCTGGTATTCATCCATATATTCCCTTAACCTTGCAATCTTTTCTTCTCTTGTCTTACCAGCATAACATACATCAAGAAGCCACGCTGGCTTTGAAGCTATTACTGGCCTGTCCTGCCATATATTTCCCACAAGGTCAAGGCTGCTGTCCAGTTCCGCCCCTTTGGCTGCAAGACACTCTTCCATATCTTCTGCCCATGAAGCTGGCACTACCCTGCCATCACACCCCAGTACCCCGCTTTCTGGAATATTAGCTTCAATATAATCCTTAATCTTTGGAACACCCTCCATTCCAGATTTATAAAGGGTAATTCCACTTCCTTTAAGCTGTTCTTCTGCCTGCAGGAAATACCTTCCATCAGTCCAAAGCCCTGCCCCGCCTAATGTTACAATAACAGTACCAGCTGAACCATCAAACCCAGATATAAACTCCCTGCACTTAAAAAAATCCCCTACATACTCTGAACTGTGGAAATCATTTGATGGTATATAGTACATATCTATATTTTTTTTACGCATACATACACGCAGTGCTTCTATTCTCTTTGATATATCCAAAGTAATACTCCTTTCTTATCTTTGCCAGACAAATTATATTATTGTAACTTAATTCTGCCAAGTATATTGCTTAACTCTGCGAACTGTCCAAGACCAAGGGTTTCACCTCTCACCGTTTCTGCAAGTCCCATTTGCTTTAATGCTTCTGCTGCCATATCTTTGCTTATTCCAAGCCCGCTGTCATTGGCTAGCCCGTTTTGCAATGTTTTCCTTCTCTGGTTAAATGATGCATGGATAACCCTCCACATCAGTTTCTCATTATCTGCCACTACAGGAGGCTCTTTATGGCATTCCAGGTGTATAACTGCTGAACCTACATTGGGACGTGGGATAAAACAGTTAGCTGGCACATTTGCAACAATTACAGCATCAGAATAATATTGAACAGCCAGTGACAATGCCCCATAATCCTTTGTACCAGGTACAGCCTGCATCCTTTGTGCAACCTCTTTCTGTACCATTACTGTTATACTCCCAAGTGGTACATGTCCTTCAAAAAGCCCCATTATAATTGGAGTTGTTATATAATATGGAAGGTTTGCCACCACCTTTAAAGGCTTGCCATCATTATAATCCTGTGCAATTTTATTAATATCAGTTTTAAGTATATCTTTATTTATAACTGTTACATTATTATAAGAAGAGAGAGTTTCTGAAAGAACTGGGATAAGGCTTTTATCAATCTCAACCGCCATGACTTCCCGTGCATTTTCACAAAGATACTGTGTCATAGTCCCAATTCCAGGTCCTATTTCAAGTACAAAATCATCCTCTGTAATACCCGCTGCACTTACTATTTTCTCCAAAACATGTGTATCTATGAGAAAATTCTGTCCAAACTTTTTCTGGAATTTAATATTATGCTTCTTTAAAATTTCAATCGTATTCTGTGGTACTCCCAGGGTTGCCATATTACCTCCTTATATTCCAAAATATGTTTTTATTTTCTGATGTCCAGTATAACACTATCTTCCATAAATTCAAATACTTTGCTTATACAAAATTAAACACTGTTTCTTCCTATTAAAATTAAAAAGTAATTGACAATAAATTTCAAAAGTATTATAATTCGCATGGTTGAAGTTAACAGGAATAGACCAGAATTACAATTACATACTTGGTAGTACCAGCTTTATAAAGGCAAAAGCCATTTTCTTTGGCTATATTAAACTGGTACATCTAAAAATGAAAGGGGATAAAAACATGATGGCACAAGTTTTAGCCGTAATTATTTTTGTCGCAATGTTTGTATTAATTGTGTCAGAAAAACTTGAAAGGCATATTATTACATTGGGATGTGGCCTGCTAACATTATTATTAGTATTTGGTCTGGCAATGCATAGTATGTCTGCAGTTATTGAAACTTTAAACCTGCATAGTATCATAACACCATCTTTCTGGTACGCTTCTGGAAGTGAAGGTGAGTCAACATCCGGAATTAACTGGGCAACTATTATATTTATATTTGGAATGATGGTTATGGTAGAAGGAATGGCAAAAGCGGGCTTTTTCCGCTGGCTGTGTATGAAACTTGCTAAAATGGTAAACTATAAACCTATTCCTTTATTTATCACATTTATGATAATGTCTTCACTGCTTGCAATGTTTATTGATAGTATTACAGTTATATTATTTCTTGCAGCAGTTACTATAGAATTAGCAAAACTCCTTAAATTTAATCCTATTCCTATGATTTTATCAGAGATTTTCTGTGCAAACCTGGGAGGTTCAGCTACAATGTGTGGAGACCCTCCAAACATTATTATAGGTACATCTTTTGAATATTCTTTTGCTGACTTTTTAACAAATACTGGTGTTATTGCAGCAGTCAGTCTTGTATTTATAATTATTTATTTTTATTTAGTATATGGAAAACAGATAGCAGCTGATAGTTCAAAAGATATTGATTTTTCAACTATACCAGAACCAAAAGATGCTATAACTAATAAAAAAGACTTTATAGTAAGCAGCATTGTCTTTGGATGTGCAGTTGTACTACTTGTAACACATGCACAGACTGGTCTTACTGTAGCCTTTATTGGCACAGTGGTTGCCATTGTCACTCTTATAACTTCTGGTAAAAGTGCATTGGAACTTTTGAAAAAGGTTGATTTTAAAACTCTTTTATTCTTTATTGGGCTGTTTGCAGTTGTTGGCGGTCTGGAACAAACGGGTATACTTGAGAAAATAGCTGCCTTTATTGGTGATATTAGTGGCGGAAATTTAAAACTTATGGTAGCAATTATTATCTGGATATCAGCAGTAGCAAGTGCATTTGTTGACAATATTCCTTTTGCAGCTACAATGATACCAATTGTACGAAGCCTTGCAGCAACACAGGGAGTTGACCTTGAAACATTGGCATGGGCTCTGTCAATGGGTACAGATATAGGAGGAAGTGCAACACCTATTGGTGCTTCTGCAAACGTAGTTGGAACATCCGTAGCTGCTAAAAACGGCTATATTATAGGCTGGGGTAAATATTGCAAATCAGCAGCACCTGCAACTATTATAGTAATAACAATATCTATGATTATTATATTCATAAGATATTGCTAAATAAGGAGGATTTTAATGGATAAACAGGTAATTATAGCAATAGGGCGTGAGTACGGCAGTGCCGGGCATGAAATTGCAGAAAAAGTTGCAAAAGACCTTGGACTTAAATTATATGACAGAAATATGCTTGATGATATTGCAAAAGATAAAGATATACATGTCGAATACCTGGAAAAATATGAAGAAAAACCTAGAAGACTGTTTAGTTCCAGAAAAGTTGGTGCATATACTAATTCTATTGAAGAAATAATTGCAGAAATGCAGTTTGACTATTTAAGAGAAAAAGCAGATTCAGGTGAATCCTTTGTTATTGTAGGACGTTGTGCAGAAAGTGTATTAAAAGACAGGGAAGGATTAATCTCTATCTTTATACTTGGTAATTCTGATGTTAAAATTAAACGTATAATGAATAAATACCAATTAAATGAAACAGATGCAATAGCTAAAATTAAAAGACATGATAAACATAGAAAGCAGTACCATAACCGTTATTCAGCAGGTAAATGGGGAGATTCCAGGTTGTATGATTTATGTATTAACAGCAGTAAACTGGGTCCAGACAAAACTGCTATAATAATTAAAGATTTTATCAAAGAAAGAATAAATACAATATAAACCATTTAACAAACAAAAATTAATGACAAAAAGTGAACGCTGGAGCGTTCACTTTTTTATATAAAAAATAATATAAATATAAAATACCTCCTGCCAGATTACATACCATGTCCATCCAGTCGTGTAATACTTGCTCCTGAAGACACCTCTTGTAAAATTATCTTCTCCTCTATAAATCCTATAATATAACCATTCTCAATAATTACTGCCTTACCTTCATGTTCAAGTTTACTGATACAATCCCCAACTGTTAAGATATTGTAATCCATTTTTTCCTCCTTTTATTGTATATCTGCCCTAAGCTAAGGGTTTCTTTATAATTGTATACTTATAACAGCCTGTACAATCTTTTTGCATTTCTTTCTGTTACATCTATAACCTCTTGTTGTGGTACTCCCTTAAGCTCTGCAACCTTTTCTACAATATATTTAAGATAAATGGAACAGTTTCTTTTTCCACGGTAAGGTTCTGGTGCAAGATATGGTGAATCTGTTTCAAGGACAATGTTGTCCAGCGGTGTCTTACATACTACATCTGTAAGCTTCCTGTTATTCTTAAATGTAACCACTCCTCCTATTCCAAGGTAAAATCCCATATCAATATATTTTTTTGCTATTTCCCAGCTATAAGAAAAACAATGGATTACACCTCCTGTTTCTCCCACATTATAATCCTTTATTATATCTAATGTATCTTCTGCAGCATCCCTGCTATGTATAACCACAGGAAGACCTGTATCTTTTGCAATTTCAAGCTGGTGTATAAACCATTTCTTCTGTACAGGACGCTCTGGCTGTCCATAATAATAATCAAGACCTATTTCCCCTATCGCAACTACCTTTTCTTTAGAAGCCTGTGCCCTCAGCCATTCCATATGGCTCTCATCTATACCAGCTGTTTCCTGTGGATGTATTCCTACTGCAGCATATACAAAACTGTATTTTCCAGACAACTCTATTGCATTATTAGAAGACTTTACGTCTGCCCCTGCTTCAACAATTCCCCCGACTCCGTTTTCTTCCATAGACATAAACAGTTCATGCCTGTCATTGTCAAATTTGCTATCACTATAATGTGCATGTGTATCAAATATCATAAATTCCTCTTTTCAAACTCTTGTTTATTCTGCACTTTCTACCATCCACTATACTAATATACTTGCCTTGTACAGGCTTTTTAATTTATGTATTTTCATCATCCTGTAAAATATTTAGAAGGATTTTTACAATAAACATCTCATCTTTTACATCAAATTCAGCTTCTCCATTATAATAAGATACAACTTTCATAACACTATAGATACCAGTCCCTTTTCCATTTCCTGGCATCCCATCTTTTAATTTTATGCCTTTAAGGCAGGTATTCCTGCACTGTACAACAATTTTTTTTCCTTTACGCATAACCGATATATCAATTTTCTGCTGTGGCTGGCAAGATTCAATACACCCATGTATTGCATTTTCAAAAATATTGGCAATAACAGCAACCAGGTCAATATCCTTTACTGCAATTTCACCTGCTGCCTTTACACACATTGTAACTTGTATACCCTTTTCCTTCGCCCATCTTGAATAAACAGACAGAATACTGTTAATTGTTTCATTACTACAAATACAATCCACTTCTGTGCTTTCAATATATTCTTTATATTGCTTTACATAACCAAGTAATTTGCCATTCTCGCCATTCCTTATATATTCTTCAATCAAAAGACAGTGGTGGCGGACATCATGCCTGATTCTTGCTGCCTCCTCTTCCGACTCATGCATAAGCTCTAACTGGCGCCTTATAAGCCTTTCATTTGTTTCAAGAAGCTCTTTCTCGACCTGGTAACGCCGTTCCATTCCTTTATGAAGATAAAGCTGGAACACCATATACTGGATAACTCCCGACATTAAAAAAAGCAAAACTGTGCGCACTATATTAAACATCGAAAATTCATGTGTACCTGGCCAGAATGCCACGATTGCAGCAATAAATATAGATAATAATACTGTAATTGCACTAAATAAGTCCATCTCATCCCTAAGATAATCAATACCTTCAAGAAAACTTCTTCTGATTTTTGATACAATTACAAAAATAATAACCACAGTCATTATGAAACGTATTATAATATCTGACCACATACTCTCATTAAACCATATCCTGGAAGCATCAATACCACAAAATACTGTTAATGAAAGAATATAAAAAGCAAGTGCCAGTTTATATAATGACACATACAATATTTCCCTGCTTAATGATATACAAAATATTCCTACTACAAAAATAGAAAACATGCCAGAAAACCGGATAAAGTTTTCACGGTCATATAAATACCAGAAACTAAATCCAGCTATAGCCAAAAGTGCAAATAAAAAATAATAACAGACTGTTCTCTTCATGGATAATCTTGGATGGTCTAATAAGAGAAAAACTGCCATCATAAGTATTACACCAAGACCATTACGCAAAACTGCAACCCATAATGAACCTCCAAGCATTCACCTGCACTCCTTTATATTAAGCATATGCTTTTTGTCAATGTTTCTTATATAAACGTAACATAATTTGCTATTTTTACAATACCTTTGGAATAATTTGCACTTTTCAGGGTACACTTTGCATAATAAAAGGTTCTATTCTTCTTCACAGTAATATCTAAAATACTTTTCCCTTAAAGGCTGGTATGACCCTCTTGGCAAATAAATCTTTTCCCCATTATCAAGCAGCAGCTCATGTGTATTAATGCTATCTACATGTTCTAAATTAACTATGTAACTTATTCCAGCCTTTGCAAACTCTGGATATACAGAAAGCATGTCATAAATTTTTGCCATCGTCATCCGCAGCAAATGCTTAGTACCATCTTCCAGATAAATACACTGGTATTTCTTCTGTGCTTCACAAAATATAATTTCATGCAATGCTATACGTTGTATACTATTGTCAATCCTTAATGGAAGATACTTTTTATGCTCCCTGTCCATATAATCAAGAATATTGTCAAGAACCTGGAACAGTTCTTCTTCCAGCACTGGTTTAACAAGATACTGGTCTGCATTTACACGGAAAGCATCCAGTGCATATTCTGTAGAAGCTGTAATAAAAATAATATGGCATCTGTTTCCCATTTTGCGTAATTCCCTTGCAACATCAATACCAAACCTCCCTGGCATATATATATCCATAAATAATATATCTGGCATATACTCTTTCTCCTGTGTCACACGGAGCAGTTCATCTGCATCTGCAAACCGCCTTACCACAAAACCAGGTTTTGTATTTTTCTTACAATAGTCTTCAAACATATTTTCTACTCTGTTAAGTTCAGCCACCTCATCATCACAAAGTGCAATCTGGTACATATATTGTGCCTCTCCCATTCTGTATTATATTATAAATTTAGCAGACTTTAATAATAGCGTCAACATCCAAAAAAGGGAACGGAATACCGTTCCCAGCAGATTATTTACTGTTGCAATTTCTCATTTGTTTTAAGGCTTACACGCAGAAACCTTTTTAAAAGCTGTATGCCGTTAAATGGCAAAAGCGGATATAAATATCCCCTGCCTGTAAATGTCTTGTTAAACATAAGTGCACAAAGTATTACAACAGTACCTGCCACAAATCCCCAGACACCAAAGAAATTTGTTAAAATAAGAAGCATTATCCTGCTAAATTTCAGCGCATAACCAAGTTCCATATTGCTTTGTGTATAATTAGCAACAGCTACAAATGCCATATATAACATTATTTCACTGTTAAACCACCCCGACTGTACTGTGTAATCACCAAATACGATAGCAGCAACTACACTTAATGGTGTCGACAACATTGACGGCGTATTAACTGATGCCATCTTAAGACCGTCAACTGCAAGTTCAAGTATTAAAAATTGTATTAACGGGTTTACATTTATATCATCTTTTATCATTATAAAATCAAACCCACGTGGTATCCATTCTGGATTTTCAATAAACATCAGAAATACAGGTGTAATAAATAACGCAAGCAGATTAGTCAGCATCCTTGTAAGCCTGAGATAAGTGCCAGTTATAGGAGGGAAATAGTAATCATTGGCATCTTCTATTATATCGAAAAGAGAAGTTGGTATTATCATTGCAGATGGGGAATTATCAACAAGAATAATCACACTTCCCTCTAAAAGACATGCTGCTGCAGTATCAGGCCTTTCAGTATATTTAAACTTTGGAAAAGGGTTATACCAGTGTCCTGGAAAAACCGCTTCTGCAAGGCTTTCCTGGTTCATTGTAAGAGAGTCAGCATCTATATTTTTTATTCTGTCCATGACCTTTTCAATAACTGTCTCCTTAACCCTGCCTTTCATATAACCTATAGCTAAATCAGTACGTGAACTTCTTCCTGCCTTCTGTGTTTCAAATACAAGGTCTTCATCCCTTATACGCCTTCTGACCAACGCAGTATTAGGAATAAGCGATTCAACAAAACCATCCCTTGAACCCCTTAAAACTTTGTCCTTATCAGGTTCTTCAACACTTCTTGACGGAAACTGCCTGATATCAAGTGATATTATCTCATTATAGCCTTCTATCATAAAACATGTAAGCCCTGAAAGCACTGCATCTTTAAAACTTTGTTCACTGTCAACAGGCTTTGCATCAGCAAATGGGACACATTTATTCATAAAATCCTGTAAATCATGTGGCATTCCATTTGCACCAGCATTATAAAAATATTCAATAATCCTTTCACATAAATCACTATTTAAAAAACCATTAATTACAAATATTACAACCTTTTTATTTCCAATTGTTAAATTTCTTTGTATTATATCAAAATTAGACTCCATATTTAAAAGTTTATTTACAGCATTGAGCCTTTCATCAATACTTCCTGTAAATATGTCCATAAATACCTCATTTCTAAATGCCCCTCCCCAGCTACATGTCTCTGCAGCCTAGATGTACTGGCATCTGGCTTATTTAATTATTAGTACCTTTTAAGTATGCTCATTTTAAAATTAGATATTCACATTTACAGATATTAAAGGTAAAATATAAATACTAATTTTTACTTTATGAGAAAATGTAAAAATATAAAAGAAGAAAGGATAAAATGCAAACAACAGCTTCTTCTGTTTGCAACTCAAATATAAATATTTATGTCTGAGGCCTGGTGACAAGTATGCCTGTATCTGAATATAGCAAAGAATTATTTAACACTGCGTGCGAAAGAACTATACAAAAAGAACATAGCCAAAATGGAATAGGTACTCTTAAAGAAAAAACCCTTCATGCCGTTCTTAAAAACTTTTATGAACCCGATATTTCATGTCACGAAATAAAAATTGGACGGTTCGTTGCAGATATATTACATGAAAACCAAGTTGTTGAAATCCAGACCAGAAACTTTAACAGTATGCGTAAAAAGCTTGATAACTTTCTTAAATTATATACTGTAACAATAGTATATCCTATTGTATATACAAAATGGCTGTACTGGATTGATGAAACTACAGGAGAAATATCCTCAAAAAGAAAATCACCTAAACGTGGCTGCTTTTATGACGCATTTTATGAGTTATATAAGATAAAGACTTATCTTTCCAACCCCCAGCTACATATATGTCTTACTCTTGTTGATGCCGAAGAATACAGAATTCTTAACGGATGGAGCAAAGATAAGAAAAAAGGTGCAACAAGGTTTGACAGGATACCTGTTGGTCTTGTAGATGAACTTTATATAAACAGCATAGATGGATATCTGCAGCTTATTCCTGACACACTTCCTGTACAGTTTGGCACAAAGGATTACGCAAAACACACCCATACCAGTATAAAAAATGCACAGCTTGCGCTTAATATATTTAAGTACATAGGAATAATAGAACATACTGGAAAGGATGGCAGAAGTTTTTTATACAGTATAAAATAAACCTCTTATTTGCCAAAACCTCCCTCTTACAGTAAATGTCTTTACATATCTTCTGTATTTCTTTATACTTCTCTTATCAAACTAATACAGCACTACTATACAGATTACTTTTTTGCAGTTCCTTATGGAGGGAGGATATGAAAATACAGATAGAAATAAATGAAACACTTACAGAAGACGAAATACTAATAAAGTGCTGTTGTATTTCTGATAAAATACTTGAAATCCAGAAAACAATAAGTGATATTGCAAATTCAGCACACAAAATAATGTTTTATAAAGGAAATACAGAATATTATATTGCCGTTGATAATATTCTTTTCTTTGAAACAGACAACGGGCAAATAAATGCCCATACAAGAGATGATATTTACCAGGTAAAATACAAACTTTATGAATTAGAAAATATTCTTCCTGGTTATTTTATGAGGATATCCAAATCAGCAATACTGAACACCAAACAGATTTATTCAATTAACCGGAATCTGGCAGCTTCAAGTATTGTAACATTTACTGGCACCCACAAGCGTGTATTTGTATCACGCTATTATTACAAACCATTAACAAGCAAATTAGAAGAACAAAGATTACATTAATAATCCAGCAAGGAAAAGAGGTTACTATGAAAGAAAATAAAAATATTAGTAAAGTTTTATGGGGATTACTCCTTATTATTGCTGCTATATACATAATTGTAAGCAGATATACAGGTTTTCCCAGAATAAATGTTTTCAAGTTACTTTTAACAATTTTGTTTGTCTTTATGATTATTGAAGGCATGCGCACTATAGATTTTTATAAAATACTTTTACCAGCAGCATGTATATGTATAATTTATGACAAATATTTAAGAATTACTGCAATTACACCATGGCCTGTACTTTGTGCAGCACTGCTTGCAAGTATAGGGCTTACAATGCTATTTGGCAAAAAAGAAAAACAACATATAGAATTTAAAGTAAAATCTAAAATTATACAAGAAAATTCCAATAACCATATTAATGGAGAAAATATAATGCTGCGCAATAGTTTTGGTTCTACTATTAAATATATTAATTCAGATAATTTCTGCTTTGCAGAAATTGAAAATTCTTTTGGTTCTATGGCAGTTTATTTTGACAATGCAAATATTAAAAATAACTGTGCAAATATAAATATATATAATAACTTTGGTGAAACAAAATTATTTATCCCAAAAGAATGGCATATACAAAATAATCTTGAACATTTTTTTGGTACAGTTAATAATTATGGAATTCCTTCTGGTACAAGTGATATCGTCCTGGATATTAAAGGCCAGACCTCCTTTGGTGCAATTTCTATCTATCTTGTATAAACTTAATAATGCTTTGCCATATACTATTTAAAACACATGGCAAAGCATTTATATATTTTAAATATACATACTAATACAATGTTTCGTAGTTCCTTATACGCTAAGTATCCGTTATTTATGCAAGTACTTGCGTTGTCATCAATCGCCGTAGCCCGCTATTGCTCATTCTTCTGCCTTGGCCTGACATAAATATCAAACACTTAGTATATGGGAATTAATGAAATATTGTACTAGAATCTTCCAAATCCCAAAATGTTTCTTCTTCTCCCTGAAACCCGTCTTCTGACAAAAAACTATGATACCATTCCTTGATTTCATCTTCTGACATCGCATTATCATAGAAAATAAGAGCAGACATATAACCTTTATAAGAATCCTGGAAAGGGTCACCTCCTGCTATAATCTGTTTACATACTGGAAGCAATGGGATATCTGGCTTATATCCGCACTTCCTTCCATTTATATAATATCTTGATACTCCTGAATCATATGTCATACATACAAAACTCCATTTATTAATATGAATTTGCCTGCTAAATACATCATGCCATCCATTTAAGTCAGAATCCTCACTAATACGGAATACACTGTTGCCTCCAATAACAAATGGTGAATGTGACATAAAACCTCCTATATACCTTGCATAAATAGAGCTGCTCCAGCTGCTTGTAAGTTCAGGTTTAAGCCACATGCCTATAGTATATGATGGTTCTGAAAGCACTAATGGAGGAATGATTATTACATTTTCCATAGCGTGTCCACCTGGAAAATATACACTTCCCCATTGGCTGGATATACCTTTTTCTAATTTAACATTTCCAATAACTATCCCTTTACATTCACCATCAGAAGATAAAAATCCATTAAGAAACCGGAATTCTGTTTCTTTTCTCCCATATGCCAGTTTTCCATCAACATATAAGTTATATTCTTTAGCTGGCAATGGTTTAGAATAATACTCACCACTAACAGCGACACATCCACATCCACCAAGGAATATTACATCCTCTTTTTTAGAAATACCATCTGCAACTACCCTTACATTTAATTCATTTCCTATTGAAAATAATGTTTTAATAACCATCTTCCCTCTTGAAGACTTTAATGCCCCTTTAAGATAATACGCATCAAATATTATATAATCAAAATACAACTTATCCCAGTATTTAATACTTGTAAATTCTACTCCAACATTAATAACAGCAGTTGAAAATCCTTTCTCCTGCAAAACCTTGATGGCAGAAACCATCTTTTCACTTCCCCTTAAAAATATTTTCTCTTCTGCCTCAAGACATACATCTTTCTTTTCAATGCCATATATACCCATAATTACTTCAAGTTCTTCAGAAAGATTTTTCTCACCAAAGAGAATTTTTGAAATCCTTATCCCAACTGTTGCCCTTACCGTCTTCCTTTTTTTAAACTTTGAAATATGTTTGCAAACTTCCATAAAAGCCCACAAGTTTAATTCACGTATAAACCCGTTTCTCTCAAACAAATGTATAAACTCTTCCTGCTGCTTCTTTGTCCCATCTGCCATATTCCATATAATTCTTGCCTCAGACATTACAAGCCTGGATGTCTGGGAATTAATAACAGGTTTATAATATATTTCAAATTCATTATTTTCCAACGCTTCCAGCTGGTGCTGCTCCATCA
>ERZ778516.208-NODE-208-length-51932-cov-8.637373_pt1 | contig 51932 bp, 63 predicted proteins | sample MGYA00510342_ERZ778516 | MGnify/ENA primary metagenome ERZ778516 (study PRJEB29527, sample SAMN07138961) | mouse gut metagenome | material: feces | host: mouse | place: China:Nanjing | collected 2016-01-25 ...
GTAGTACCCTCTTCTATAGTCATCTTACCACTAAGTAATGTAGTTGTCAAATTATAATTTTATACAATATGGTGTTCTGTATCTAGCTTTTATTGTTTTACTTGTTATGTAGATAATAAACCTATTTGCCATTTGCTTTGTCTAACAGGCTCTTGGCAACATTCTTTAGTACTTGTTTGGAATCATTGTCTAATTTTTCATATACTACTATAAAATCTTTAATCATATCAGCCATAATGTCGTCAGTGGAATCCAATAATATTTGGGTATACATTGCAAGTTCTTCATCTTCTGTCAACTTTATAAACATATTTTCATCAGAACCGCCGTTTCGTAACCAATCTTCATTTACATTAAATTCCCGACATATTGATAAAATGATCGCATCAATTGGAATATTTCTGCCAATTTCATAATTAGCGTAGGAGTTTCGCTTAATACCTATTCGATCAGCAAATTCTTGTTGTGTTAGGTCTAAGGATTTTCGAATTTTTTTTAACCGTTCTTTCAACAAATTTTCCTCCTTCCATGCATTTATTATAACACAAAAAGTGCTATTGTCAACAAAAAGTGCTAAAAACAACAAATTACTATTGACAAATGTCTCTATAGCACATATAATAGCGCTATAAACAACAAAGAAAACAGAATGGAAATGTAACTAGGAGGTGATAAATTATGTTGGCTGAAAGCAAGAAACAGGATTTGCAAGAAATTACAGACCTATTAAAAGGCATGGACAGTATAAGTATGATGATTATGAAAGCTAATGCTGCAGTATTGCTGGCGAAACAAGAGTTAACAGAGAGCAAGTCAAATCAACAAAAAGAAGTAAGGCAGTTATCTATCATGGAGTATGCTGGTGAGAAAATAATGTGAGGAGGTGAGAAAGATGGGATACAAAGTAGCAGAGGACCAGCGAAAAGTTGCGATGAAGGTGGAGAATGATAATGACTTTAAAGAAGCAAATACAAATGAAGTGGTTAAGTTTTATTATACCATGTTGAAAGAACGCCAGAATTGGTTCATGGACAGGGCGGGGCTGAGATCTAAGAGGATAGCAGTATTAGTGATATCCAATACTGCTATCCTGCTTGCAATAATTATAATTTTGCTACATAATCAATCGCCTTCTGATTTACGCCTACGTTAATAATACGGTTATTTCCATTCAATAAGGTGATAAAACCCATTTGTTCCAAAGAATACAAATCAGAAGAGTAAGCGTCTCTTGAGTATTTTTCGAACAGGGCATTGGTGTTAATAGCGTTAACCTGATTGTCGGCTAAGGACACCAAATATTTTAATAAAGGTATATTCATGTCTTTAGTCTCCTTTCTTTAGTACTCGGCTCTGGCGGGAGCCTGTAAATGTAGTATAAAGGAGAACAAGAGAAGATGCAATAAGGGAATAAAAAAGAAAGGAGGGGTTTTATGTTGTGTGCAGAAAAGAATGTTGTGGACGTTCGTGAAGAGGACAAGGACTTTATTCGTGCTCTTATGTTAATTTCTCCTGAAAAGAAAATTTTACTTCAAGGAATTTTAATAGGCATGGATTTACAAGAAAGTCAGGAGGCTATGGAAAAGCACAACCAGAATGCAGAAGCACGGCAGTTATCCATAATGGAGTATGCTGGTGAGAAAATAATGTGAGGAGGTGAGAAAGATGGGATACAAAGTAGCAGAGGACCAGCGAAAAGTTGCGATGAAATTGCTGAAAGAATGGGAAAGGCAAGGCTGTACTTTTAAAGAAGTTGAGGAAAGGATAACAGCCTTGCGTATTCTTTTTTCTGCATACAAACAACGGAAGGATTCTGAATTGGAATGTAGATTAGAGAATGAACCCTTTGCAAAGTTTTCCGGGGTTAAAGTGTCGCTTTAACGGCTTTTAATATTTTGTCATATAATGTTGCGTACTCTTGCACTACGGCATCGACATCAGGATCTGTGTTAATAAAATGGCTATCTGGGAAAGTTCTTATGCAGATAGCAACTGTCAGATCATGGGCTATTTGCTCATTTGTTAATTTAGTATTCATAAAATTGTATTTCCTTTCTTTGATACTCGGCTGGTGACACAGCCTGTAAGTACAGTATAAAGTAAGGAGCAGGGAAACGCAACGGGCAGAAGTAAGGCAGCTTATCATAATGGAGTATGACAAAGAAAATGGCTGACTCAACATGAGAGTCAGCCGCAAAATCAATATTCAATTTTTATAAGGATATTTTTACCAGCAGTTTTTACATGCGGTTTTACCAAGACTTTGAGCTTTTTCCAGTGTAACTCTGGTAGCTTTTTTAGGATTCATATTGCCACAGTGGTCATAGCTGTGATATTTGCTTCCGGTTGCTGACAGCCATACATATTTAGGCTCTTGTTTTGGCTGGGGCGTTTCTGTGACGGATTCCTGTGCTGGTGCTTGCTGTAACTGCTGATCTGGAACTGGCTGCACAGCTTTGGAAGCCGCAAGGTTTGCGTTGCGGGTAATCGTAGAAGCCTCAGGGGTGATGAAGTACTGACCATCAACGTTTACCACTGTACCATTTGTCAAACATTGGTTAAGCAGTGCTGTGTCGGTAGTTACAAACGGAGTGTAAGATGTCACAATCTGATAATTCCCGTCAGTATCATCAGGTGCAAGTGCGCCAGTGGGGTTTACGCAGATACCGTTTGCATCGAAAAGAAACCAGAGATTTGATACTTCTACCCAAGAGGATTTGACGATGGTTCCATCATCATTTTGGTAATGGATACCTGCAGCGTCCTGTGTGAAGCCGGCAGCAAAGACATTGATTGATAGAAGCATGCTGAACAATAAGGTCAACAGAGTTGATTTTAAAAGTTTTTTCCGCATTTTTGATACCTTCCTTTCTGGAAATGTTTGATACATTATCAGTATACTACAACATCGTTAAATATAATAGTATTTTGTCAAAAAATGGTAAAAATAGGGAGAGTTAAGGGCGGAGCTTCAGCAAGGAAATTGTAGTGAAATAAAAGAGGAGGTGGAAAAAAGAGTGTTAAGGAAAATCTACAAGGAGTTGGTGCGTATAAGAAAAGAACTCCATGCTATTAGGAGTAGCATGGAGTCTTTGCTCAAACTCTTCAATAGCGGAGTAGTATAGACTTTCCATTTGAAAATCAATATAATCCGTAAACCCAGGTCTATCCTTATCGGGTTGCTTTGAAATGTATTCTCTACATCGTTCGTTAGCCGAAGTTCTAACTTCAAAATAATTTTTTTGAATTAAGCGTATTTGAAGTCAGTGCATTTTTGATAATTTCATTTAATTCAGCTTTGGTCATTTGGTTTATCCTTTCTTTAGTACTTGGCTGGTGGCACAGCCTGTAAGTATAGTATAAGGCAAGGGATAAGTAAAGGCAAGAATACAACTATTAATGAACAGAAAAGAGGTGATAAACATGTTGACAACAAAAGAACGGCAGCAGGAGGCAGAAAAAGTTTTTGCAACGTATATGTTATTGCCAGAAAGAGAGAAAACCATGTTGCTTGCTTATTCAACAGCACTTAGGGATAGAGCGTTATTAGAAGAGCATATGTAGCAGAGTATATCCGAGAATCAGCGTAACCCGACCAAGCAATTTGTATAAACATACAGTATATTAGCTGGATGAATCAGTAGCAACAAATAAACGAATTGGGAGTAAGTAAATGACATTGGGAGGTGAGGGAAGATGGATAAAAATAATTCGGAAAATAAACTGTCAATGAATCTAAATCCTTGTTGGAATACGCCTAATATAATTTTGAAAAATGGAGATGTATTTGCAGCAGAGGAAATAAACGAACTTGTCAAATTTATTATTGACAAGTTCGCTGAAAATAAGCTGACAATTAGCCAGAGCCAAATCGTATTAACCAGAGCAAAAGAACTATTGAATGAGTTTTCAGTTGTAAAGCCTATAGATTCCTGAGCAACATCTCTTGCAAAGCAATTGAGATTTGAAATAATTCTTTACCAGGAGTTTCACTTCTTGAATATGGCATTCCCGACGCAGCAGAAAGGTCAATCTCAAACGTTTCTTTGTAAGTCTTAGTTTGAGAGCTATATTCAACTGTAAAATTTACTGTATTTTGAATTTTATTTAAATCTAAAATACAATATCGTGATTGTCCCGGAGCAAAATTGCATCTCGAAAATTCGTCAATGTAATTTTTAGAAGAATTAATTTTATAACAACCAGAAAAATCTACATCAGCATTGAGTTTTTTCATGTATGCAGGTGAGTTTCCACAGTTTTTGATTATCAAATATGTTAAAGGGAGACCAAGGTTTATTGATTGCGTATATATAGTAATTACGGGACGAGTTGATTCTTCCAGCATTTTGTTATTTTGACGGATTGTTATTAATACTGTTACAACTGAAATTGTTGCAAGAATAAATGACAGGATGCATAGAATGACGTTTACTATAGTAGCTGGTTCCATATTTATTTTCCTCCTTTCTTTAGTACTTGGCTGGTGGCACAGCCTGTAAGTACAGTATAAAGTAAGAGGCAGGAAAACGCAACGTGCAGAAGCAAGGCAGATATCTATAATGGAGCATGTTGGTGAGAAGATAATGTGAGGGAGAGGAGGTGAGAAAAGATGAATCCAGACAGCAGGCGTGTTCCGTTGCCTCAGGCGGCAGCAGAGCTTGGATTGAGCCCACAAGGACTACGGGAATACATGAAGCGAGGTATTATTGACATCGGGGAAGTGTTACCTGCGGCTAATGGTGGGAACTGTAAACGATATCATATATTCAGGGACAAGCTGGACCGATATATGGGAAAAACAACTTAAAATCAAACGTGTCCTCTGGGCGGCACATATATTTGGAGGTATGACAGTGAGAAAGAAGTTAATAAATTTTCTGATTATAACAGTAGTTTCAATATCTTTGTCAGGTTATGCAAAAAGTAAGCAGGCAGATGGGGAAGGCCTGATGACTATTGTTGATAATCGTTTTAGTTATACAGTTTATGTCCATGACGAGACAGGTATTATGTATTTGTCTAGTGGTAGTGGTGGTCTTTGTGTAATGATTGATAGACAAGGAAAACCATTAATCTATAATGAAGTCGAAAATTAATTGTATGATCAAATCTCACATGCCTTCTGTACGGCACATATAAAGAATGTACCGTACTGCATCTAAATCTAATTTTATATATACGGACACAGGACAAGGTTCTGTGTGCCGTACAGAAGGCATGTGAACAAAGGAAGTGATAACAATAGAAAACGGAAAGATTACTGCAGTGCGAAACAATGGCAGCAGCGCTGATCTTGTGGTACGCATAAACAATTCAAATCTGGCAGCAGTCATAATGGACAAGCAGGCTACAGACGTGATGTTGCAGATCGTTGATGGCCGTACACTGTCGCTTGATCAGCGCAGGAAGATCTATGCAACCTTACGAGATATCTCTTTATATACAGGCTATACACCAGAGGAAACGAAAGAAGTGATGAAGTATGTACATATCACTCTGACAGGAAGTGATTACTTTTCACTGTCAGACTGCTCGATGGACCTTGCCAGATCATTCATCAACACACTTACCGATTTTTGTCTGGAGTATGGTGTAATTGCGTCCGATCTGCTGTCCAACAGGACGGACGACATCAATACATATCTGTATCAATGTATAAAACATAAGAAATGCGCCGTATGCGGCAGAGAAGGTGAAATACATCACTGGGATGCAATTGGTATGGGGAATGACAGGAGGCACTATGACGATACGGACAACAGAAAGATCTGTCTGTGCCGGATGCACCACACGATCGCGCACCAGAAGGGCGTAAAGGATTTTGAACGCGATTACCATGTGTACGGTATTATATACAGGGGGAAAGATGGACAGGAGATATCAATGCAATGATTGTAACGATACAGGATTTGTATGGACACGGCGTGCGGATGGCACGAAAGAGATGGTACTCTGCCATTGTCACCCTCTTGTGCGGAGCGGCAAAGCAAAAGCATGGGAAGGTGAGTCTGCAATCATAAGACGGATGAGAAGGAAGAAAAAGGGCGGGTACGAAATAGGGGATTAGGAAGAGAGGGGAAACAGTGGCGATTATAAGAGTCGAAAAGACAAAAGATTATACAACCATGAGCAACTACCATTTCAGGGAAAAGGATATGTCCCTGAAAGCCAAGGGACTGTTGTCGCTTATTTTAAGCCTGCCAGAAGAATGGGATTATACGCTTGCAGGTCTGTCAATGCTCTGCCGGGACGGCAAGGACAGTGTAAGGACAGCGCTGACAGAGCTGGAAGAATTTGGATATGTGGAAACTGCGCGTGTCCGCGATGAGAAGGGGCGCTTGCAGGGTACTGAATATATAGTTCGTGAAATACCTGTATCGAGCTTACCAGAGAAGGAAGAGCCTGTTCTGGAAGAACCAACGTTGGAAAAACCAGCATTGGAAAAACCAACGCAATTAAATACTAATATATCAAATACTAAAAAATTAAATATTTATATATCAAACCACGGCGCGGCGGATAACAAACCAGATAACAAACCAGACAGCAGCAGGGCATACTACCCGGAAGATGCGCGGCTGAATGAAGCCTTTAAGGCTTTTGTTTACATGCGCAAAAGAATCAACAAGCCGCTGACAAGCAAGGCGGTAGGGCTGACCAAAGAATCGCTGGCACAAATGGCAGCAGGCGAAGATGGAAAATTGGATATTGAGAAAGCAATTGGCATCTTAAACCAGTCGGTCATGAACAGCTGGTCTGGACTTTATGCCCTGAAGCCTGTGCAGGATAAAAACCGGGGTCAGCCGTATAATCTGAGTGAGGAAGATTGGCAGAACTTAGAGAAGCAGGTACTGGCGAATTAAGGGAGACAAGGAGGAAAAACACATGAGGACGGTTAGTATTGTTAATTTAAAGGGCGGTGTAGCCAAGACAGTGACCAGCATCAACCTGTCGTATGAGCTGATGCGGCGCGGCAGCAGGGTATTGCTGGTTGACTGCGACAAGCAGGGCAACACGAGCAAGTTCATGAAATGTCATAACTATGACAGAAAAAGCCTGTCGGATGTAATGCTTGGCACAGCGGGAATCAGAGAAACGATTGCCAGCACAGAATATGATTCTTTGGATGTTCTCCCTGCAAATATGTCGCTGCTTAGCGCAGACCGCAGTGTTTTGCTTGATACCACGAAACCACAGCAGACACGCATCCGCAACGCACTCAAAGAAGTTCAGAATGACTACACATTTTGTGTGATTGACTGTGCGCCGGACATCAGCATGTCTGTTACAAATGCGCTGGTGGCGAGCGATGATGTCATTGTTCCGGTCACGATTGATGAATTTGCATTTGACGGCATCAGAGAAATTCTTGCGCAGATTGCAGATGTCAGGAACTATTATAACCCGGGACTGAATCTTGCGGGGTATCTGGTAACACAGTACAAGGACAATGAGTTTTGCAGGGACGGGGCAGCAGCAATAGGGCAGATGTTTGGAAAAGTATTCGAGACAAAAATAAACTGGACGCAGGTGGTGAACAGGAGTACGTTCGTAAGAGAACCGATCTCAGTGCATTCGCCAAGATGCGGCGCAGCCAGAGGATATATAAATTTTGCAGCGGAATATGAGAGGGGGATCGCCGGCAATGGCTAAGGGATTTTCCATCATGGACATGATGAGTGACATAAGCAGGGAAGAAGCGGCAGAAGCGGCGGAAAGCATCGAGAAGGTGAGTGTGTTTGACATACAGTCAAATGAAGATAATTTCTACGAAATCAGCAGTATCGAGCAGTTAAAAAACAGTATATTCTCTATGGGTGGTGTGCAGCAGAATTTATTGTTAGTCAGGCTTCCGGCAGGGGGGAGATACAAATATAAAGCGCTGGCAGGCCACAGACGTATATATGCATGTATCGAACTGGTACAGGAAGGACACCGGGAATTTGAGAATGTCCCGGCGGTAATTAAAGAGAACATTGATAAAGACACAGAGGACATGCTGTTAATTATGACCAACAGCAGCCAGCGCGAACTGACAGACTGGGAAAAAGTTATGCAGCACATGAAGCTCAAAGAGATCATCCCGAAGCTGAAAAAACGGCAGGGACTTGACGGAAAGACAAGAACGCTTGAAGCGGACTATCTGGGAGTGTCAGAGGGACAGATCGCCATATACAACACAATCGGCACCAGACTGAATTCATGGCTGATGGGTATGTTTAAAGAGGGAGAAATTGGTATATCGCTGGCATATGAAGCGGCAAAACTCGATTCAGAGATGCAGAAGAAGCTGGTCCAGATCACAATAAACAAGGGTAACTTCACTGAGGAGGATATAAAAAGTCTGCATGGCAGCAGTCCAATAAAAGGACAGAGAAAAATAACAGAGGAACAGGCAGATGAGGAAGAGCCAAGAAAGGTGACAGAATCTGACACCTGTGAGAAAGTGCAGGAAGAACCAGTTCCGGCAGCAGAAAAGGTGACAGAATCTGACACTTTTGCGGAACGTCCAGTGCTGAAAAAAGAACTAACATAAAATAAGTGCAAAGAGGAAGCAGAGAAAGTGACAGAATCTGTCACCTTAGCAGATGTCTGCCAGAAGGGCACAGAATTAGAGAAAACACATGCAGAACTAAGGGGTGGGTATAACTTGATATTGATAGATGAGCAGATTCGAAAGTATGAGGCTTATCTGGATATGTTAAATAACGATAAAAGCAGAGTGCCTAATGTAGTGGCTGTATATAACTGTATGTTGGATGCGCTGGGACTGCTCAAAACAAATCTGCTGATGCAGTGGAAGGAGAGTGACGCCTGTGAGGATATTTAGTGTAATACATAAATATTTATTCCGGAAAAATCAGAAGAGAAGATGCAAAAAGCACACCTGTCCGGGAGCCTTTAAAGGGTTATATTCTCAGCAGGACAGATGCGGAAACCGCTTGGAATGAAGGGGGAATTAATGTGACCTATGATGAGTTGAAAGTGAATACTGTAGTTGAAATTAAGGAGAAGCCGGACGAAGAGAGGGCAGCGTATCGGAAAAAGAAATATATTGTTGCAGCAAAATATCCATCGATGTGCATCTTGGAGGACAGCAGGGGCAGGCGAAGAGGTGTGTCTGTTGGGGAATTAATCATGAATAAGGTTATTACTCAGTCGCCTTATTTTGAAAGGATAAGACGGGAAAAAGGCTGCGGATGGAGAAAGAAAAGTAAAAAACCAGATCAGGAGTGAAAAATGGACGAAGGAAAAATATATAAGATAGTCTGCCCGCACTGCCGGAAAGAGCAGTGTGTCTGCAAGTCAATGTTTCAGGAGATGGGAATTGATGCAGGTATTGGGACATGCCTGTATTGTCAGGAGCTGATGATACTGGTCTACAATCAGCAAGATGACACTATGGCAGCAGGGAAATGGGAACAGTTACGAGAAAATAAGGATTTGGGGTGTTAGATGCTTGATTTTGGATATTACAATATGGACTGCATGGATGGAATGAAACTATTTCCTGATAAGCATTTTGATATAGCTGTGGTAGACCCGCCATATTTTAGCGGTCCGGAAAAGCGAAAATATTATGGGCGTGCAGTAAGTCCTATTGGAGTGCAGCGGCATTATAAACCATCTGATGAATGGAATGTGCCGGACAAAGCGTATTTTGAGGAACTGGCCAGAGTGTCAAAGAATCAGATTATATGGGGATGCAACTATTTTGATTATTCTTTTGGTTCTGGGCGTATTGTCTGGGATAAGTACAACGGCGAAAGTAGTTTTTCAGATTGTGAGATTGCTTATTGCAGCATGCATGATTCTGTTCGGATTTTTCGGTATATGTGGAATGGCATGATGCAAGGAAAATCAATGACGGAGGGATATATTCAGCAAGGCAATAAAAAGCTGAATGAGAAGCGCATACACCCAACACAGAAGCCTGTAAATCTCTATCGGTGGATTGTACAAAAATACATAGAAAAAGACTGGAAAGTGCTTGATACCCATACAGGCAGTGCGAGCAGTTTGATTGCATATCATGAAGCAGGATTACAGTTTGTGGCTTTTGAAAAGGATAAGTATATGTTTGATTTATCAACAAGGCGATACGAAGCAGAAGCAGCACAAATGAATTTATTTGATTATATGTAAAATAAGGATTTGGAGGCGATAATATGATTTTGGGATGCATGACTGAATTACCCTGTCCGTACCAGAAAGATTTCGAAGGAATAGAGCATTGTATGAAAGAGGAAGGTAACTGCGAATACCAGATATTAAACAGCGAAGATAAGAAAAAAGAAAACCCAAGACTTACAGCGAAGGACAGGCAGGGTTACTGGTCGTTGAAAGGTGTATTATGGGAATCTATGTGTGAGGGGCAGGTAATCACGAAGAATGTACAAGAACGGATATACAGGGCATTGTGCAAACTAAAGGATTATGAAGATACAGGCTATAGCCCGGAGAATGTGGAACATCTCAGATATATCTTAGAAGATGCAGTAATGGAATTGGAGAAATGCCAAGGTGAAACAGAATTAACAAAAGAAATCTGGCATTATCTAAAAGAGTATTGAAAATAAGGATTTTAAGGGGATAAGGATGCAAAATAATGAGGTGATAGACAAAGACATGCCAAAACGTCCTATATCTATAGGCGCATATACAGATGGTGAACAGATTCCTGGGTGTCCAATGTGTGTAAAGAGAATAAGTATAGGACAAAGAAAATGTGATAATTGTGGACAGGTTATTTATTGGAGAAAATAAGGATTTAATGGAGGAATTACAATGAGTGAGATGAAAGTATTTGATAATCAAGAATTTGGGGAGGTTAGAACAGTAATTATTGATGGGGAACCATGGTTTGTTGGGAAAGATATAGCAGGTGCATTGGGATATAGTAATCATAGAGATGCAATTAATAAGCATGTTGACAATGAAGATAGAGGGGAGTCGCAAATTGCGACGTCCTCTGGTGAACAGACAATGATAATAATCAATGAGTCTGGTATGTATGCCTTGGTATTTGGGAGTAAGATGGAAAATGCAAAACGTTTTAAACACTGGGTAACAAGTGAAGTGCTTCCATCAATACGAAAAACGGGCAACTATTTGTCTGAGGCAGAGAATAAGATATTAAATCTTATAGATGGTATTCAGCAGTTTATGGAGCGTCAGGAAAGATTTAACCAGATGGTTATTGATAAGTTGGAAAATACAAATTGTATTCAAACGCATCAGGTTGAAAATGATATAAGTAATTCTATTTCTACTTTTATCGAAGAAGAAAGCGAGTCTCAAAGGCGTAGAGGAATGTTGAATCAGCTTGTTGACAAAATGGCAAAAGCATGTAGTTGGGATAGGAACTATGCGCTGCATCGTCTGTATAAAACCTTGGAAGATGTATTGAATATTTCACTTAATGAAAATCTGGAAATATATCAAACAGAAACAGGAAATGTTCATGCTAGTACATGGGAAATGGTTACAGAGTATAACAGGCTGTATAAGGTTGCCGTAAAATTATGCACAAATACTATTAACGGCATGAAGTGTTAATAAAGTAATATTTGCACCTTGTAAACTGAATATAGTTGGTAGTTTGTTAAATTTTCAAACATGTACTTGACTTGTTGCATGTAACATGATATATTATGTTACATGCAACAAGGAGGTGAAGATAATAGCTGAAAATAGTAGAGCTAATTATTTTAAAGAGCGTAGAGAAAAGTTTAAAGCATTTCATGTTGAAGTAGAGAAAGAGAAGATGGAAGCTTTTGAACAAAAATTATTAGTAAAGAATCAAAGTAAGAAAGAATGGCTTGATGAAAAAATTAGCGAAGAACTAAAAAAATAGAGCGTTACTACCCTCAGAAAGTTGTAAACGCTCTATCCTCAGAAGTTTCCTTCCATGAAATATTTTATCATGGTAAGAAACTTCTTTCAAGAACAATTTTGAAAGGAGAATCGGAACACATGAATAACAAAGACGAAATAATCATACTCATCGGTAAACTGGACGAGGAAAAGGAAAATAAATTCCTCTCACAAATATTGATTATGATTAAGACACACATGATGAGAGCTGTAAGCAAGCCTATTCGTTCTCTTTCTTGTGATCGTGTCAGTATTGTTAAATAATATATTCAAGTAAGGACTACCAGCTATATACAATTGGTAGTCCTTTTGTATTAAGTTGGTATATAAGGATTTGGAGGTAGACGAATGTTAAAGCCAGCACAATTGTATAAAGATGCTTTGAGAAGAAGATTTTTAGAATCTTGGTATAATATGGAGGACATGTATTGGCATGGAGCTACGGGAGCCGAATTAATTGAACTACCAGATGATAACTATAATAAACATTGTTTTGTATCAATAAGTTCAGATGGTGGAATTATGGGTTACATAGCGTATAACGTTGATTGGCAGGCAATGAGTGCGGACAGGTGGGGCATTATAAGTTTTAACAAGGGCAGCATAGAATTTGCAAAAGACGTTTACCAAGCGATATGCAATGTGTTCGAAATTTATCACATGAATAGGATAAGTTGGTTTGCATATGTAGATAATCCAGCAATTAGAGGTTATAGAAACTTTATTAAGAAACATGGTGGCAGGGAGTGCGGATACTATCGACAAATAGCAAAACTTATGGATGGAAACCTGCATGATGCAGTAGAGTTTGAAATTTTGGCAGAAGAGTTTGTTCGTAAAAATAAGGATAGGAGAATATTATGATATCAGCAAGCGAAGCTAAAAAGAAAACGCACAATAATATAAATGATTGTGTAACGCAAGAATTGAATAAAATAAATAAACAAATTGATGGAGCAATTGCAAAAGGGCAGTTTTCTATAACTAATGATGGAACTCTTCACCCTGCAACAAGAGAAAGACTGGAATCACTGGGGTATAAGGTTCAAGTAGGTAGTCAATACAACGAGTCATATTATAGTGTAAGTTGGTCTTAAAAATAATCATTTAGGAGAGAATATGGAAAATGAAGAAGTGAACTATTACAAGTCCCGTTTTGCGAGATGGATAAAATCCAATAAGTGGGACAGCATTGCAGAAAGATTATCTGATACATATATGGAAATAATCACGATGATAATGAATGCGGAAAAAGATGGAGATTGTAGTTGGATAATATGGAGTAACTGTGATCATGTTCTTGACAGGATAAGAAATATAAGTAAGGATTTAAGAAAGGAATTGGGCTGATGAGCAGATTAATGCGGATTATTAGTAAGAATTAAGGAGGGGTTATGGAGAAAACATTTACTATACCATATGAGGAATGGTGCAAGGATGATGCAGAATGGAGCATAACAGCAATGGATAATACAGGATTCAAGCTTGATTGCAAGTATGGAATTATTACATTATCTGACAGATATGGTAATGGGATATGCGATTTTATGGCATCAGATATCAGTAAATGTATTGGTAATCTAAACTGAGATTTATTTGGGAGAGAAGGAGAGAAAATAATGTTTAAATGGAAATTTAATGCAACAATTTATAGGAAGTCTAGTGGTGAAGTGTTATTTTCTAAAATGTATGATACATATGAGGAAGCACAGAGGGGAATTGAAGAAAATATTAGTGATTATGTGGATAAAGATTATCCGCCAACAGGACATATTAACAAGGAGTATGTACAAGCGGACTGAGATTTATTTAGGAGGTAAGAAAGTGACAAACAAGCAATTGGAACGAGGGGTTGAATTGAAAACATTAAAAGATGGTCTTTGGAGAAAAAAAGAACATCTTGAGAAAATGAAAGAGATTTGCTTTGAGAATATGGATATCGCAAAGAAGATCACTCATATATTTACCATAAAAGCAATGAATAATGAGAAGTGGGATAGTGATATTGTCGAAGTATCAGCACACGCCGCATATCATGGAATATGTAGCGATATAAAAGAAATAGAAAATGAACTAGAAAAATTGAATAAAGAATTTACTGATTTGTAGCTGATGGCAGCAGTTCTTTTAAAACTGAATATTGAATAAAAAATAAGTGGCAGTCACCGACCAAAGTAGACTACCGCTTATAACCAAGCGTCTAAGAAAAGTATAGCACTTATATGTATATGTGGAGCAGATCTTTCACAATTTTGTTGAAGCTGTATAAAACAGGAAGGAGAGAGATGAGTTGACGAAGGAAAAACTGGGACAACTAATTGACCTAAGACAAGAAATTAAGGAAATTAAAAAGCGGATAGGTTCTGAGAGAACAGGAAATCCTTCGGAAAGCAACATAGAACTGTTGGCGAGAAGGTTGAAGCTGGCAGCAGATTTAGAAAAGGAAATAATGGAGTATATTAATACTGTGACTGACAGCAGGATAAGGCGCATAATGCAGTATAAATATGTGGATGGGTATACATGGCAGAGAATAGCCAATATCATGCATTATGATAAATCATACCCTGAAAAGGCAATTACAAGATACATAAATAAACATTCCTAATCCATCCATTTAATTATATAAAGGCATTGACTTTTGAGCTACAAAAGTATATAATAAATTATAGTTAAAGAGGCAAGACTTTGACGGAAAGGAGAATACAACATATGGAGGTAATGCAGGATATGGGAATGACAGATAGTCAGTATAAATCAATGAGAAGGCGGGATAAGAAAGAACTGGAAAGAATTTTAGAGGCAGAGACAGCTGAGGAAAAAGACAAATTAATAAAGGAAATGCTGGAAATCATCCAGCAGGATTTAGAGGATTAGGAAGAAAGGGCGGGCTTGCCACCGTCCAATCTCCTGTAATTAACATATCACTAATAAGGGGTGATGTAAAGTAGAACATAAAAAAATGGGTAGACCTACGGTGTCACCGAAAGAAAAACCACGACAAGTAAGGCTTGATGAGGAATGTAATCAAATATTGGAAAGATATTGTACGCAAGAGAATATTCCACATTCAGAAGGTATCAGACGCGGCATTAGGAAACTGAAAGAAGATATAAAAGAATAAGAGTAACCGATGTTCTAGGCAAGTAGCGACTACTCTTTTTAAGTTTTTTGTAGCAGGAATGCAAGTGTCGATTTTTTCTACTTTTAATATGTTAACATGGAAACAAACAGATGCTTTCACGTTAACATTAACAAAATATGACCATAACAATGAGAGCGCTGTTGAACAGCGTTCTTTTTATGTTATCTGGAAAAGCGAGGAGATCAGTATGTTAAAGTCGTGCCAATATTGCCAAAAAATACATGACAGTAAATATAATTGCCACATGAAACCTGTTAAAAAGAATCATCGGACTGAATGCGATCGTTTTCGTTATACGTCTGCATGGCAGCAGAAACGGGAAGAGATAAAGGAACGGGACAGATATTTGTGTCAGGTATGTATTCGTAATCTTTATGGCACAACAAGAATGTTTAACAGTAATGATCTAAGTGTGCATCACGCAAATAAACTAAATGACGCATACGAACAGCGTCTTGATAATAATAACCTGTTAACCTTGTGCGGAAAGCATCACAAGATGGCTGATGATGGCTTGATACCAAAAGAACAGATACTTTCCATCATTCGAGAGCAGAATATACATCCCCCCGGGTGCGCTGATAGAAAATTTTTTTAACACGCCACACCTACGGGGGAGATTCATACATAAAAAATTCCCAAAATAGGTTTTTAAATATGATTAGAGAGAGGAGGGCGCATATGAGCAGACCGCCAAAACCATTTTCAGTACTAAAGTCGGAAGGCAGATCACACCGCACAAAATCTGAACTTGAACAACGGCGCAAGGGAGAAGAGGCACTACTAACTGGTGTGCCGATCAGAGAACGCCCGGAGGTAAAAAGCTGTGAAAGAGCACATGCAGAGTTTCTGAAAATAAATAAATTATTGAAGAAAATAGAAAAAAATGATGCCCTTTTTGAAGGGGTTATAAACCGATATTGTATCCTTGTGTCGGAGTGTGCGGAGTTTGAGGAGAAGCGGGAACGGTTTTATGATCGGATGATTAAATTCGAACAAATGGAAAAACAGCTGATATCAAACAAAGATATGACCTACAGCGAATTTTACAAGATGCTGGGAGATTTCCAGAAACAGATCGTGAGCATTGACAAGCAGATACAGGTTAAACGCAGAATGCTTATGGACATAGAGAAAGAAAACCTCATGACGATTCAAAGCGGTTTGCGAAGCATACCAAAGAAAGAAGATAAGGGAAGCAGTGACCCTTTGACAGCAGTATTGAATGGCAGTTAAGGACAGCATTGCTTATCAGTATGCGAAATGGTGTCTTGAGGAAGGAAATTTCTATGTAGGAAAATATGTTAAGCTTCAGGCAGCAGCGTGGGTGAAAATAGTCGATGGTGATGATGATGAAGCATACATTGATGAAAAGATGTATGAGAAAATGCAGAAAATTCTATCTCTGATGGTCCACCCAGACCTGCAGCATCCTATGACAGACGGTTTGGAACCATATGCACAGTTTCTGATCACAGCGGTATTCTGTACAAAATTAAAAAATGATGAAGGTAAGGATATACGCTATTACGAGAATGCATTGCTCGAAATAGGGCGTAAAAATTTCAAGACCTTTGCCTGTGCGGTTATTTTTATATTGTTGATGCTGACAGAACCCAATTTTTCAAGATTCTTTTCTGTAGCACCCGATTTGAAACTATCGTCTGAGTTAAAAGGAGCTTTCCGGAAGATTGTTAAAAGCAGTCCGGCACTTGTTAAGCATTTCAAGATTCTTGGAACACAAATAAATTGTCACATAACAGATAGTGAATATATACCGCTTGCTTACAGCAATGATGGCATGGATGGAAAACTTGCCAACGCCTTCCTGGCAGATGAGGCGGGGGCGCTTGACGATTATCCTGTTGAAGCAATGCGCTCATCGCAGATTACTTTATTTAATAAACTGGGCATGATTATCAGCACGCAGTATCCAAACGATGACAATGTATTCATTGACGAAGTTGACAACATCAAAAAGATGCTTGACGGACTGCATGACGATAAAAGAAATTTCGGTCTGCTCTATGAGCCGGATGATGAATTGATACAGGGTGATGCATGGAAAACAGAGGATAAGATTATTTATCAGGCAAATCCTGTAGCAGTCAGTTATGAATACATCTTTGAAAATCTAAAAAAGAAGCGCAGGCAGGCGATACTGTACCCAAACAAACGTGAAAATTTCCTGTGTAAGCATTGTAATATCCGCTACAAAGGATTAGGTGTAGAGTCCTATATTGAGATTACAAGCGTATTAAAATGTCGGATTCCTGTCAATAAAGATTTCTGGCGCGGTAAAAAAGTATATATCGGTCTGGATTTATCTATGACAGAAGATAATACAGCGGTCGCAATGTCCACAATAGTTGATGGATATATTTACACAAAGGTTTGGGGATTTATCCCGGGAGATAAGAAAGATGAGAAGAGGGAAAAAGAGCACGTTGACTATGACAAACTGATTCAACAGGGTGTGTGCTTCGAGAGCGATGGAGAAGTAATTGATTATGGTGATGTAGAGAGGCATATATTAGGGCTGGAAGATGAGTATGGTGTTGAGATAGTGCAGGTTGGATATGACCCGCACAATGCATTGAGCACTGTTCAGAAACTTGAGGCAGCAGGTTATGAGTGTGTACAGATAAAACAGCATTCCATGGTGCTGCATATGCCGACAAAACTTTTAAAAGAGGCGGTGCTGGGGCATAAATTTTTCTATGAAGAAAACCGTCTGCTGGAAATTAATTTTGAGAATGCCCGGTGTGTATTTGATACAAATATGAACCGCTACGTAAATAAAAAGAAAAGTGCAGGCAAGGTAGACATGGTGGTTGCTGTGATACTTTCAGTATATCTTTGCCAGCAATATATACTGCATGGTAATTCGTTTGTTGTTCAAGTAATTTAGGAGGAATTTATGTTTGGATTCAAAAAGAAAAAGGACTATGAGGAGCGGGCAGATACAAAGGTGTCAGAATCTGTCACACCGGACGTGTCGGCAGATTTGATCAAGGCTCTGCTTGGCAGTGAAACCATTACAAGGGAGCAGGCGCTGGAAATACCAAGTATCAGCGGAGCTATTAGCCTGATATCGGGTGTAGTATCCTGTATCCCGGTCAAGCTGTACATGGAGGAAGGGGACGAAGTGCGTGAGATTAAGGAGGATGACAGGCTGTCATTATTGAATCATGACACGCAGGATACAATGACTTCGACACAGTTCTGGCGTGCGATGCTGGAAGATTATTATGTTGGAAAAGGGGCATATGCATATATCAACCGCAGTTTCACACAGATCAGAAGCCTGCACTATATCGAAAACAGCTATATCGGCTATATGAAAGGGACGGATCCGATCTTTAAAGATTACAAGATCACAGTCAATGGAAACGAAAAAGAATCCTTTGAGTTCTTTAAGATTCTGCGCAATACCAAGGACGGGATGACCGGAACGCCATTGCAGGAGGAGAAAAAGATTCTGTTTTCGATCGCACACCATACCATGAAGTTTGAAAATATGCTTGTGAAAAAAGGCGGTAATAAAAAAGGATTTCTGACATCTGATTTACAATTAACAAAAGAATCTTCTGATTTATTGAAAAAAGCATTTTTGAATCTGTACAGCAACAATACAGAAAACATAGTTGTCCTGAACAAAGGAATGGATTTCAGGGAATCATCTAACAGCTGCGTGGAAATGCAGTTGAATGAAAATAAAGAAACAAACTCTATTGAGCTGTCTATGCTGCTGAATGTACCCAATGCCATGCTACGCGGCAATGCCACACAGCAGGACAAGGACAACTTTGTGGATTACTGTATTGTTCCGCTGTTAAATGACATTGAGGCAAGTCTGGACAGAGATCTGTTGACAGAGGACGAGAAGTCCATCGGTATGTTTTTTGCCTTTGACACGAAGGAGCTGACACGGGGAAATATTCTTGACCGCTATAAAGCATATGAGCTGGCGTACAAAAATAATTTCATGCAGGTAGACGAGATCAGGGAGAAGGAAGATCTGCCGGCGCTTGGATTTAATTTTATCAAGCTGGGACTGGACAGTGTGCTTTACAACCCGGAAACAAAAGAAATGTATGTTGCCAATACAGATAAAACAGCGAAGATGGATGATTTAAAGAGAGGAGGCAAAAAAGAAGATGAGAGTGGAATTGAGGGCTGATGGTGTGCTTCATTTGTCTGGATATGTGAATGTGACAGGCAAAATGAGCAGACCAGTAATCACCGGAAAGGGTCAGAGGGTTATTGAAGTCATAGAAGAGTGTGCATTTACAAAGGCGCTTGCAAGGGCAAAAAATGTCACTATGACCAAGGATCATGATTCGGGAATGGTACTTTGCGAGACAAGGGCTGGCACGCTGCGGCTGAAGGAAGATGCGATTGGTCTGCACGTGGATTCTGACATTCGTGATGAACAGACGATCAGCGAGGCAAAGGCTGGCAGGCTAAAGGGGTGGAGCTTTGGCATGTGCAATATTGTGGACAGTATTGAGGAACGTGCAGACAAGCTGCCTCTTCGGACAGTGAAGGATTTTGATCTGGACCACATCACGCTGGTGGTAAACAAGACGCCTGTCTACGCTGCGACAAATATTGAAATGCGTGCAGATGACAAGACCTGCGAACTGGAATGCCGCGCTGGAACGGATGACGCAATAGAGACTGTCGGCATGGACAATGCAGACATACATAACAGTAAATACCGTGAACGGTATGAGAAGCTGAAACAAGGAAAATAGGAGGTTTTATTCATGAAATTTAAGAAGCTGAAAGAGAAGAGACTGCTTTTGCAGTCAGAAATGGAAAAACTGATCGGCACTGCCGAAAGTGAGAACCGGGCGCTGTCTGATGAGGAATCAAAGCGTTTTGACGAGATTGAGAAGGAAATTCAGGATATTGACAGGACGATCTCTACAGAAGAGCGTGCACGTAAGCTGGAAGTTGTGGAAGATAAAAACGCAGCCAGTGATGATAAGAACACAGAGCAGAGAGCAGAGGAAACGGCAAAGGCGGAGGAGCGGGCATTTGCGAACTACATCCGGGGCGTTGTGGAGGACAGGGCTGACGGCGCTGCGATGAAGTTAACAGACAATGGCGCAGTAGTTCCACAGTCGATTGCGAACAAGATCATTGAAAAAGTTGTGGATGTTTCACCGATTTTCAGGGATTCAGAGCATTACAACGTGGGTGGAATGCTGAGCATTCCATACTATGACGATTCTACAGGTGATATTACGATGGAATACTGTGATGAGTTTACAGAGGGTAAATCCAGCTCTGGAAAATTCAAGAGCATTTCGCTGAATGGATTTCTGGCAAGAGCGATCACAGAAGTGTCCAAGAGCCTTATTAACAACAGCCAGTTCAATATTACAAATTATGTTGTTAATAAAATGGCGCAGAAAATCGCTCGTTTTATCGAGAAGGAATTACTGTTTGGAACAGAAGGCAAGGTGGAAGGATTAAGCGGTGTGACACAGGTGGTTACGGCAGGCAGCGCGGCGGCTGTGACGGCGGATGAGATTATAGATCTTCAGGAGGCGGTGCCGGATGCGTACCAGGCAAATGCCTACTTTATTATGAACAAGAGCACAAGGACGTTTTTGCGTAAGTTAAAGGATGGCGAAGGGAACTACTTGCTCAACAAGGATGCGGCAAGCCGATGGGGATATACATTGTTTGGCAAGGATGTTTATTGTTCTGATAACATGCCTGGCATGGCAGCAGGAAAGACAGCGATTTACTACGGAGACTATAAAGGTCTCGCAGTGAAAGTGTCAGAGGACATCAATATTGAAATTCTGCGGGAAACGGGTGCGAGAAGGCACATTATTGAAGTATTAGGTTTTGTTGAGTTTGATGCAAAAGTACAGAATACACAAATGATTGCAGCATTGAAGATGAAGGAATCCTGATGGAAGCGCCTATGAAAGTAAGCGAGATTACAGTAGAGCATGTGGCGGAATACCTGCATATTGATGAATCGTGTGAAGTAGATAAGCTGCAGCCGATTCTTGCGGCGGCAAAAGCGTATATCAGCAGCTATACGGGGATTCCGTCAGCAGAGCTTGATGGTTACGAAGAATTTTATACAGTTGTGATGGTGCTGTGTCAAGATATGTATGATAATCGTTCTTACTATGTTGAACGAAACTGTGAAAATAAAACGGTTTCTACGATTCTTGACATGCACAGACGCAACTTAGTGTAGGAGGATTACGATGTATGTGAATCCGGGAGAGCTGAATAAGAAGATCGCAATTCTGAAAATGAGCAGTGAGAGTGACGATGATGGGTTTCCGACAGGGAAACCGGTCATTGTCAGGCGCTGTTATGCTAAATATTCAAGGAAAACGGCGGACAAGGAAGTAGAGGGTGCAGACGTAGAACCCGAAATGAAAGCTGTAACACGCTTTTTGATTCGCTATACGTCTGCCGTTATTAGAACAAACATGAAGGTACAGTATCGCAACAGGCTGTATGATATCGAAGATATAAATGACATTGGGGACAGACATGAATACATCGAGTTGTATTGCAAGGAAGGAGCGGTGAAATGGCAGCATTTGAATTAGATTTTCCAGATGATTTTATGAAACAGCTTTTTCAGACGGACAGCGCAGAAATATGCATGAAGGCATTGGAGGAGGCTGCACCGATTCTTGAGGAGGAGATGAAGAACGCGATCCGGGCGGATGGACATGAGCTGTCAGGCGAATTGATTAATTCCATCAAGGCAGCAAAACCTAAGAAAACAAGCAATGGAGCGTATATTGTGAGTGTAAGACCGACAGGGTATTCCAAAATCAATGGGTATTCTGTAAAGAAAAACGGCAAAAAACTGCGAAAATATCCTGTATCCAATGCATTAAAAATGATCTGGATTGAATATGGTGTGAACGGCAGGCAGCCTGCCAGACCATTTATGACAAGAGTAATGAACAGAGTAAGAGCAGCAGCGATGAACAAGATGCAGGAAGTATATAACAGAATGGCAGGTGCAGAATGAATCTAAACCCTATATTGAAAGAGTTAGAAAAAGAATTAGGGTATCCCGTAGTACAGGATGTATACACAGGAGAGAAGGAGATCTATGGTGTGTATGCATATGAGGATGAAAGAGGAGAATTGTATGGTGACGACAATCCGATCGAGGATACAGCATATATGCGCATTCAAATATATACGCCGCAAAATTATAATTACATGCAGCTCAAACATCAGACAAGGAATTGCCTGGAGGCAAAAGGGTTTATTATTACCGGAATCAGGAGCTGGTTAGAAAAAAAGCTGGATAGAAATGCAGATCAAATAAGATGTACGGTAATGGAAATGAAATATACAGACACCCACGAATTTTAGGAGGATATAAAGATGGCATATTATGGATTAAGTAAACCAATGATAGCGAAATACGATGTAGTGACAGGAAAATACAGCAATGGATTTCAGTGTGGACATGCAGTAGGCACGAACGTCGATCCGCAATATAATGAGGCAGAATTGCATGGGGATGATCAGATGCAGGAATCAGCCAAAGAATTTAAGTATGCTGATGTGACACTGGAAACAACCCATATGCCAATTCAGGCAGCAGAGGTTATGTTTGGACATAAAGTGGACAAAGAAATAAACAAAGTGACTTTCAATGTCAATGATAATGCGAATTATGTGGGGTATGGTTTTTTTGTCCGTGAGAAAGTTGACGGTGTCGTGAAATATGTTGCCGCGATACTTCCAAAAACACTGTTTGCAGAGGCGGGAGAAAATTATTCGACAAAAGGTTCGAACCTGGAGTTTAAGACAGCGTCTGTTTCAGGGAGAAGCCTGGCGCTTGAGAACGGTGTCTGGAAAGTGAAACAGACTTTTGACGACGAGGCAGGCGCAGTGGAATTTATCAAAGAATATCTGAATATAACAGATAGCCCGGCAGATGAGAGCAATCCAGGAAGCGGAGAGACGGGGAAGAACAGCTGACAGACTGAGAATGAAGGAGATAAGTAAATGGAGATAACGAGAATAAGGCTGTCCAAAACGCTGGAGGTTCCTTTCCGCTGTGACCTGTATGTATTGAACGCGATCCAGAACCAGTATGGTACGATTGAAGCATTTGAGCGGGAACTGGTGGGGATGTATCGGAAAGAGGACAGTGACGATACGGCGGACGATGCCTATGAGATGCGCGAACCATCTATCAAAGCGGTGCTTTTTGCGCTGCCTGTAATGGTACGGGAAGGATTCCGGGCAGAAAAAGAGGAAAACGGCAGGGACATTCCGGACATAAACGATATGCAGCTTGTGTTGAATATCCAGCGTGACTACCGTCTCATTGCAGATGATATTCATGAGGAATTAAGGCGCTGCTTTGGTGTAAAAAAAAGAAGAGTTTCAGGACGAAGAAAACGATTCCGGCGAGAATAACCCGATTGATTTCGCGTACATTCAGACTGTTTGCGTAAACCGTATGGGATACTCGCCGCGAGATGCGGAAATGTTATATTTAGGTGAGTATATGCGTCTATTTGAAGCATATAAGAAACTCTATAACTTTGAGAAGCAGAAATTAATATATAAGCTTGGACAAGATAACAGAGAAATAGCTCGATTGTCTGACTTGTAGGGGAACAATAGACATGGCAAATAATAAATTTGGTGCACACATTGTCCTAGAGGGAGAATCAGAGTATAGGAAAGCTCTGAAAAACATTAATTCAGAACAGCGGGAACTGCGTTCTGAGATGAAACTGTGCGCTTCTACATATGATGGTCAGCAAAAATCTATAGCAGCGCTGACTAAGAAGGGCGAAATTCTGACAAGACAGTACGAAGCGCAGTCAAGAAAGGTTGAAATCTATTCGGCTGCAGTCTGGGAAGCAGCCGGAAATCAGGAAAAAGCCGGAAACAAAGTAGAAGAACTAAGGACAGAACTTGAAGCGGCAAATCGGAAAATGGAAGAAATGTCAGAATCCGCTGACACTTCCAACGAAGCGCTTGAAGAACAGAAGAAAATCATTGAAGAACTGAAAAACAAGCTTGCGATTGCGGAGGATGGTTACAGCAGGGCACAGGTAGCAACGAACAGTTGGCAGACATCACTGAATGATGCGCAGGCAGGGTTAAACGATTTGTCACATGAAATCCAGACAAATGACAGGTATTTTGATGAGGCAAGAAACTCTGTGGATGGCTGCGCTGATTCTATGGATGAGTATGGTCATGAAGTAGAAGAGGCGCAGGAGAAAACATCTACATTCGCTGAGGTTCTAAAAGCGGAGCTTGTGGGCGAGGCAATTAAAAATGGAATCAGCATGGTGGTAGATGGACTCAAAAACATCACCACGACAGCAATCTCTATGGGGGCAGGTTTTGAAGCTTCAATGTCTAACGTGGCGGCTACAATGGGCATCACAACAGATGAGATACACAGCGGTTCCGCAGCGTATCAGACGCTGGAAAATGCGGCTAAGGAGTGCGGAAAGAGCACAAAATACAGCGCAGCGGAAGCGGCGGACGCACTGAATTATCTGGCGTTGGCTGGATACGATGCGAACAAGGCGGCGGCAACCCTTCCCAAAGTGTTAGATCTGGCGGCGGCAGGCGGCATGGAATTAGGCGCGGCATCGGATCTTGTAACGGATTCTATGTCTGCCCTTGGCATGGAGGTCAGCGAGCTGGATAATTATATCAATGAAATGGCACGTGCAGCGCAGAAATCCAACACCAGCGTGGCACAGCTTGGCGAGGCGACACTGGTATGCGCAGGAACCGTATCACTGACCGGACAGAGCTTAGAGACAATGAACGCAGAACTTGGCGTACTGGCAAACAATGGCATTAAATCAGCTGAGGGCGGCACACATCTGCGAAATATCCTGTTGTCACTGTCCGCCCCGACAGATACAGCCGCTGGATCCATGCAGGAGCTGGGACTGCGGGTTTTTGACAGTACTGGAAATATGCGCGATCTGAATGACATTATGGTCGATTTAAATGCGTCACTGTCTGGAATGTCCAGTGATGCAAAGACAAACTATATCAGCAAGATCTTCAATAAGACAGATATCGCGGCGGTCAATGCCCTGTTGAAAGGCACTGGATTGGAATTTGACAACCTGAAAAGAGAACTGCTCAACTGCGACGGCGCTGCAAAGGACATGGCGGAAACCATGGGGGACAACCTGAACGGCAAAATCACCATCCTGAATAGTGCATTGGAAGGACTTGGCATCACAGGGTATGAGAAGATTGAGGGGGTGTTGAAAAAATCTGTAGAGGCAGCTACGGACAGTGTGGGCAGGCTGCAGGATTCCATGGAGAATGGGCGTCTTGGTGACGCTTTGGACGATATGGCGGAAGCGCTTGGCGATGCTGCCGCAAATGCGATTGGTTTTGGTGAGGAAGCACTCCCGGTTCTGGTTGATGGGCTGACATGGATTATTGAAAATTCAGATTTAATTATATCTGGAATATCAGGCATTGTGGCAGCGGAAGTGTATCATGGCACAGTTGTGCCGATGATATCTGCGGTAACGACTGCGTGGAACGCATATAAAGCGGCAAATGAAGGTGCGACAATCGCACAATGGGCGATGAATGCTGCGATGGATGCTAATCCGGCAGGATTGTTGGTGACAGCAATAGTGGGTTTGGTTACTGCAATGACAGCCTATGTGGCAATCTCTGGCACTGCTAAAACGGAAACAGAAAAGCTTGCAGATTCTGCCAATGAAATGACAGAAACATTTAACAATAACGCAGTGGCACGGGATGAGAATCGAAAAAAGCAGGAAACAGAGATTGAAGTTATTAAACATTTAAAGGAAGAGCTGGTAGAACTTAATTCAAAAGAAAGACTTTCAGAAGATCAAAAAAAGCGTTTGAAATTGGTCGTAGATCAGTTAAATAGCGCTATGCCAGAGCTGAATCTTGCAATAGATGAACAGACAGGTCATTTGGAACAAAATAATGAAGCGATTGAGAAGTATATAGATAACCTGATTTATGAAAATGAAATCATGGCAAGGAGAGATCAGCTACAGCAAATTGCTAAGGATAAACTTGAGGCTCAGCAAACACTTATAAAGTTGCAGAATGAATATAATGCTTCTCTTGAGCAGTCTAAAGATTTGCAGGAAGAATATAATCAATTACTGGAAAATTCGTCTGAACCTTTGTATGCGGGTAATAAATTTATCAACAAATATGGACTTAATACATTTCACAATGTAATAGAATCAATAAAAAATCAGGAGCTTTTGCAGGATTCAATTGATGAGACTTCACAAACCATAAGTAATTTGGAAGATGAGTATAACAATTTGAGCGATGAGCTTGAAAAAGTCATGGAAGCAGAAAATGGCATGGCAGGTGTTACTGAAGAGCTGAATCAGATTATGGTGGAATACAAGGGCACAGCATACGCCGTATCCTCACAGGTAGCGGATTATTTCGCTGAGCTTGATGCCGAGTATGCCAAGGCTTATGTAGAAGCGGAAAAATCCATTAAAGGGCAGATTGGACTGTTTAATGAGCTGGAAGTGAAATCGGATCTGACAGTTGAGAAGATGGCTGATAACATGCAGAAGCAGGCAGAGATCATGACCACATACAACGATGACCTGCAGAAAGCAATGGAGCTTGTCTCAGATGGGAAGTTCAGCAGGGAATTTCTGAATGAAATCGAACAGATGGGAATAGAAGGTGCTGGATATCTGCACGAGATTGTGAAAGCAGCAGAGACAAACAGTCAGGACTTTATAGAACTTATGGAGGCGTGGAAAGAGAGAGCTGCTTCTATAGATATACTTTCGCATACCCGGGCGGATGTAGAGACAAGCTGTAATAAGATAAAGGAAAGCATGCTCAGTGCGTCGGATGAGGCGGTTGACGGTATGGAAGCCAAACTGGTCTGGGGCCTTGTCGGCTTGGCGGATAAGGCGGCGAAGGAAGGCGAGAGGATCGGACTGGATACAGGCGAAGGCGTTATACGCGGTCTGTCACGGAAAATGCGTGAAGCAGCCACGGTCGCGGCAAACGGCATGTTGTCTGTATATGATGCCATGAAAAAAGCACTGGATATACATTCGCCATCAAAAAAGACAGAATATCTTGGCGAAGAAACTGGTGAAGGATACATAATCGGAACGGTGGAAACGCTTGAAGAGGGCAAAGAAAAGATTCATGAGGCGCTGGATGATCTGCTGGAACATGATTATAAGGATGTAACAGATGGACAGGCAGAGGTGGCTGAAGCTGTTGAAGAATTGACAACAGCTTTTACCAGTCAAAGCAGCGTATTGGCAGATGCAGGGAACGCTATGTTGGATTATATGCTGCTGGGCGTGGAGCTTGATGAATCCGTCGAAAAGACCGCTGAGAGGGTCGATAAGCTAAAGGAGACCTATTCCGAATCAAAAAAAGAAGCGGAGGAGTCTATCAGTTCTCAGGTTAAGCTGTTTGATAAGCTGGAAATGAAGTCGGATGTCACGCTGAAAGACATGATCGAAAGCCTTCGTTCACAGACAAAATATTTTACAGAGTATGGATTTGATTTGGTCAAGGCGACAGAGCTTGCGCAGCAGGGATTGTTGGATAAGGGGCTGCTGGGGGCAATCCAGAAGATGGGGATTGACGGGGCAGGATATTTACATGAACTTGTTACGGCAGCACAGAATGATACCACATCTTTTAGTGCAGTAATGAATGAATGGGCGATGATGAGCCAGACAAAAGACAACCTGTCGGCAGCTATGGCGGGCGTTGAAATGCTCTACGGCAGTAAAATGGATACAGTTCTTGAAATTCAAAAAGTCAAAGAAAAAGAGATTGAAGATCGGACTGTCTCAACGACGAAAAATACCAGTGCCGCCGTGGATAATTCCATGAAAGATATTGTGTCAAGTACATCAAGCAGCCTCGATGATATGACAGATATGGTTACAAAGAAGTCACCCGATGTTGAAAAAGCTGTATCAGATCTTTGCAGTGCTGCCATAAAAAGCTTTGAAACAAGTTTAGATATAGACAGCCAGAAGAAATCAAGAATGTTTGCTGCAATTGGCTACAGCATTCCGCAGGGGATTGCTGATGGTATTTATGATGGTCAGGATCTGGTTGTAAACGCGGTAAAAGATGTAATTGAAAAATCAATTAGCATGATTGCGTTTGAAGGTCTTTCTAACACGATCGTGAGCAGGATCAATACAGAGCTGGGAGGTTTGATTGACTGATGAGAACATTTGCGCTGATAAATGCATTAGGGAGCAGGTGGAGTTTGAATGATATGGATTCCTTTTTCCATACCATGAAGGGACTGGGGCAGGGGTATGATACATCGTATACTCGTATAGGAAACAGATTTATACAACAAAAGAGTAGTCTCTCGCAGAAAAAGATAACCGGAAAGATACGTTTTCGGAGATACAGTGATTTCAGTGATTTTTCGGCGTTTATCCAGCATAAGCCGCTTACACTTGTTTATGGCGGATTTACGCCGGAAAATAATGAATATCTGTTGGATGTGGTGGTCAAAACGCTGGAGAAGTCAGAACTGGAAAATGGTGGATTACAGTGTAATATTAATTTTGAAAGTCTTGGAACCTACTATAAAATAATGTGTGCCGAAGGCGGTTCGGTTATAACAATGCACAGCGATACCGTCATTGGAGCAGGTGTTCGGATTTGTATACAGGGTCCGTGTGTCAATCCGTATTACAGACATTATCTAAACAGTATCGAAGTGTGCAGCGGGCGTTTTATGTGCAGTATTCCCATGGGTCACAAGATGATCATTGATACTATAAAACTGCCCTATGAGGTAAAGGACTATGCAGAATACGACAATGACACAGATCTGTATGGTACATCTGATTTTTCAACAAAACGTTTTGTGTCTCTGGGATATGGCGAAAACGTGTTGGAGTTTTTCCATGATGGCAGCAGCGCATTAAATGTGAAAGTAGAGGCAAAGATAGAATATGAGTCTGTATAATATTGAATTATTTAATCATGATTTTTCGTGTATATCACATTATCAAATTGATTCAATATCGTATGAATTTGATTATTTATCTCTAAGCATCAATAAAATTCAGCTTCCGGGAGCAGTCAAAGCAGGCAGAGGAGACTATATTCACCTGGAGGGAGACAGTGACAGTTTTTTTGGTATCGTAGAAAATGTGACAGAATCTGACACCTTTTTTACAATAATATATAAACCTTTCTTGTCCTTGTTTGACACAGATATGTATATGAACAGGAAAAAGTTAAAGGAAATATCACTTGAGCAATTTATAAAGGAAGTGATACAGGATTATTTTGAAAACAGTGGTGATGAGCTGCAAAATTTGAATGCTGTAGAGTATGATCTTGAAAGCGAGACGTTAAAGGCACAATTGGATATTGAATCTAATATTGATAATCTTTATGATTTGCTGCAGACAGCGTTAAACCGATATGGTGTGATAGTAGAGACTGTTGTCAATACTGCTGAAAAGAAAATAACATTTCAGATAGGGAAAATTAATCAAGAAGAAAAAACAATCGAGGCAGACCTTCCCAATGTCATATCCAAAGAATTTACGACGGCCAGTGACAATAAAACAATGCTTAATAAGCTTTACGTGATTAATGAGAACAACAAGAAAGAGATACTGATATACTATCTAACGAAATCGGGAGAAGTAAAAAGAAATCCTTTAAATAACGAAAGATTAACACCTGTAATGTTTGATACCGTTTTTGTCAGGGAAGATGAGGAGACGGCTTTTGAACAGGCAGCATACGAGAAGGCACTTGCAGAGCTGACAACAGGATGCAACAACCTGATACGGATAACTGTTTTAAAAGAGGATGGACTGGTAAATCCGGCAGCATGGCAGATTGGGAGATATGCAAGGATTCTGAAAGACGGGCAGGAATACCAGTCAGTGTTGACGGGGAAGGAATATACAGGGCAGACAGTTACATTAGTATTTGGATCAATCAGAAGGGAACTGACCAAAAAGATAAAAAAGAAGCAGCAGAAGAAGCTGGATAAGAAAGTTAAGGACGTCGAGAACCGGATAGAGAACATGGACACCTACAACAAAGCTGAAATCGACAATAAAATTGAAAACGTACATAAAAACTGTTGGGACGTGAAGTCTGTTCCAGTGCTGCCGGTGACAATTGCTGCCAATACGATTTATCTGATACAGGGTGAGGTGGTGGTTGAGTAATGGGAAGGCAGAGCGCGCGGCTTTATTTTCAGGGAAAGGATCATAAAGATATTTATTTTAACGGGCATTATCATGACCAGATGTATCTGTCGGACGGGGAGGGGAATGCGACACTGGTGTGGGAGAAGATAAAAGAACCTGTAGAGCCTCCGAAAGAAGGCATATTTAATTTTTTAATAATGCCTACAAATACATTTGTATTTATGGTACAAGGAAGTGTGCATATAGACTGGGGCGATGGTGAAAGTTCAGACTTTGAAGATGTGGGAATATTGAGAACATGTAGACATAGTTACGCTAAATCAGCAAAATTTATGGTACAAATAAGAGGAGATATACAAGATATAAAGTTTTGGGGGTTTTTTAAAACCAATGTGTTGATTGAAATTTTGACGAAATTACCTAAAACAATGGAAAAAGTTACTGATCTGAGTGATTTATTTAAAGATAATACGAACCTTGAGCGTATTCCAGCAGGACTGTTTGATAACTGTCCCAATGTAGAGGATTTTACTGCCGTCTTTATGGGGTGTACGAGGCTTAAAATCATACCAGCAGGATTATTTGACAACTGTCAATGTACAAAATATTTTGGTAGTACTTTTTGGGAATGTTCAAGTCTTGAGCATATACCAGATGGATTATTTGATAACTGTCCCAATGTAGAGAGTTTTCATAGTACGTTTGGCGGATGCTCAAATATTAAAGAAATACCAAAAGGATTATTTGATAACTGCCCTGAGGCAGTACAATTTCGCAGAACATTTTATTGTTGCAGAGGATTGACATCTATTCCTAGTAATATTTTTGCTGACAGTATCAATATGAGTATTTTTACTGAGACATTTTGCGACTGTTCAAATCTTACATACATACCTGGTGGTTTATTTGACGGGCGTCCAAACGTAGAATCGTTCGAACAAACATTTAATAGTTGTGACAATGTAGTATCAAATGTACCAGAGTTATGGAAAACACATGAAAGTACAAAGGAACATACTGCGTGCTTTAATGGTTGTGACAAAGCAGAGAATTTTAAGGACATACCTGCTTCCTGGTATTATTTTCATTAAGTTCTTGATAAGGGAGAGTTATATGGCTGAATACACGCCAATTTACCAGAAACCATACACAGAGGGCTTTGTAAATGAACCACTCATTCCATGTAGTTATGAGAATAATGAAATCACAGAATGTATGAATGCAAACAAGCTGTTTACCTATATTTTTCTTGATAAGATTATGAAAGTAAAGAAGATTGCTGTATTGATAAAATAGGAGGGGGATTCAATGGTTGCAGACAAAGGGATAGAACAAGATGGGCAATTTTATACAAAGGGCAGTGAGATCTGGGAACTGGGGAGCTGGGTTGCTGTAGAAGTACTTGGTCCAACACGCCACTACAAGGGATTATCTGTTGATGTACAGAAGCTTCCCCATTATGCAGGTACTGGAAGTACAGCAGAGTGTATTGACACTGGAGACGTATATAAATATGAAAAAACAACAGATACGTGGTATTTGCATAAATCGAGCGGCGGTGGATCTGTAAATGGACCGGATCTGAGTGATGGTACCGTAGACGCTGTCCTGAAAACAATTACAGCGGTGGACAGTATTTCCATGGGGCGCAAAGATGAGACACAGACAGGACCGATGAGCCAGGCATCAGGCAGCGCAGTGACAGCTTCTGGACTTGCTGCCCACGCAGAAGGGGAGAACACGGAGGCGCTTGGAGAAGCAGCCCATGCGGAGGGCAGCGAGACAATAGCATCCGCAGCGTATTCTCATTCTGAAGGAAACCGCACACGGGCGGCTGCACAGGCTTCTCATGCAGAGGGGAACAACACAGAAGCCTCCGCACAGTATGCCCATGCGGAGGGCAGCAGTACAAAAGCATCCGGGTATGTTTCCCATGCGGAAGGGGAAGAGACAAAGGCGGAGGGATATTATGCCCATGCGGAGGGCAGCAGTACAAAAGCATCCGGGTATATTTCCCATGCAGAAGGACGGGGAAGCACAGCGGAAGGAGACTACAGCCATGCGGAAGGAGCGGAAACAAAAGCTCTGAAGCAGGGCGCTCATGCAGAGGGTAGCCAGACAACGGCTAGCGCTTCCTGCGCCCATGCAGAGGGCATCGGCACGGCGGCATCAGGCAGCAATGCTCATGCGGAGGGAAGCCAGACTATAGCCAGCGGTTCAGAAGCCCATGCGGAGGGATCCAACACAAAAGCCCTTAAGAATGCATCCCATGCGGAGGGCAGCAGTACAGAAGCATCCGGCCCTTTTTCCCATGCGGAGGGGAATAATACAAAAGCATCTGGCCCTTTTTCGCATTCAGAAGGATTTAATACAGTGGCGGCATCAAACATGCAGCATGTACAGGGCAGGTATAATCTTGAAGATACAGGCGGAGTATATGCGCATATTGTTGGCAATGGTCAGTATAGTGAGGCTTCAGGCGAAGTGGAACGCGCCAACGCCCATACCCTCGACTGGGAAGGAAATGCATGGTATGCGGGAACACTGGAATGCAGGGGGCTGGTTCTGACCGACACGGCAGACAGCACAAAAAGGTATCTTGTACAGGTTGCGGGCGGACAGCTTACAGTGTCTGAAATTGTGGCAGACGGGACACGGCAGCAGTAACAGGGGCCAGAACATACATAGAAAGTGAGGAAATATAAATGCAGGAATATTATGAGAATTTAATTATATTTTTAGTTGAGAGCAGAATTATCGGGCTGGTGGCATGGGCAGTTGTGATGGATACCGTTTTTGGTGTTGCGCGGGCAGTGAGGGAGAGGAAATTGAATAGCTGCTTTGGCATTGACGGAGCCATTCGCAAGATTTCCATGCTTGTATCCATCATATGCCTTGCTGTGGTAGATATGGTGCTTGCTGTGAATCTTATCGGATTCATTCCTGAGAAAGTACGGGCACATCTGCCGCAGTCCATCAATACGATAGGCATAGCGGAGTTTTTCGGTCTGCTCTACATTGCCTATGAGATCGTTAGTATCCTGAAAAATATGGTCTTGTGTGGGCTTCCGGTGAGAAGGATCTGGAAAGTGATTTACAGATTTCTCCATCAATATACCAATGAACTTCCGGATGCGGATGAGTTGCTGCCGGAAAAGAAAACAGAGACAAAAGAGTAGGAGGTGTGGAAGTATGGCGACAACAAAGCAGGTAAACGATTTTATCAGAAAAGTAGCGCCGATCGCACAGGCAAAAGCGTCTGGCAGAGACAAATGGTCCCTTCCGTCGGTCTGTATCGCACAGTGCTGCTGTGAAAGCGCCTATGGGACAAGCCCCAAAATGATGCGTGCGAATGCCATTCTAGGCATTAAAGCAGGAAAAAGTAGGGTACATTTTGGTACAGCGTGGAAGGACAAGGCATACTCCACCCAGACGAAGGAATGCTACGATGGAAAGACCTATGTGAACATAACAGATATGTTTCGTGCCTATGACAACGTTGAGGATGCAATAGAAGATTACTATGATATGCTGGCAGCATGTAGCAGATACAGGAATTGCCTGAACCAGACAGACGCTGGAAACTGTATAACAGCAATCAAAAATGGTGGATATGCCACCAGCCCTACATATATCAATACCATAATGAACATCATAAATAAGTATAACCTTACGAAATATGACAATGTGGTAACAGGAAAATCTGGTAATATAACAATGTCTCAAGACCACAATCCATATCCAGAACCTATCCAGACTGTCAGGTTTGGAACAACAGGAAACAGTGCCAGATGGGTGCAATGGTGTCTGTGGCGTTTTGGACTGTTAGAGAAATCAGGGATTGACGGCGTGATCGGTTTGAAATCTGTAGCGGCTATAAAAATCGCTCAGTCACGGCTGGGGCTAAACAATGATGGAATTGTGGGAGAAGTTACGCGCAAAACATTTAAAAGTGTATTTGAATAGTAAATCCAAATTGAAAAGAATCAAAAAAGTAGCGTAGTATATAACGCTACTTTTTTGGCTATCAATTTTTTGACAGTAATGTCTAATTCTTATTGCGTTTTTAGATGGGTTTACATTATAATATGGTCTTATAGCAGGTAGATATTCTTGAACTGTTCTTTTACTATGACTTGTCTGTTTTATGGTAGCCCTTATGGGCTGTGTTTTACAATGTTGCCTAAATTTTTTTGACATGTATTACGATATTATCATGTAGTAGACTAACAAATAGTAACGAAATGAATTAAATAATAAAATACGGTTAGCGACATATTTGTAACAAACATTTAAAACCTAATTGGATTTATCCCAGCATTTACAGGGCTTTTTTGAAATACAAATAATTATTGGTCTTAATGAAATCTTAAACATTTACCCAATTGGAACTTAATGATATATCAGCTATACTTTTTACATGCAGGGAGGAGCGCGATTTTTCCTGCTGAATGAAAAAACGAACCGGGGAGAGAGAACATGTACAACGTACTGGTGTGTGATGATGAGAAGGATATTGTGTCGGCTTTGCGTATCTATTTGACGACCGAGGGGTATCAAGTGTACGAAGCCTACAATGGAAAGGAGGCTTTGGAGATACTTTCGAGAGAGGAAATCCATCTGGTGCTCATGGATATCATGATGCCTGTGATGGATGGCATCACCGCGATGGTAAAGCTTCGAGAGCAGAGTAATGTGCCTGTCATCATGCTGACAGCAAAGAGCGAGGACACGGATAAGGTGCTGGGGCTCAATATCGGCGCAGATGACTATGTGACAAAGCCGTTTAACCCAGTAGAGCTTCAGGCGCGGGTGAAATCTCAGCTTCGGCGCTATATGCAGCTTGGCAGCGGTATGATGACAAAAGCAAGTGAGACGCTGACGATCGGCGGCATCGAGCTTGACGACCGCACCAAGGAGGTGACGCTGGACGGGGAAAAGGCGGCGCTGACACCGACAGAGTATGATATCCTCAAGCTTCTTATGGAAAACCCGGGAAAAGTCTACTCACCGGCACAGATTTATGCGGCTGTATGGAATGACAGTCCATATGGTACAGAGAACACCGTGGCAGTTCATATCAGGCATTTGCGGGAGAAGCTTGAATACAATCCGGCAGAGCCTAGATATCTGAAATCTGTCTGGGGACGTGGATATAAGCTGGAAAAATAGCTGGTATCGCAAAAAGAACAAACAATGTATATAAGGAACTGTTCAGAAATTACTCATGACAATTACTTGTCACAAGTAATTTCATCACAGTTCCTAAGAAGGGTAAAAAAGGGTGATGTTTCGTGAAAAAGTTAAGAGAGTCCATGCTCGCAAAATTTGCTGCATGGGTAATATGTATCATTGCAGCGATGGGATGTGCTGTGATGGGAATCTGTGTCCTGGTAGGGATCATGGATAGCTCGATGATCAACAGCACACGTTCGGAGATGTTAAAAGATGCTTATGAGAGTGTCAATGTAGACTATTCGATTGATGTAATCAACCATCTTGATTTTGACATCAATAATTATAGAGAGTATCTAAGCAGCCAGTATTTTAAGTGTGGGATTATCAAGTCAGACAGTCTCAAGGACATCAATTTTCATGATAAGGCTTCGTATCTGGAAACGAATCTGACAGACAGTGAGCTTGAGGAGCTGGACCCAGACCAGTTGTATATTTGTCGGGTGCTTAGGGATTATAATGGGTTTCGGCGTAATTTGACGAGGGGGTATTATGGTCAGTATGATGATATTGAGGTGTTAGATGGCAGAGAGCTGGACAGCCAATATTCTACATGGGCATATTTGTATGCGGACCGAATCTGTTTTGATACCGTCAAAGGCATCATTTATTACCGCGCGGAGGGCGATTATTATCCAGTGCAGAATGTATCCTTGTGTTATGATGGCGCAGAGGGCAAAACGACTTACAATTATCAGTATGATTATGAGAAAAAGGCGTACCGTCTGAATGATAAGACGCAAGGAGATGGCATTGTGCGGGCGGATGAATTAGTTTCTGAACAACCAGAAGAGGCACTGGAGCCAGAAGAGATACTAGAACCAGAAGAGGCACTGGAACCAGAAGAGGCATTGGGAAAAACACAAGCAGCTTCATCAGAGCATACGGATAAGCCGGAAGCGCAGCGCATCAAGACAGATCCTATTGAAGAACTTCTTGGCAGAAGTATGGATATTGGAAGCATTGTCAATCTGGCAGCATTGAATAACACCGAGTTCAATTACAGGAATTGGGGAAAAATCCTTCTCGACAATATCAGGAGTATCCAAGGGAATGAACTTACCCCGATAGACTCGGACAGTTTATCTAAAAATCTGTTTATCAATAAAGAGGGATACTATCTCAACGAGGATTTTACGCTGGTCGTTGAAAAAAAGGCTCCGACAGAGAGCTACTGGGTAGTCTCTATCGTGCCAGACGCTGTTCCAAAAGAGCTGGAGGGAAGCCTGTACAATCAGAAGGGCTGGCTCGTGGAGGCGTATTATGACATCTTCGAGATGGGGCCTTTGCAGGGGCTTGGAATCAGCTTAGCCGTGATGCTGCTGTCATTTGTATTTCTTGTCTATGCGGCGGGACACCGCAGAGGAGCCGACGGGATTGTGCTCACAATGATTGACAGGATTCCGATTGATGTGTTTAGTATCGCTGTATTGATTGTGGAAACCGTGTTGTTTTTTATGGGAATTTATGTGGTGGCAGAGGGAGGAATGTCGCGTTATGCCAAAGCCTGTATAGGGCTGATCGGAGCTTTTGTGGTTGTGATGGCAGTGGCTGCACTCGCGTATGTGCTGAGCCTGTGCACACGGTTTAAAGCTGGCAAATGGTGGCAGAACAGTATTTGCTACCGTGTGTATCGCTGGTGCCGTGACGGGATTGTGTTTATTTTTTGCAATATCGGCCTGCTGTGGAAGATTGTGTTTATCGTTGGGGGAATCTCCTTTGTGGAGTTGTTTATCTTACTAGCGTTTAACCGGGGTGCGGTTATGCTGTTCTGGTTTCTGGGCAAAATCCTGCTCTGCGTGGTTTTATGTTTGCTGTTCGTCCAGTTGTATGAGCTGCAAAAGGCAAGTCAGAATATGGCAGAGGGAAATCTGTCGTACAAAGTCAACACGGCGAAAATGTTCTGGGAGTGCAGAAAGCACGGCGAAAATCTGAATAAAATCAACAAGGGAATGACCAAGGCAGTCGATGAGCGCATGAAAAGTGAGCGTCTCAAGACGGAGCTGATCACAAACGTGTCGCATGATATCAAGACGCCGCTCACGTCGATTATCAACTACGTCGATCTGCTCTCGAAAGAAGAACTGCACAATGAGAAGGCGGCTGAATATCTCGAAGTGCTGGACAGACAGTCCTCCAAACTAAAAAAGCTGATTGAAGATTTGGTGGAAGCCTCCAAGGCATCTTCTGGCAATCTGGCAGTTGACAGCCAGCAGCTTGAGGTCGGTGTGTTTATGACTCAGACGGTCGGTGAGTTTGAAGAGAAGCTTGCGGCGGCAGGACTAGAGCTGATCATCAGCAAGCCCGACGAGCCAGTATATATTATGGCAGATGGACGGCATGTGTGGCGTGTTATTGACAATCTGATGAACAATATCTGCAAGTATGCACAGACAGGTTCGAGGGTCTATGTCAATCTGGAAGCTGTGTCAGCTCGTGTGAGTATCACATTTCGGAACATTTCCAAGTACCCTTTGAATATCAGCGGTGATGAGTTGATGGAGCGCTTTGTGCGCGGGGACACATCGCGCAATACGGAGGGACATGGTCTGGGGCTATCCATCGCGCAGAGTCTGATGAAACTAATCGACGGAGAGATGGAGATTGTTGTGGATGGTGATCTGTTCAAAGTAATCCTTGCATTCAACAGATATACTCCAACTGTTGTTGAGATTACGCCAAAGGATTGAAAATACTATGCGAACATTGACAGAAATAGTCGTGATTTGGTATAATATCCATAGAAGCTTGCTCACAAAGGGCATAATGGTAAATTACTGAATTAGATATAAAAGGATGTTTGCAATGCGAAAAATTTTTGAGATGAAACAAACAATAATGATCTGTCTGATCGCAGTTATGCTGACTGGCGGCATGGGGGCGCGCTCCTATGCCGCCGAAGTTGTTGACACGCAGTTTGAGGAGGAGAATGCTGGAATATCGGTGCCAGAAGGAATTAAGACAGATGCCATGGACGGATTACAGCAGGCAAAAGTGCGTCATGTGCGCTGTACAGTGGATAAAAATGGCACGGTTACTTATGAGGCAATTCTGAGCAGTGGATTGTTTGCCTCAGATGACGGAATGCTGTATTTATTTGAGATGGCGCCCTATGAATACAATGTTACTGGTGACACAGATATCATAGCATCTGCGCCGCAGGATGTGTCACAGGCGACAGTACAATTTACGTTTCCAGTGAATTTCAGACAGGAGGATACCAGACTATATTCAAAGTTTGCCATAGGGATAAGAAGCGGCGGTGCAGTGCATCTGGTGACAGAACCGATGTACATTACGAATCCTGAGGCGCTTGCATGGAATACATTGATGAGATATCCCAGAACAAAGAAATCGACACAGGGCGAGGAATTCAATAATGTTTTTATGGATGGGACCTACGGACCAGAGCTTGGCTGGGTGTTTAAGACCTTGCAGGTTTTGAATACCGGAGACTGTGAAGCGCTGACACATCCGATGTCGAGAGCAGATGCGAGAGCTGCGGATGCCCGCAGAATTAAAAATCCGATGTACTATATGTTTAACGCGTCAGATGAGGAGGGTGTCAGGACACTGGCTGCCAATATGGAGTATTATGTGGCAAACTCCAAGGGCGGAGAGAACTGGATCATCGGAAATGAAGTCAATACCCGCACATGGAATTATATGGCATGGACAGACTGGGATACCTATATCAAGGAGTATGCGCAGGCGTTCAGAGTGATGTACAATGCGATCATGAGTACGAATGCCAATGCGAGGGTTTATGTGTGCCTAGACCAGATCTGGGATAAGAATCTGACGCCCTCTGACAAAGAGTATTATCAGTATATGGATGGGAAAGATTTTCTTGAGAAATTCAATGCACTGATCAAGCAGGGCGGCGATATCAACTGGGGCGTTGCGCAGCATCCCTATACCAATCCGATGGGATATGCGAAATTCTGGGACATGTCCGGGCTGAAAAAGGGTGACATTTACGCGGCTCAAGTGGCATCGGGACAGGTGGTTACATTTCAGAATTTGTCAGTGCTCACAGACTTTATGCAGACGCCCGCGATGCTCGCTCCAGACGGGAGTGTCCGGCATATTATTCTGAGCGAGATTGGTATTTCGAATGCGCAGGGAAGTGAGATTCAGGCGGCGGCGCTGTGCGCCTCCTATGCAGCAGTCATGGATAATCCGTTTATAGATGAAATGATGTATCTCTTGGCGTACAGCGATCCGGGAATGGATGCATCACTTGATGATTTTTCACAAAATATCTACAATGAGATGGATGGCGGGAATGCGGCTCTGTATATGGACTGGGCAAAATCTTACATAGGAATCAGCGATTGGTCTGAAATAATTTGGTAGCCGGGGTAATGGATATGAACAGTGATGCGGAAAATAGTATTCGGAACAGGGTTCGGCTGGGGCTTCATGCAGGCAATGGTAATTTCCTGCTCTTGAGGCATTACAATACACTTGTTCTGTCGGAGAGCGGGAAAGCGCAGATTGAACAGGAGAATCCGGACATGCTTGTGTGCCTGCATGATTTTAAAGTGTCAGATATCATCAGCGTGTTTGAACCATTTCTTGATTTTGCGCGGAGTGCGTTTGGACCTTTTTCGGAAGAGCAGATTGACGGGCTTCTCGAGGAATGCAAGGTCTATAGCCTGCACAAATCCGTGTTTAAGAGCTTTTTTCTAAACGGCTTGTGTGTGCGGGAGGAGAATCTTCTGATTGATGAGGTCGCGTTTGAGCAGGATAAAATCGCCTCTGCGGTTGTCAATATTGTCTCGCGTCTTGCAGGGGACAGGCAGGTGATTTTTCTGCTGAATGATATGCAGTATGCAAATGGCTCCTCCATGCATTTTATCCACAATCTGATTGAAGATGATGCGTGTCATAATATTATCGTCATCGCAGCTTACAATGAAGCGAAGGTACCTTTATCCCACATGGAGCCGTTGTGGGATAAATTTTACCGGTATATATGTGAACAAAAGCTGGTGACAGAGACAAGCGCTGGTGTGCTGGGCAGTCCAAACGGCAATTTTAATGATTTTATCTTCTCGATTGACCGTCTGGACGGCTATATCGTTAAAATCAACAATCTGCTGTTCTGCCTTGATTTTTTGCAGGCAAACTACTATCTTGAAATCATCTATAAGATGATCACCGTGGAGGAGATCACGATTGCGTGGGATTATAAGTGTGAGATTATCAAGATGTACACGCTGGTGTCAATCTACACACAGAATTTTTCCCAAGCGCTGTTATTGTGTGAAAAGCTAAAAGAGCTGCGGGGCCAGTCAAAAGACTTGTCCCTGGAGCATGCATATTACTATTTTATGTGCATGGCGCATATGTATAATGGAAAACTGGACGAGGCGGACAAGTATGCGGGAAAATGTCTTGAGATTGCAGAAAAACAACAGTCGGATTATGACATTTTTATCGCAAAGCTTCTGGGTGTCATGGTAAAAATGTCAGGCTGGCACAATATATTTTTCTGTGCAAATGATATTCCTGTAGATGAAGAAGTCCTGCGCATGGCTGAGGAATACCATTTTTGGAACCATCTGTCTCACATTTATGTCTATGCGTATGACAACCAGCCAGCGCTCTTTGCCGATGAGAACCAGATTGATAGCAGGCTTGTATATTTTAATAAAGGCATCGAGGTCATGAAGGCGCTTGGCAACGAATACTTCATGATGGAGGCGTACCGCAACAATATCATGATTGCGTCCACAAATGGTTTTTTCAAAACGGCGAACTATTACTATGAGAAATGTCATGAGCTGGTGAAAGGTAAGGATGAATATGAGGAGGCAATGATTTATAACGGCGTTGGCTATATATCGTCCGCCATGGAGGAATATGACAAGGCTTTTCGCTGCTATAACTGTGCGCTGTCCAGCTTTTTAAAGATGGAACGAATTGATTATGTGGGTGAGACGCTCTACAATATCGCAATCAACTGCATTATGACGCAGGACTATAAAAATGCGTATGAGTATCTGGAAATGTCCTTCAAAATAGTGAAGGAGATGAAGATGAACAGCCTCCGGGTGTGCAATATCTCGAAGCTTGTGGGGCTTTTGGCACTGTGCAGCCACTATATTGGAAATGAACTCAAATGTGCAATCTACATAGAAAAGACAAGGCTTTTTCTCGAGCATCTGATCGACAAAAACTACGTGCTGGAGGAGAAGGCAATTGTGCATGATTACACCATGTGCAATGATGATTTATTTATCTATTATTTTATTTACGGACTACAGCTTATGGAGAACCAGTCCTACGAGGAGGCATTTACCAATTTCGAGCTGGCGGAAAGCAGTCTGGACGAGTCCGTGGGGAATCAGTTTTATATTTTTGGACAATACACGATAGAGTTTGCCCGTCTGTGCCGGATACTAGGCAATGATGAGGAGGCAGAACGCCAACTGAAGCTGGCGATAGAGTTTTATGACAGACAGGATTGTCAGGAAAAGGTTGCGCAGTTAACGGCAGAACTGGAAAAAGTGCAGTATGTGTTCCAGAAGCGCAGTCTTTGCTTATCGGAGGAGTTGAAGCAGGAGATTGACAAAGCACTGAGACATGCCTCGGTATACAAGGAAAATCAGGAACAGCAAAAGCGCATGAATTTCCTGTCTGCGTGGCAGAAGATGATCGAGATTGGCAAAAAGACCAAGAAGGAGCTTGTCAAGCCGGCAATCAATGCCTTTGTGCACAATTTTAATATTGACCGTCTGATGCTGGTAAAATGCGGCGGCAATGGACCAGAGGAACTTTTTAACAACACAGGATATGCTTTTGAGGGCGACAGGCAAAGGCACATTGAAGGATTTTTCCAGCGAAACAGACTTGGATTTTCTACCTCTAAGATTAATAATAATTATACAGATTACCTTGATATTGTATCACTGTTTGCCAAAAAGAAGGTGTGTTCGATTATGGGCCTTCCATTTTACTATAACGATACGCTCAAGGCGGTCATGGTGGCTTACATCGAGATGAAGGATAACTGGCATTCGCCGACGAACAGATATCTGCTCGACGAGAGCGATTATGCGGTGTTTGAATTTTTGATGCGCCAGCTATTAAGCTCGATTGACATGCTGGAGGCAAATGATAAGATTAAGCATATGAATGATAAGCTCAATCATCTGGCAGTCACAGACAAGCTGACAGGTTTGTACAACAGAGAAGGATTTTATGGGAATATCAGCAGAATGATTCGAGGCAGGCGCAAGGCAGGAAAGAGACTGCCGGTCACGATTATGTATATTGATTTAGATAATTTTAAGTACTACAATGATACCTTTGGGCATGGTGTTGGCGATATTATCCTGACAGGTATGGCAGAGATTTTTCAAAAAGAGGTTGGAGAGAAAGGATTTGTTACCAGATATGGCGGAGATGAATTTTTGATTACACTTTATACAGATGATGAAGCCTGTGCAGGACAGCTTGCGAAAGACATTTATGACCGGGTTGGGCAGGAGGACGGTTTCTCAAAAGCAGTGCAGAAAAAGCTTGGGAAGAGAATTGACATTCCAAAAGCGCATCAGATTTCCTGCTCCATTGGCATCAGCAGCAGGAAATCACTGTCATCAGAGGCAGAACTTGAGAAGATGGTGAAAGAGGCAGATAAGGTTCTTTATGATGTAAAAAAAGCGGGCAAAGGTTCATACAAATTTTATGCATTAAGCTGTTAAAATGTCTATATGTAAAATAACAAAATTTTGCTGTAAAATATTAGTAAAGATGCAATATGAATAGTGGTTGATATTTTTAGAATGATAGGGTATACTATAGTTAATCTGAAATGTGCGATAACTCTTGTCATTTTGAACCTACATCACTTTAAACGGGATTCCTATATTGTCTGATCAATGTCATGCCCCCCATTATGGCCAGGGGAAGGCAGCGAGAAAGATTGCGGTTGCCCACCTAGCATTGGCTAGGAGTCAAAATACAGGAGCCGGCGTTTCGGGGATACACAAATGAAGCAAAGCAGCCTTAGCGGGCTGCTTTTGTGGTGTATTCAGGCGTGCATTTCAATATGGGGAGGTAGGAAAAATACTCTATATCAAAGGGTTTTTTAAGAAGCTTTTCATTGTACTTGTATGGGTTGTCATCGTGGTCGGTATGTACCGGTGCAGTGCATATTTATCGGACTTCGAGGAGGATACAGCGGATAAAGCGGAAGAGAGCGGACCTGAGGAGAATAAAGAGGATACCAAACCAATCAAACCCAATTCAAAAGACCCTGTTCATGATGCGCTGGCACTAGACGGTCAGGTGCGCGTGTTGATTATGAATCAGGGGTATCAAAGTATTTATCATACAGAGCTTGTCATTGCGTGCACTGAGGAGATGACGATTGACCAAGATGGTAAAATTTCGATGGTTCCATCGGGTTCAGAATATGTTTTAACCCGGAAAAATTTTGAGGGAATCGGACGAATCTGCATTACTGGAAAAAATCAAGGCAGGCTGCAACTCAAAAATCTCGGCAGAAACAGTTCCGCGCAATATCGGGGAAAACTGGAGTGTTTTTCTTCCGCAGAGGGGATTGTGGTGATCAACGAGCTTCCCGTGGAAGAATATCTCTACAGCGTCGTGCCAAGTGAGATGCCCTCGGCTTATCCGGAGGAGGCGCTCAAGGCACAGGCCATCAGTGCGAGGACGTACACGTATTTTCATAAAAAGAGCTATGCTTATCCGGAATGGGAGGCGCATATGGATGACAGCACGGCATTTCAGGTATATATGAACTGTGAGGAGACGCCAAGTGCAGTCCGTGCTGTGAACGACACAAAAAATCAAGTGCTGACGTATGACAACGCGGTTGTGGAGAGTTTTTATTATTCCACTTCCAGCGGATACAATGGAGGCGCCGCGGTGTGGAACGATGCGGCTTCAGCGGCAGATGCATATCTGATTGAGTCCGGAAATGAGCTGTTTGCGGCAAATTCTGAGGAGGGTGAGCAGGCTTACCGTCAGTATATTGACAATGGAAATGAGGCGGATGTTGAGTATCATGAGGCGTGGTACCGGTGGATCTATCGCCGCACGCTCGATGACAATGCTGTCAGGAAAATGCTGCAAAAACTTTATGCATTGTCTAAGACACATCCGCAGAAAGTGCGTATCCGGTCGAAGTATCTTTCTTCCGACGAACTGCCAAATGAGAAGGGGATTTGCGATATTCGGATTTTGAGCCGCAGAAAGAGCGGCATGGCTGCTGGTATAATGATTGAGACAGAGCATTTTCGGGTAAGCGTGATGACCCAGCATGTAATCAGACAGGCGCTGGGCTGCGTACAGGATACCATCACGAGAAAGGACGGCAGCAGTTATACGATGGGTGAGCTGCTTCCGAGCGCCTATTTTTACATAGAAAAAATTTATGATAAGAACGGAGAAAAAGGGGATACTTTAAAACAGATTATCATACATGGCGCTGGTTACGGGCATGGCTGCGGCATGTCTCAGAACGGCGCAAAGGGACTTGCTGAAAGAGGATTAACCGCAGCGGAGATATTGGCATATTATTATAATGGAGAGATTAAGGCTGTCGATGCGCTCAAGACGGCTGGTTGATGCACACGCAGGCTGGCGTGGCAAGAAGGAGCTGTCCAGAATGTCTATCTATACAAAGTTATACGGATTACAAAAGCAGATACGCAGAACCTTTCAGGAGGCGGAGGTGGGAACCTACGCTTCCGGTGCAGCGTTTTTTTTATTCCTGTCAGTGATACCGATGGTGCTGATTGTCAGCGGAATGCTGCCGCATGAGATGATGCGCAAAAAGGACATGGTGAACATCTCGCAGGCGGTTGTACCAGAAAAAATATACAGCTTTCTGCTAAGCATTGTGGACAGCTACCACGGAAATAATCTGACACTGCTGTCAGTTTCGGCGCTGGTTGTGCTGTGGTCGGCGTCAAAGGGAGTGCTGGCGCTGATCAGGGGGCTGAATCATATTTATGAGGTGGGGGAGACAAGGGGATATCTTCTTCTGAGACTGAAAGCCTCATTTTATACGATTTTTCTGCTGCTTGCGATACTGCTCTCTGCCGGCGTGCTTGTCTTTGGCAATACGATTGCGGACTGGCTGATTCCCGACTATGGTCCTGCTGCGCGGCTGTGGCATGTGTTTGGCGGCATACGGCATGTGTTTGTGGCGGGCATGATCTCTGTGGTCTTTTGCACGATGTACAGCCTGCTGCCAAACAATCATATGCCGTGGCGTGAGCATTATCCGGGGGCAGTGGTGACTTCTGTATTCTGGACGCTTTACTCGTTTGGATTTTCTGTATACATTGATTATTTTGGCGGATTTTCCATGTATGGGAGCCTGACGAGCATTGTGATTGTGATGATCTGGCTCTATTTTTGCATGTATATTTTTTTCTGCGGGGCTTTGGTCAACAAGTGGCTTGTGGACGGGTATGTGGACGATTACATCTCGCAGATTTTATGAGTTTGTTGGCGTGTAAAAATTCTGTTATAAATTCCGTTTAATGTCCGCTGCGGCTTGATAAATTTTCCAGAGAATGCTATAATGTTGGAATAAATTACAAAAGTACAGATTTATAAAAAGGGGATTATGTTATGGCAGCTTTATGGAAAGATGAATACAAGGTAGGCATTGAAAAAATTGACGAGCAGCACCGCCAGTTGTTTGACAAAATTGAACAGCTTCTTGAGATTGCCAAGAGCGGTGACAAGGGCAGCAACCAGAAGAAATGTATGGAGATTATCGACTTTCTGGTGGATTACACAGTTTTTCATTTTAATACGGAGGAGGCACTCCAGCGCGAACGGAAGTATGTGAGCTATGCACAGCATATCAAGATACATACTGATTTTAAGAATACGGTTCAGGCGTACAAGGAACTGCTGGCTAAGGATTTTTCGCCAAAGACGCTCAAGAGTTTTATCGGAACGATGCTCGCGTGGCTGGTGAACCATGTCTGTGTCTGCGACCGCAAGATTTTGAAGAATCTGCCGCTGCAGAATATTGAGTCTTTTGCAAATACAGAGAGTTTTATTGAGAATGTGGCGCATAAACTTCTCACAGAGATGTATGACATTCCTATCAAAGGGGTCAAGAGCTGTATTTACAAGGGCAATGTAGAAGGTGCAGTCATTGTCAGGACAGTTGCAGCGGGTGCTGGCAAACATTTGTTTTTGTACGGCATGTCCAGCGAGCTGGCTGGAACCCTGTACAATAAAATCAGCGGTATGAGCCTGCCGCACTTGGATTTTCTGGATGAACTTGAGAAGTCGGCGCTGATGGAAATTGGAAATATCATCACGACATATGCCATGAGTGCAATTGACGAGGGCGGCACTGGCAGCGTCCAGTTTCAGAGCGATTTGTATGTGCATGAATACAATGAGACAGATTACAATATTATTAACAGTGTTATTCTTGAGATCGCGACAGACTGCGGCAAGATGGAGATTTTGTACAGCAGACAGAAATAAGAATGAAAATAAGAACCAAAAACTGCTTGACAATTTTTCTGGGATAACATATGATAGTTTTTAGATATTTTCTTTCATATAAAAAATATTTGTAAATGCAATGAAGGTGTTCAGTAGAATCTTAGTTTCTGTCAGAGATCGGAAGTCACCGGCTGAAAGCTTCCCCAGTTCAACTAAGATATCGAATTTCCCACCGGAGCAGCTTTTTTGAAGTTTTGTTTCCGACTTGACGGCTGGGCAGAATGGTAGGAAAAGACGGAGTGACACGTTATGTCTGTGAAGTGTCTATAGAATGTGCAGGTGCAATTGTGTGTAACTGGCACAGGAAACAGGCGTATTGTCTGTTTGATATAGGAATTTGGGTGGTACCGCGGTTTATTCGTCCCTTGCAGAGTTTTTCTGTGAGGGATTTTTTTGTGCATACGGCGTCCAAAGGAAAAGTGTCAGCAGCGCACGAGGATAAATTGAAATGTAAAGGAGAACGAGAATGAAAGAGAAACTAGAGCAGATCAAGGCAGAGGCAATCCGCCAGATCAATGAGAGTGAAGCATTGGACAAATTAAATGACGTTCGTGTCAGTTTTCTGGGGAAGAAGGGAGAACTCACCACGGTCTTAAAGGGTATGAAGGACGTGGCGCCGGAGGACAGGCCCAAAGTCGGACAGCTTGTAAATGAAGCCAGAGCAGAGATTGAGCGGGTGCTCGACGAGGCAAAGACCAGCATGGAGAGAAAGCTTCGGGAGGCGCGCATGAAGGCGGAGGTGATTGACGTGACACTGCCCGCGCAGAAAAACAGTGTGGGGCACCGCCATCCAAACACAATCGCACTCGAGGAGGTAGAGCGCATCTTTATCGGCATGGGATATGAGGTTGTAGAAGGTCCCGAGGTGGAGAAAGATTATTATAACTTCGAGGCGCTCAATATTCCGGCAGACCATCCGGCAAAGGATGAGCAGGATACTTTTTACATCAACAGCGATATCCTGCTCAGAACACAGACATCTGGCGTACAGGTGCATGAGATGGAAAAAGGCAGACTTCCAATACGAATGATCGCGCCAGGGCGTGTGTTTCGTGCAGATGAGGTAGACGCCACACATTCGCCGTCGTTCCATCAGATTGAGGGGCTTGTGATCGACAGAAATATCACGTTTGCCGACCTCAAGGGAACACTTGCAGAGTTTGCAAGAGAGCTGTTTGGCGAGGAGACAAAGGTGAAGTTCAGACCGCATCACTTTCCGTTCACAGAGCCGTCTGCCGAGATGGATGTATCGTGCTTCAAGTGCGGCGGAAGCGGCTGCCGGTTCTGCAAGGGAGAGGGCTGGATTGAGATTTTGGGCTGCGGCATGGTACATCCCAAAGTATTGAGAATGTGCAAGATTGACCCCGAGGAATATTCGGGCTTTGCATTTGGCGTAGGGCTGGAGAGAATCGCACTCTTAAAGTATGAGATTGACGATATGCGGCTGTTGTATGAGAATGACATCCGATTCTTAAAGCAGTTTTAAATAGATAGCAAAACAAACAGAAAATGACACGCGTGTCATAGATTGGAGGATAAAATGAACACATCATTATCGTGGATAAAGGCATACGTACCTGAGCTTTCCTGCGGGGACAAGGAGTACTGTGATGCAATGACACTCTCAGGGACAAAGGTAGAGGGATTTACGCGGCTGGACAAAAATCTGGAAAAGATTGTTGTGGGGCACATTGAGAAAATAGAGCGTCACCCAGACGCAGATAAACTGATTGTCTGTCAGGTCAATGTGGGAACAGAGACGGTACAGATAGTGACAGGCGCACAGAATCTCAAAGAAGGGGATTATGTTCCGACTGTCCTTGACGGCGGCAGGGTGGCAGGAGGACATGACGGCGGCCCGCTGCCGGAAAACGGGATTAAGATCAAGGCAGGGAAACTGCGCGGCATCGAGTCAGCTGGTATGATGTGCGCGATTGAAGAGCTTGGCTCTAGCCGTGAGCTGTACCCGGAGGCGCCAGAAGACGGGGTCTATGTATTTCAGAAGCCCGTGACACCCGGGGAGGACGCTGTCGAGGCGCTCGGACTGCGCGACACGGTGGTGGAGTATGAGGTGACTTCCAACCGCGTAGACTGTTACAGCGTCTTAGGCATTGCACGGGAGGCGGCGGCCACGTTCAGAAAACCATTTCTGCCGCCAGTGGTAGAAGTCAAGGGAAATGACGAGAACGTCTCAGATTTTATCTCGGTGGAAATCAAAGACCGGGATCTTTGCACACGGTTCTGCGCAAGAGTGTGCAAGAATATTAAGCTTGCGCCATCGCCGGAGTGGATGCAGAGAAGGCTTGCATCGTGCGGGATTCGCCCCATCAACAACCTTGTGGATATCACAAACTATGTCATGATGGAGTATGGCCAGCCAATGCATGCCTACGACTTAAACAACGTGGCTGGAAATAAGATCATTGTGCGGCGCGCAAAGGACGGTGACGAGTTCCAGACACTTGACGGTCAGGTGAGAAAACTGGATTCGGAGATGCTGATGATCTGTGATGCGGAGAAGGAAATTGGTCTAGCTGGGATTATGGGCGGCGAAAATTCAAAGATAACAGATGATGTACAGACCGTTTTGTTTGAGGCTGCTACTTTCAATGGTGCAAATATCAGAAAGTCCTCCAAGAGAGTAGGACTTAGGACAGACGCTTCCGGTATTTTCGAGAAGGGGCTTGACCCAAGAAATGCGGAGGCTGCGATTCACAGAGCCTGCCAGTTGATTGAGGAGCTGGGCTGCGGTGAAGTTGTCGGCGGAATCGTGGACGTGAAAGAGCCTTTTACAGCGTTAAAACAAATCAAGTTCGAGCCAGAGCGAATTAATAAATTTCTTGGAACAGATATTCCAAAAGAAGAAATGCTTGAGATTTTCAAGCGTCTGGATCTGGCGTATGACGAGAGCACAGGCATGATCACAGCGCCCTCTTTCCGGCAGGACATTGAGTGCTTTGCAGATATCGCAGAGGAGGTCGCAAGATTTTACGGCTATGACAAGATTCCGACAACGCTGCCGACAGGGGAGGCGACAACCGGCAAGATGTCATTCAAGCTAAGAGTTGAGGAGAAGGCGAGAGACATCGCGGAGTACTGCGGCTTTTCACAGGGAATGTGCTATTCGTTCGAAAGCCCGAAGGTGTTTGACAAGCTGATGCTGCCAGCCGACAGCCCGCTGCGCCAGACCGTGACGATCGCCAATCCGTTAGGCGAGGATTTCTCTATTATGAGAACGATTTCCCTGAATGGAATTTTGACTTCGCTGGCATCGAATTATAACCGCAGAAATAAGAATGTGCGTCTCTATGAACTTGGAAATATCTATATCCCGAAAAGCCTTCCGGTGACGGATTATCCAGATGAGCGTATGCAGTTCACGCTTGGCATGTACGGCGACGGCGATTTCTTTACAATGAAAGGGGTTGTCGAAGAGTTTCTTGAGAGCGTTGGCATGACCAAGAAAATTACGTATTCTCCAAATGCGGAGAAGCCATTTTTGCATCCGGGGCGTCAGGCGCTGATTCAGTACCAAGAGGTGACAATCGGATATCTGGGTGAGCTTCACCCGGAGGTGACGGACAACTATGATATTGATACCAAGGTGTACGTGGCAGTACTGGATATGCCAGAACTTCTTCCGTTTGCCTCATTTGACAGAAAATATGAGGGGATTGCGAAGTATCCTGCGGTGTCCCGCGATATCAGCATGGTGGTGCCAAAGCATATCTTAGTGGGTGATATTGAGAAGGTGATCGAGCAGCGCGGCGGTAAAATCCTTGAGACGTACCAACTGTTTGACATCTATGAGGGAACCCAGATTCAGTCCGGCTACAAGTCTGTCGCGTACTCGATTACCTTCAGGGCAAAGGACAGAACCCTTGAGGAGAGTGATGTGTCAGGCGCCATGAAGAAAATATTAAATGGGTTGGAAGGGCTTGGCATCGAGCTCAGGGCGTGATTATGCAAAAGGAATTATTAAAAAAAGATTTTTATTTTGACCTGCCGCCAGCGCTCATTGCACAGGACCCTTTGGCAGACAGATCGGCTTCCAGACTGCTAGTGCTTGACAAGCAGACCGGTGCAGTCGCACACAGGAGATTTACAGATATCACAGAATACCTAAATGAAGGGGACTGTCTTGTGCTGAACAATACAAAAGTGATACCGGCGAGGCTTATGGGGACAAAGGCAGAGACAGGCGCCGCGGTTGAGGTACTTCTGCTCAAACGCCGCGAAAAGGATATCTGGGAAACGCTGGTAAAGCCCGGCAAAAAGGCAAGAGAAGGCGCCGTCATTCAGTTTGGCGGCGGCCTGCTCACCGGAAAAGTTCTCGGTGTGGTCGATGATGGCAACCGTCTGATACAGTTTGAATATGAAGGAATCTTTGAGGAGGTGCTCGACCGGTTAGGAGAGATGCCGCTGCCGCCCTATATCACACATAAGCTTGCAGACAAAAGCCGCTATCAGACAGTCTATGCGAAATACGAAGGCTCCGCGGCAGCGCCGACGGCAGGGCTGCATTTCACAGAAGAATTGTTAAAAAAGGTTCAGGAGCGGGGCGTTCAGACCGCCTATGTGACGCTGCATGTCGGACTTGGCACCTTTCGTCCAGTGAAGGAGGAGAATCTGCTCAATCATCATATGCACTCGGAATTTTACCAAGTGACACAGGAGGCTGCCGACACGATCAACAGTACGAAACAGGCAGGCGGCAGGGTAATCTGTGTGGGCACGACAAGCTGCCGCACGGTGGAGAGCGCCGCCGGTGATGACGGCAGAGTCTTAGCTGGAAGCGGGGATACAGAGATTTTTATTTATCCGGGATATCAATTCAAGGTGCTGGACAATCTGATCACAAATTTTCACCTGCCAGAGTCCACGCTAATCATGCTTGTGTCAGCGCTTGCGGGACGCGGGCATGTGCTCAG
>ERZ778516.209-NODE-209-length-51716-cov-6.270088_pt1 | contig 51716 bp, 44 predicted proteins | sample MGYA00510342_ERZ778516 | MGnify/ENA primary metagenome ERZ778516 (study PRJEB29527, sample SAMN07138961) | mouse gut metagenome | material: feces | host: mouse | place: China:Nanjing | collected 2016-01-25 ...
AATTGTATAAGGAGAATCTTGATATTCGCTTCAAACAAGGGGTTCTCAGCAAAAAAGACTATTATTATCTATTATCTAAATTGAAAAGAAAAAGAAAAATCAGTAAAATAAAAAAACAGGTAAAAAAAATCATACCTGATATATTTGTAAAAAATATTCGTATATTAAAATATAAGAAAGCAGGATATAAAAAAGAATTTCCTTTGAATTAAATTAAGAACATACGATTTGATATAGAAGTTATTAGCAAGAAAGGGTACAAAATGAATACAGAGAAAACTTTAAAAAATAGTATGGTATCAGTTATTGCGCAAATAATAACTATGTTGTTCCAATTTGTAAATCGGCGTGTGTTTATTGAATTTTTGGATATAGAATATCTTGGATATCAAACCTTATTTGGCAATATTTTTTCTTTACTTTCTGTGGCAGAGTTAGGAATTGGAAATATTATTTCTTTTCATTTATATAAAGAAATTGTTGAAAAGAATGAAGAAGAAATTGGAAAATTAATGTATTTGTATAAATGGCTATATCGTATTGTTGCAGTAGTTGTATTAGTAGCTGGATTAGGCTGTTATTTTCTTTTGCCTTATTTTGTGAGAGATGCACAAGCAAGTTGGTCATATCTTTATTTGATTTATTTTTTACAATTAACAAGTGTTATTGCGGGTTATTTTTTATCTTATAAAAGAACTATTTATGTTGCAACACAGCAGGAATATAAATGTGTCCAAATAGATTTATATACTACAATGATAATTCAAACAGTACAGCTTATATTACTTGCTATATTAAAAAGTTATATTATTTATCTCTGTCTACATCTTTCAACAACAATGATAGCAAATATCATTATTTCCAGAAAAACAAGCAAGGATTATCCATTTTTAAATAAAAAGTATACTTTAGCGAGAGAAGATATAAAAAAAAGAAATATAGTAAAAGATATTATAAATTTTTTGGTACATAAAATCTCATATGCAATTTATGGAGGAACAGATAATATTATTATTTCCAGTTTCTGCGGAATTCGTAATGTAGCATTATATGGAAATTATGTTACAGTATCATCTTCTGTAATGAATGTATTATTTTATAGGTTATTAAATCCCGTTCAGGCTACCATAGGAAATATTATATATGGAAATAGAAATAAAGATAAATTATGGGAACAATTTAAAGTATTTGATGTATTTAGTTTCTTTTTTGCTTCTTTTATTGGTCTTGGATTTTTTATATTTTTTCAGCCATTTATACAATTATGGATGGGAAAGGATTATCTGTTGCCCTATTCTTTTGTGATTCTGTTTTCTATGACAATTTATTTTCAAGCGGTATGGGAAATTGTATACAAATATAGAACAGTGTTTGGAGACTATAAACAAGATAGAAATTTTATGATTGTTTCAGCAGTGCTGAATTTGATAATTTCTATTTTTGGAGCTAAGTTTTTTGGAATTTCTGGAGTTCAGTTTGGAACATTAATCGCATATACACCAATTGCGTTAGGAAGAATACGATTTGTTATAAAAAACTATTTTGGTCAGTCTATGATAAAATATATATTGAGACATTTCAGTTTATTTTTTATTGTTATAAGTGAAGGTATTATCAGCTATATATTAACAAAAGAAATGCCAATAAATATTTCAGGATTTTTAGGGCGTATAGTTGTATGGATAGGAGTAGTACTAAGTATAAATACAATTTTATTTTATAAAAATGTCTATTTCAGAGAAATGATTAGATATTTAAGAAAAGCAGGAAGTATTATAACAAAAAAGATTAAGAAAAATAAAATAAACTTGTAAAAATTGGAGTAGAATTATATGGAAAAGAAAATTATTCAAGACTCAGAAGCAAAAGAAATCATGTTAAGTATTCTTATAAAATTTGCTGAATATTGCGAAAAGTATAATTTAAGATATGTTCTTGGAGCAGGAACTTTATTAGGTGCAATTCGACATAAAGGTTATATTCCATGGGATAATGATATTGATGTCTGGATGCCAAGACCAGATTATGAAAAGTTTATTTCTCTCACCAAACAAAATCCTGTTTCAGAAAATATCAATTGTTTAGATTTTCATGAGGTGAGAACTTTTCCTTTTATAAAGCTGACAGATAAGAGGACTGTTTTAAAAGAAAATTATCTGCGGACAGAACAATTTTTGGGAATATATATTGATATTTTTCCATTAGATGGAGTTCCGTCTGATAAAAAGGAACGAAAAAAAATTTTAAAAAAAGCAAAAATTTATAATCTGTTTTTTAATTTTGCGAACTACCGTTTTAATACAGGTTCTTCCCTTAAAAAGAAGATTTTAAAAAATATTTTATATCCATTTTCAAAATTAATATCCAATAAATGGGTATGTATTCACTATAATAATTTATGTAAATATTACAATTATGATGACTGTGAGTTTTGTGCAATAGTTGTATGGGGAATAGGAGAAAAAACAGTATTTAAAAGAAAATATTTTGATATTTTTTATGCTGAGTTTGAAAAATCTAAATTTAAAGTTCCAAAATATTATGATGAAGTATTGAAAAAACAATATGGCAATTATATGAAACTTCCACCAGAAAATGAAAGAATAGCACACAGTTATCTTGCATATTGGAAATAAAGATATGTGAATTTAACTTATATTAAAATAGGAATGGTGATTACAATGAATGTATCTGATTATATAGTAAAATACCTTGAAAATCTTGGAATCAAGCATTTTTTTGGTTATCAGGGAACAATGATTGCTTATTTTGCAGAAGCTGTGTATTTGAATCCCAATGTACAAAATCATAGCTGTTATAATGAACAGGGAGCCGCTTTTGCTGCCTGTGGTTATGCTAAAGCATCTGGCAGCTTGGCCGTAGCATATGCAACCAGTGGTCCGGGAGCTTTAAATCTGATATCAGGGATTGCGGATGCATATTATGATTCAGCTCCGGTTCTTTTTATTACTGGACAATTAAATACTTCAGAATACACAGATATTTCTGATTTAAGACAGCAGGGATTTCAACAGACTGATGTAATAAATATTGTGAAGCCTGTTGTTAAATATGCAACTATGCTTATTTCGGCAGAAAAGATAGCATATGAATTGGAGAAGGCCTGCTATATCGCTACAAGTGGAAGAAAAGGTCCAGTCCTTCTTGATATTCCCATGAATATTCAAAAGATGAAAATATGTGAAGATGATTTAGAGCATTTTAGTCCTTTTCATAAAAATTTGGTATCAGATAGATATTGTGATGCGGCTGATATTATTCTTTCTTTTCTGCAAAAATCAAAACATCCCGTTTTTCTTTTGGGCAATGGCATTTCAAAGAATGAGGAAGAAAGAGAAGTAGTCAATAAGCTGGTAAATAAATATAAGATTCCAGTACTTACAAGTATTTTGGGAAAAGATTTAATAGAAGAGAGTTCTCCATATAATATTGGATTTATTGGTTCAGCATATGGACATAGAAGTGCAAATATTATTATCTATGAGAAAACAGATTTGATTATATCGCTTGGATGCAGTTTATGTCGACGACAGACGGGAGGAAATACTGAAAGGTTTGCCCAAAATGCAAAGATTATTCGAGTGGATATTGACGATATCGAATTAAAAAGAAAAATACATGAAGATGAAATTTCGTTGAACTGTGATGTAACACAGGTTATAAGAGAGCTTGTAAAACGTAAATGTGAATGTGATTTTTCAGATTGGCTTTGTATCTGCCAAAGAATAAAGTCACTGACAGCGGATTTTGATTCTTTGTGTCCAACAAGATTGCCGAATCAATATATTTATGCGATTAGTAAAATATTACCGAATCATAGTGTAATTGTATCAGATGTGGGCCAACATCAGATGTGGATTGCACAGTCTTTTGGAGCGAAGAAGGGAAACAGGATTCTTTTTTCAGGAGGCCATGGGGCGATGGGATTTGCACTTCCAGCAGCAATAGGAGCCTATTATGCAACAGGATTAAAACCAGTCTGTATCGCAGGTGATGGCGCTTTTCAAATGAATATTCAAGAGCTTCAATGGGTGTTTAGAGAAAAGATTCCAATTATAATTTTTATCTTTAATAATCATGTCTTGGGATTGATTCGACAGCAGCAGGATGATTTTTTTCATGGAAACTACTTTGGTTCTTCAGCAGAAGGTGGTTATTCTGCCCCGTCATTTGTAAATATTGCCAAGGCTTATGAAATTAATAGTAGACAAATAAATTCTTTGGAAGAGTTGTATGCTGTTTCTGATATTCTTTCCTCTGTCAGACAGCCTCTTTTGCTAGAGATTATGCTACCAGAAACTTCCAGAGCTCATCCAAAAACGTATTTTGGTGAAGAAATGAATAATCAAAGACCATATATACCAGCAGAGCTTTTGAAACAGATAAAGGAAATGTAACAGAAAGGCAGATAGATGAAAAAGGTTATTACATATGGTACATATGATTTATTGCATTATGGACATATACGCCTTTTAGAAAGGGCTAAAAATTTGGGGGATTATCTGATTGTTGGAGTGACAGCAGATGATTTTGATAAATCAAGAGGAAAAATCAATGTCCGACAGTCATTAATGGAAAGAGTTGAAGCTGTTAAAGCAACAGGACTGGCAGATGAAATTATTATTGAAGAATATGAAGGACAAAAAATTGATGATATAAAACGTTTTGAAATAGATATTTTTACAATCGGTTCTGATTGGAAAGGCAAATTTGACTATTTAAAAGAGTATTGTGAAGTGATTTATCTTGACCGAACTGAAGGTATTTCTAGTTCGGAACTGCGGAAAAAAAAGAGCGGACTTATGTTAGGGCTGGTGGGAGAGGCTTTATTTCTGGACAAGTTTATCAAAGAAAGTTGTTATGTAAATGGTGTTACAGTAAAAGGTATTTATACCCCTTCTGTTGATTTATTAAGTAATCAACAAAGAAATCTTTTTATAGTGACAGAAGATTATGATTATCTGCTTAAAAATGTGGATGCAGTATTTATTTATGCGCATCCGAAGCTTCGTGAAAGGCAAGTTCGCTATGCGCTGGAAAGAGGAAAACATGTATTATGTGAATCTCCTGTTGCATTGAATGAAAATAAGTGCAGAGAATTATTTGAACTGGCAGAAGCAAAAGGATGTATTTTGATGGAAGCAATGAAGACTGCATATTCCACAGCTTTTTCCAGATTAATTCTTCTTGCACATGGTGGGAAAATAGGAAAGATTGTTTCTGTTGATGCCACATGTACAAGTTTGAGAGATATGTATGAAGAGGGAGAGGCAGAAATATGGAATAGTCTTAATAAATGGGGACCAACAGCATGTCTTCCGATTTTTCAGTTATTAGGAACAAATTATTGTGAGAAAAAAATAATTTCTCATTTTAATGAAAACAGAAAGATAGACGTATTTTCAAAAATTGATTTTCTTTTTCGTGAGGCAGTTGCTACTGTTAAAGTTGGAATAGGTGTCAAATCAGAGGGGGAACTTATTATTTCAGGTACGCAGGGCTATATATATGTACCAGCACCATGGTGGAAAACGGATTATTTTGAAATACGTTATGAAAATCCGGCAGAAAATAAAAGATATTTTTACCAGCTAGATGGGGAAGGAATCAGATATGAGATTGTAGCATTTATGAGAGCAATAGAAAAAGGAAAAGCGGATTTTTATATTGACAAAAATGTTACATATGCGATTGCAAAGCTTATGGAGGATTTTGAGAACAGAAAAGATTTTGTTCAAATATAAAATTTTGATGGAGATGATATTTTGAAAACAGCAATTGTTACAGCATCCACAAAGGGAATTGGGTTGGAAATTGCAAAAAAATTATTTATTAATGATTATAAGGTGTATATGAGTTACTATCAGGATGAAAAAACAGCCGAAAATGTACAAAAATTTGTTATAGGAGAAAATAATGCAATTATATCAAAAGTTAATTTATCAGATTATTCTAAGTCTATGAAATATCTGGAAGAAATATTAGAACAGGAAAAGAAGGGGATTGATTGTATTGTATTTAATGCTGGAGGTACATTAAAAGCAGATATTGGAGAAATCCAATATGATGAATGGAAACGTTGTTTTGATATGAATCTTAATATCCCGTTTTTTATGCTGCAAAGGGCAGCAAAATATATAAACAGAGAAGGGAGAATTGTGTTTATGAGTTCTGTAATGAGTATATATGAGCATTCAAGTTCGATTGCTTATGGAGTATCCAAAGCTGCAATCAATTCTCTTACTGCATATCTAGTAAAATATTTTTGTGGCAGAGAAATTACAGTAAATGCTGTTATTGTTGGTTTTACAAATACATCAATGGTAAAAAGAACACCTGAACATGAAGAAAGAATAAAAAGTAAAATTGCCCTTGGAAGATTTGCAGAACCTGAAGAAATTGCACAGGTGGTTTGGCATATTATTCAAGATAGTTATATAAATGGCAGCCTGATTGAAGTTGATGGCGGATATTGTTATCAGTAAATAGATATAAGGTGATGTTTTTTATTAATAAGTATTATTTGTTAAGACTTTTTAAAGAACAATATGGATTTACCATCAATGATTATATTATTTGGCTGCGGATTACAAAAAGTAAACAGCTTCTCAGATTCAGTGATATGACAGTGGAGCAGATTGCTTATGAATGTGGAATAAACAGTCCGAATTATTTTGCGCGTATGTTTAAGAAAATCGAGGAAATCAGTCCTGCAGAATATAGAAAGTTGTGGCGGACAGGGAAGAAAGTATAAAACAGCAAAAATTTTACATTGCTGAAAAAATCAAGGATAATTTCAGGTAAAATAAAAAGACTACACAATATTGATTTACACAATTTTAATTTTGCAAAAGTCAATATTGTGCAACATTTTTTTAATATTGTGAATTCAAATACACTTAAATAAAAAGTAAAATAACATTACTTCAAAATAATAATGACACAAAAATAAGTAAAAAAGGAGTACAGCTATTATGAATAAAATTGCACTTATTACCGGCGTTACAGGTCAAGACGGTTCCTATCTGTCAGAATTTCTTTTAGAAAAAAATTATGAAGTTCATGGAATGATTCGCCGTTCTTCCGTAGATTACCGTGAACGGATTGCCCATCTGGAAGGACATCCACGTTTCCATTTACACTATGGGGATTTGGGAGATTCTATGAGCTTGATATCTGTTATAGGCTCTGTCCGGCCAGACGAAATATACAATCTTGCAGCACAAAGTCATGTACAGGTTTCCTTTGATGTGCCGGAGAATACAGCAGATATTGATGCAACCGGCGTTTTACGTGTATTGGAAGCGGTGCGCTTGTGTGGACTGGCAGAAACCTGCCGCATTTATCAGGCATCCACATCAGAGCTGTACGGAAAGGTAGAGGAAGTTCCTCAAAATGAAAATACGCCATTTCACCCATACAGTCCATATGCTGTGGCAAAACAGTATGGTTTCTGGATAGTAAAGGAATATCGTGAAGCTTATGGAATGTTCTGTTGCAGTGGAATTTTATTTAATCATGAGTCTGAACGCCGTGGAGAAACCTTTGTAACAAGAAAAATCAGTCTGGCCGCAGCGCGTATTGCACAGGGCCGACAGGACAGGCTTTATCTCGGAAACCTGAGTTCTCTTCGCGACTGGGGTTATGCCAAAGATTATGTAGAGTGCATGTGGCTTATTCTTCAAAATGAAAAGCCAAAGGATTATGTAATCGCCACTGGTGTACAACATTCTGTTCGTGAATTTTGTCAGCTTGCTTTTCATTATGCAGGCATTGAGCTGGAATTTACCGGAGAGGGAATAGAAGAAAAGGGAATTGATAAGGAGAGTGGCAGAGTACTTGTAGAAGTCAGTCCGGATTTTTACAGGCCGACAGATGTAGTAAATTTGTGGGGTGACCCTTCAAAGGCAAGAAAAGAACTTGGCTGGAATCCGGTAAAAACCAGCTTCGAGGAACTTGTCCAATTAATGGTAGAGCATGATATGAAAAAGGTATCTATGGAGCGTGCCGAGGAACAGATTCGCACAAATCTGGAAGAATATCTGGAAAAAGGAATTATCAAATAAGAAATAAAATTTGTGTTTTGCAAAAGAAACGATAAAAACAGAAAGGTTGTAAAACAATGATGGAAAAAAATGCAAAAATTTATGTTGCCGGACATCGGGGAATGGTTGGCTCCGCGATTGTACGTGAGCTGAAGAGGCAGGGCTATAAAAACATTATTACCCGTACTCATAAAGAGCTTGATTTGTGCCGTCAGTCTGAGGTGGAGGAGTTTTTTGAAGCGGAGCAGCCTGAGTATGTATTTCTGGCTGCGGCAAAGGTTGGCGGAATTGTGGCAAATCAGGAGGCTCTGGCTGATTTTATGTATGACAATATGATTCTGGAAATGAATGTGATTCATTCCGCATGGAAAAACGGCTGTAAAAAGCTGGAGTTTCTTGGAAGCAGCTGCATCTATCCTCGTATGGCTCCTCAGCCAATGAAAGAAAGCTGTCTTTTAACCTCTGAGCTGGAAAAGACAAATGAGGCTTATGCGCTGGCAAAAATCAGCGGATTAAAATATTGCGAATTTCTAAACAGGCAGTATGGCACAGACTATATTTCTGTTATGCCGACGAATCTGTATGGACCGAATGATAATTATCATCCGACACACAGTCATGTGCTTCCGGCGTTGATTCGACGTTTTCATGAAGCGAAGGAGCAGGGGCTTTCATATGTTACCTGTTGGGGAGACGGCTCTGCTCTGCGGGAATTTCTGTATGTAGACGATTTGGCAAATCTGTGTGTTTTTTTGATGAATCATTACAGCGGAAATGAAACGGTAAATGCTGGTACTGGAAAGGAGCTTACGATTAAGGAACTGACAGAGCTGGTGGCACATGTAATCGGGTATACTGGCGAAATCAGGTGGGACAATACAAAGCCAAACGGAACTCCGAGAAAGCTTCTGGATGTAACCAAAACAAAGGCATTGGGGTGGACTTATAAGACAGAGCTGGAAGAGGGTATTCGATTGAGCTATGAAGATTTTTTAAATAACCCGGTCAGGGCAGAGAGGTAGAATTATGAATATTGTATTACTGTCCGGCGGTTCAGGAAAACGCCTGTGGCCGCTGTCAAACGATGTGCGTTCCAAACAGTTTATTAAAATTTTTAAAGCGGAAAACGGAGAATATGAGTCAATGGTTCAGCGTATGTACCGTCAGATTCGGACTTTGGACAAGGAGGCAAAAATTACAGTAGCTACCTCCAAAACTCAGGTTTCTGCGATTCATAATCAGCTTGGAAAAAAGGTGGGTATTTCCGTAGAACCCTGCCGCCGTGATACTTTTCCGGCAATTGCGCTGGCAATGGCGTATCTTGCAGATGTACAGAAGGTTTCTCTGAAAGAACCAGTAGTAGTCTGTCCGGTGGACCCCTATGTGGAACAGGATTATTTTGAGGCTTTAAAACTGCTTTCCGAACAGGCCGCAAAAGGGGAGGCAAATCTTGTACTTATGGGTATTGAACCAACCTATCCAAGTGAAAAATATGGGTATATTCTTCCAAAGGACAAAGAGTGTATCAGTGATGTTTCCTGTTTTAAGGAAAAACCGGATATGCAGGCTGCAAAGCAGTATATTGCGCAGGGGGCACTGTGGAATGGAGGTGTGTTTGCGTTTAAACTTGAATATCTTCTGGAAAAAGCACATGAATTAATTGATTTTACGGATTATCAGGATTTGTTTTCCAAATATGAAACACTGGAAAAAATAAGTTTTGATTATGCAGTAGCTGAAAAAGAGCCATTTATTCAGGTTATGCGTTTTGGAGGTCAGTGGAAAGACCTTGGGACATGGAATACCCTGTCTGAAGCAATGGAGGAAAACTGTATTGGCGAGGGAATGATGAATGAGGAGTGTACAAATGTTCATATTGTAAATGAACTGAATGTACCTGTACTTGCGATGGGGCTGCATGATGTAGTGATTTCTGCCAGTCCTGACGGGATTCTGGTATCAGATAAGGGGCAGTCCAGTTATATTAAACCTTATGTGGACAAAATAGACCAGCAGATTATGTTTGCAGAGAAGTCATGGGGAAGCTTTTATGTACTGGATGTGGAGCAGGAGAGCCTGACTGTCAAAGTAACATTAAATAAAGGCCATAGTATGAATTATCACAGCCATAAAAACAGAGATGAGGTCTGGACTGTGATTTCCGGCACAGGGCATACAATTGTAGACGGAATGGAACAGAAGGTTCATGCAGGAGATGTAATTACCATGCAGGCGGGATGCCGGCATACGATTATTGCAGATACAGAGCTGAAATTAATAGAGGTTCAGCTTGGCAGGGAGATAAGTGTTTATGACAAACAAAAATTTGCACTCGAATAAAAAACACAATCCTCCATTTTTGTTAAAGCCTGATGCAAAGGATTATCTGTGGGGCGGGAACCGCCTGAATGATGATTTTGCAAAAGGAATAGAATTATCTCCTCTTGCGGAAACATGGGAGTGTTCTGTACATCCGGACGGACTGAGTGTGGTTGCATCAGGAGAATTTCAGGGAATGACACTTGCAGAGCTTTTAAAAGAGCACAGAGAATTTCTTGGCAGTCATTCTGAGAAAAAAGGAGAGCTTCCTATATTAATTAAGCTGATTGATGCGAAAAAAAATCTTTCTGTACAGGTTCATCCGGATGATGAGTATGCCATGAAATATGAAAACGGGCAGTCGGGAAAGACCGAAATGTGGTATGTTATGGACTGTGAAGAAAATACAGAGCTGGTATACGGGCTGCTTCATGATACAGATAAGGAGCTTTTGCGGGAAAGTATTTCCAAGGGAACTATTGAACGGCTTTTGCAAAAGGTTCCTGTAAGGAAGGATGATGTGTTTTTTATTGAAGCTGGAACGATTCATGCGATAGGAGCAGGTGCGCTAATTGCAGAAATTCAGGAAAATTCGAATTTAACTTATCGGCTGTATGATTATAACCGGGTGGACAGAAATGGAATAAAAAGGGAGCTGCATGTGGAGAAAGCATTGGAGGCTGCCGACCTTACAAGCAGCGCAGGACCGGTGCAGCCGCTTCGAGTGTTAAAATATCGTCAGGGCTGCGCCTCGGAGCTTCTGTGCAGATGCAGATATTTTGAGGTATATCGTATGCTGGTGAATACAGAGCGCTGCCGGAAGCTGGTAGGTTATCAGGCAGACAGTACCAGCTTTCGAGTGCTGTTGTGTATCGGGGGATGTGGTTCTATGGTATGGCAGGACAATGGAACACTTAATTTTTTTAAAGGAGATTGTGTGTTTGTTCCGGCGGAGTCTGTAAAGTTCAGAATTCATGGAAAGGCGGAGTTTTTGGATATCAGAGGATAGAGGAAGGAAGAGGCCTGATATACTGCAAAATCAAAATCGTGTAGAATTTACATAAAAATTATAAAAAAATACTTGTCTGAATGGCAGTCTGCGTAGTATAATAGAAATACATATAACATTGCGTGAAATAGTTAAATAATGGAAAACCTGTGCTATGTTACGGAGTGTGTTAATTGCGAGATATTATTATATGGAAAAAAATATTACACAAAGCAATATTACATGAAAAAGTATTGCATGGAAAAATATTACGCGAAATAAAATTACACAGAACAGTATGGCACAGGATATTATTGCACAGAATGTTAAAATAATGTATTAAAGGAGGATTTTTTTATAATGTTATCTAACAAAACTTATAAGTTCTGGTTCTGTACAGGCTCACAGGATCTTTATGGAGATGAGTGTCTGAAGAAAGTTGCTGAACATTCAGCAAAAATTGTGGAGGCTCTGAATGCTTCTGACAAGATTGATTATGAAATCGTATTAAAGCCTACATTAATCAGTCAGGCATCCATCAGACAGACATTCAATGATGCAAACAATGACCCTGACTGTGCAGGTGTTATTACATGGTGTCATACCTTCTCGCCTGCAAAAATGTGGATTCTTGGCTTAAAGGAGTTTAAAAAGCCTCTTTGCCATCTGCATACACAGTTTAATGAGGAGATTCCTTATGATACCATTGACATGGATTTCATGAATGAGAACCAGTCCGCTCACGGTGACAGAGAATATGGTCATATTGTAAGCCGTATGGGTATTGAGAGAGAAATCATTGTGGGACACTGGGCAAATGAGACTGTTCAGGAGAGAATCGGTGTTTGGATGACAACAGCTATCGGCGTAATTGAATCAAGCCATATCAGAGTATGCCGTTTTGGTGATAACATGAACAATGTGGCAGTTACAGAAGGCGACAAGGTAGAGGCTCAGATTAAGTTTGGATGGGAAATTGACCATTATTGCGTAAATGATGTAGTAGAATATGTAGATGCTGTATCTGAGAGTGATGTAAATGCACTGGTAGATGAATATTACAGCATGTATAAAGTAATTGACGATGGCAGAGATGCAGACGAGTTCAGAAAGCATGTAGCTGTACAGGCTCAGCAGGAAATCGGTATCGAGAAATTCCTGGTAGAGAACAACTATCAGGCTGTGGTAACACACTTTGGCATGTTGGGCGGATTAAAGCAGCTTCCGGGTCTTGCAATTCAGAGACTTATGCAGAAGGGCTACGGCTTTGGCGCAGAGGGTGACTGGAAGGTTGCAGCCATGGTTCGTCTGATGAAGTTAATGACTGCAAACAAGAAGGATGCAAAGGGAAGTTCCTTAATGGAAGATTATACTTATAATCTTGTTCCAGGTAAAGAAGGTATTCTTCAGGCACATATGCTGGAGGTTTGCCCAAGCTGTGCGGAAGGTGATATTTCCATGAGAGTATGCCCTCTTTCCATGGGTAACAGAGAAGACCCTGCACGTCTTGTATTTACATCCAAGGCAGGTCCGGCAGTTGCAACATCATTAATTGACCTTGGCAACAGATTCCGTCTGATTATCAATGCCGTAGAGTGCAAGAAGGTAGAGAAGCCAATGCCAAAGCTTCCAGTAGGTACTGCATACTGGACACCGAAGCCAGATTTTGCAACAGGCTGTGAGGCTTGGATTCTGGCAGGCGGCGCACATCATACCGCATTTTCCTATGATTTGACAGTTGACCAGATGGTAAGCTGGGCAAATTATATGGGTATTGAGAGTATTGTCATTGATGAAAATACAAACATCAGAGAGTTTAAGAAAGAATTAAAGTTAAATTCTGTTTATTATAATTAATAGAACCAGCCAGAGGTTGACTGTTATGTGTCGAATCAAAGGTTGATTACAATGCATACAGTCAGCCAAAGGCTGATTGGCTGAAAAAGCAGACAGAAGAAAGGGTTTAAAATGTTAGAAGAATTAAAGAAAGCCGTATATGAAGCGAACATGGACCTCCCAAAGTACGGACTTGTTACTTTTACATGGGGAAATGTAAGTGGAATAGACAGAGAATCAGGACTTTTTGTCATTAAGCCTTCAGGTGTGGATTATGACAAGCTGACACCGGATGATATGGTAGTTATGGATTTGAACGGAAACAGAGTGGAAGGAAAGTATAAGCCGTCTTCTGACACACCGACACATCTTGAGATTTATAAAGCGTTTCCAGAGGTTGGCGGTGTCGTTCATACACATTCATCCTATGCGACAAGCTGGGCACAGGCAGGAAGAAGTATTCCTTGTTACGGCACTACTCACGCAGATTATATGTATGGAGAGATTCCTTGTGTAAGATGTCTTACAAAGGAAGAGATAGAAGGAGCTTACGAGGAGAATACAGGTCATTTAATCGTAAATGAATTTAACAGAATGGGCAAGGACCCTATGGCAGTTCCAGCGGTTCTGTGCAAGAACCACGGACCATTTGCATGGGGCAAGGATGCGCATGAAGCAGTTCACAATGCGGTAGTTCTGGAAGAGGTTGCAAAGATGGCTTACAGAGCTGAGACAATTAATGTAAGAATTCAGCCGGCTCCACAGGAGCTTCAGGATAAGCATTATTACAGAAAGCATGGAGCAAATGCTTACTATGGGCAGAACTAATTAAAAACAGATTGTTCGAAAAAATAAGAAAGGCACAGAATATAGAAATATGTTCTGTGTCTTTTTTGTGAGGATAAGAGGGAAATTTTAATAGTTGCTTTTTGTGAAAATCATATTAAGAATATCTTCACCATTTATATTACTTCTGCCTTTTATAAAATCATATTTTGTCTGTAACATAACTAAAGTTCTTTTATTTCTCTTTATCAAAATAATCTGCTTCATTCATTTCAGTCACTTCGCAAGGTTTGACAACATAGCTGCCTTTTGCGAATTGCACAGTTTTGTAATTTTTCAATGACAATGCTCCCTCTTCAGTTCTTATATATAATTCATTATCACTAAGAAATAAATCTCCTATATCAAGTTCTTCATATTCATATCTATATTTACTATCAAGTTCTTCAATTTTAATATATTTTTTATACATTTTATCTTTCTCCTTAAAGAATTACCATAAATATTTGAATTATGCCTGTCTTTTATGTACTGTTATACCTGAAATACTTCAATCTGATTTTTCAGCAACTGCGCATGTGCGGTCAATTCCTCTGAGAATGCGGCACTTTGCTCTGCCATAGCCGAGTTTTGAGCCACAACAGAAGAAATCTGTTCAATACCCTCCGTAATTTGCCCTAGTGCCTCCGCCTGATTAACAGAAGCCTCCGAAATACTGTCAATACGTTTTCCTAATTCCAGTGCTTCTTCCACAGACATTCGAAGCATATCCGCTGTTTCTCCTACAATCGACATGCCCTTATCAACTGAATCCAGCGCATTGGCAATCAAATCTACCGTAGACTGCGATGCGTTCATACTGTCAAGGGCAAGGTTGCTTACCTCATTAGCAACTACCGCAAATCCCTTTCCGGCCTCTCCGGCACGGGCAGCTTCTATGGAAGCATTCAGCGCCAGAAGCGTTGTCTGGTCCGCAATCGTCTGAATAGAGCTGATAACCTCTTTAATCTGACTGGAGGAGTGACTGATATCCTCCATAGCCGCCACAAGCTTTTTCATCTGCTCATCGCACGAGGTTAAATTTTTTTGTACATGAGCAGCTTTCTCATTGGCATCTACGGCATTTTGGGCATTGTAATCTACCTGAGAGGAAACTGTTTCAATTGTAGCCTGAAGCTCTTCCACTGCGCTTGCCTGGTCCGAAGCTCCGTCAGACAACGCCTGAGAAGTCAGAGATATCTGTTCCGCTCCGTCTGCTACTTCAAAGGAAGCATGGTTAATGCTTGTAATGGTAGATGTAAGCTGCTTCTTGATATCCATCAGCGCATCCTTTATCTTTTGAAACTCCCCTACATATTCATTTTTTAATTCAAAATTCAAATCTCCGCCTGCGATTTGCTCCAGAACTTCAGAAATTTCATCAATATAAACAATATAATCCTTCAGACGGATAACTGTATGGTCCAGAGAAGCGGCAACCTGTCCGATTTCATCATTGCTTTCCACCTTCGCATCAATTTCCAGATTTCCGTTGGCAATTTCATCTGCGATTTTTTCAAGCTGTTCCAAAGGTTTTACAATGCTTTTGGCTGTACGAATTGTATTGGAAATAATAATAAATCCAGAGATAAGAAATACAACTACAATAATCAGGCATATAGTGTTAAATACCTCCCTGTATTCGCGGGAAGGAAGTCCGGTAAGAACCATCCAGCCGGTATCCCCAATCTCCGATACGAAACTGTAAACATTTTTGCTGTCGCTTTTATATTTATAAAAGCCTGTCTCATGTTTTAACAGAGAAGTTTTGACATCATCGGAGATATCCAAATCAGAAATATTTTTCTGAATATTTTCACTGTCCGGATGATAAATAATATTGCAGCCAGAAGTATATAATACATAATATCCGGTTTTGCCAAGTGTATAGGATTTCATCATGTTGTCAAGAACAGAGAGGTCTAGGTCAAGACCTGCGACTCCAATTATTTTGGTCTTGTTTTCATTAAAGACGGGGGAAATTACACTGGCAACCAGCTCTCCGGCAGTGGTGGTGTATGGCTCGGTAATTATGGTAGTTCTGGCAGCTTCCATTTCCTTATACCAGCTTCTGGTAGTAACATCCCATTCGCCGGCCTTGGTGCTGAAACCACCGGATTCCCATAATTGGCTTGCGTCATAAGCAGCAAACCATGTCACGCCGATATGTTCTTTATCAATATCAGCGGCTGCAATAAAAAGTTCCTGCAGTTCATCAAGTTTTTCATAAGTAAATATGTCGTCTCCTGATTTCATGGAAGACATTAAATCATATAAATCGGGAATAGAAGCAAGCTGAGAGGCTATTGCATAATAGCTTTTAAAGAAGCTGTCAATATTTGAGGCTCCATAGGAGGATTTTGCAGATATTTCTGACTCGCGCAGTTCATCAATTTTGAGATTCAGTATAACCAGTATTAAAACACTGATTATTACAAGTATACAGGCAAATGGAATCAGTATCTGTTTTGACATTTTTTTAAAAATGCCTGTTTTTTTCGTTGTTTTCTTCATAAATCATATCCTTTCCGTAGACATACCTGTCCATTTCTATTTAACAGAAAATTACTTTGCGAATATTTTATTTAATATTCAAAAGGACGTCTACAAACAGTCAACGTTTATGCCGGCTGGATGATGTATGGAACAAAGTACAGGAGCATAATGATTAAATTTAAGAAGCGTTGAAAGGAGATTGTTCCTGTCTTGGCTGTTGAAATGAAAATAGGACATATTCAGTTTGTCACCACATAATTATTTATATCTTATTATATAAAGACTTGACTGTTCTGTCAACTATATAATCAAACATAATGGCAGAAAAACTATGGAAAATATTGAAAAAACAGAAGCTTTCATATTCTGTTTAAAAGATTTTAAAAACATACAGATACAGTTCAGCAGCTAATTATTATAGAAGAAACGCAGATAAACAAAATTTGTCTGTGCTGTTCTCATAAATTTTTAGGTAAAATTTGAGAAAAATTTATACAATTTGAAGATATAAATAGACATTTCAAACAAAAAGTGCTATACTATCTATAACTAGATTGGTCGAAAGACAAGCTTGTTAAATTTCATAAGACATATTAAGGAGGATTTTAAGAAATGAGATTTTTCATTGACACAGCAAATGTAGAGGACATCAGAAAGGCAAATGACATGGGAGTTATCTGTGGTGTTACCACAAACCCATCCCTTATCGCAAAGGAAGGAAGAGATTTCAATGAGGTAATCAAGGAAATCACATCCATCGTAGACGGTGCAATCAGCGGTGAAGTAAAAGCTACAACAGTTGATGCGGAGGGTATGATTGCAGAGGGCAGGGAGATTGCCAAGATTCATCCGAATATGGTAGTTAAGATTCCTATGACAGTAGAAGGCTTAAAGGCTGTGAAAGTGTTATCCGCAGAGGGTATCAAGACAAATGTAACATTAATTTTTACTGCAAATCAGGCATTACTTGCAGCCAGAGCAGGAGCTACTTATGTATCACCATTCCTTGGAAGACTGGACGACATCTCACAGACGGGTGTTGATTTAATCAGACAGATTGCAGATATGTTTGCAGTGGCAGAGGGAATTGATACACAGATTATCGCAGCTTCCGTTCGTAATCCGATTCATGTTACAGATTGTGCACTGGCAGGAGCAGATATTGCAACTGTACCTTATAAGGTAATTGAGCAGATGACAAAGCATCCGCTTACAGACCAGGGAATTGAGAAGTTCCAGAAGGACTATAAGGCTGTATTTGGAGAATAAAATAATTGCCTGAATCTTAGAGGCAGAAAATTTAAAATATTAAGAAAGGAAAAGCTATTTATCAGATAAAGGCTTGCGAAGAATCGCAGAATTTATCTGAGTTATCTGGCATATACATATACTTGTATATGTTTTAATAGCAGAGAGAAATGGACAAGTTAGAACTTCAGAAGACAGCCAACGAAGTCAGAAAAGGCATTGTAACGGCTGTTCACAGCGCGAAAGCAGGACATCCGGGCGGCTCTCTTTCCGCAGCAGATGTGTTCACATATCTTTATTTTGAGGAAATGAACATCGACCCGAAAGACCCGAAGAAAGCAGATAGAGACAGATTTGTATTGTCAAAGGGACATACAGCACCGGGACTTTATTCCGTTCTTGCACAGAGAGGATATTTTCCGGTAGAGGATTTAAAGACACTTCGTCAGCTGGGTTCGTATCTTCAGGGACATCCTGATATGAAGCATATTCCGGGCGTGGATATGTCATCAGGTTCTTTGGGACAGGGAATTTCGGCAGCAGTGGGAATGGCGCTTTCTGCAAAGCTCAGCGGTGACAGTTATAGAGTTTACACACTTCTCGGTGACGGAGAGATTCAGGAAGGGCAGGTTTGGGAAGCTTCCATGTTCGCAGGACACAGGAAGTTAGACAATCTAGTAGTAATTGTGGACAATAACGGACTCCAGATTGATGGAAAGATTGAGGATGTGTGCTCACCTTACCCAATCGGAGACAAATTCAAGGCATTTAATTTCCATGTAATTGAAAATGTGGATGCACATGATTTTGATGCCATTAAGGCGGCTTTTGACGAGGCAAAATCTACCAAGGGAATGCCGACAGCGATTATATTAAAGAGTACAAAGGGCAAGGGCATCTCTTATATGGAGAATAATGCCGGATGGCATGGAAAGGCTCCAAATGATGAGGAATATGCTACTGCAATGGCAGATTTGGAAAAGGTAGGTGAAGCATTATGTCAGAAGTAAAGAAGATTGCAACCAGAGACAGCTATGGAAACGCACTTGTTGAAGTGGGCAAGGATTATGATAATTTAGTCGTTCTTGATGCTGACCTTGCTGCCGCTACAAAGACCGGAACATTTAAGAAGGTATATCCGGAAAGACACATTGACTGTGGTATTGCAGAGTGTAACATGGTAGGTATTGCGGCAGGACTTGCTGCTACTGGCAAGATTCCGTTTGTAAGCTCTTTTGCAATGTTTGCAGCAGGAAGAGCGTTTGAGCAGGTTCGTAATTCTGTCGGATATCCGAAGTTAAATGTAAAAATCGGTGCAACCCATGCAGGTATTTCGGTAGGAGAAGACGGTGCATCTCATCAGTGTAACGAGGATATTGCTCTTATGAGAACAATTCCGGGCATGGTGGTGATTAATCCGTCAGATGATGTGGAGGCAAAGGCGGCTGTAAGAGCTGCCGTAGAGCATGACGGTCCTGTTTATCTGAGATTTGGACGTCTTGCAACTCCGGTAATTAACGACAGACCTGATTACAAGTTCGAGCTTGGAAAGGGTGTTGTATTAAGAGAAGGAAAAGATGTAACTATTATTGCAACAGGCCTTTGTGTTGCAGAAAGTCTTGCGGCAGCAGATATGCTGGCAAAAGATGGAATCGATGCAAAAGTAATCAACATTCATACAATTAAGCCTCTTGATGAAGAACTTGTGATTGCAGCAGCAAAAGAAACCGGTAAGGTAGTTACAGTAGAGGAACATTCCGTAATCGGTGGTCTTGGAAGCGCAGTCTGCGACTGTCTGAGCGAGAATCTGCCGACAAAGGTATTAAAGATTGGAATGAATGATATGTTCGGCGAATCAGGTGCAGCAGTGAAGCTGATTCACAAGTATGGGCTTGATGCAGAAGGTATCTGTGCAAAAGTAAAGGATTTCGTGTAAACATAGAGTGGGCATTTTTTCTACGCCCGCATACATGTTTGCCGAAGAATAGAATGTACTCAAGGGGCTGGAACTGACCAGCCCCTTTTACAATATTGGACAACCAGAGCAGTTAATCTTTGACTGATTATATGTAATAATCAGTTTTGATTTTACAGGAAATTACTTTATATTTTCTACGAAAGAGCAAAGTGTAAAAAATTCTTAAAAATTTATGGTATGATACTTTGTTCCTGAGTATATAACAAGTAATGACTGTGTTATTGAACAATCAATCTTTGGCTGGTTGTATAGGAGAGGATAGTGTATGCAGGATTTAGAAAAGGATTTGACAGAAGAAATCAGAAGTCAAATGAAAAATATAACTATACCACGTGAATTTTTGTTAGAGGCAGAAAATATAGAGGGGTTATTATTATATTACAGCTATGCGATTAAAGAGGTACGTGCAAAGCTGGAAATACTGAACGACGAGCTGGCATTTAAAACAAAAAGAAATCCAATTGAGTCAATTGAATCAAGAGTAAAAAAGCCGGCAAGTATTATAGAAAAATTAAAGAGAAAAAAATATCCGGTAACAGTGGAGTCGGCATTTATAAATCTTCGGGATATCGCCGGAGTAAGAGTGATTTGTTCCTTTATCGAGGATATTTATGATATTGCCAATATGTTTTTAAAGCAGGATGATATTACACTTGTGGAATGTAAGGACTACATAAAGAAACCGAAAGACAACGGGTATCGTTCTCTTCATTTGATTGTAATGGTTCCGGTATATTTGTCTGACAGAACTCTGAAATTGAATGTGGAAGTGCAGATTCGTACAATGGCAATGGATTTCTGGGCAGCACTGGAACATCAGGCGAATTATAAAAAGGGAATCGAAGGAATCGATGAGCTTATTGTAGAACTGACAGAATGTGCCAATATTATTAATCAGACAGATATGAGGATGCAGGATATTTATCATCGAATTAAAAATGTTGAACAGACAAACAGAATGGAAATGCAGAATTCTGTAAGAAGGATTGCACAGTGAAATTAAATATCTTATATGAAGACGGGGACATTATAGTATGCTTAAAGCCTGCGGGAATCGCTTCGCAGAATGAGCGGGGATTTTATGAGGATATGACAGGGATACTTATGAATTATCAGAAGAAAAACGGAATAGCAGCGCCATATGTCGGAGTGGTACATAGATTGGATAAAATGGTAGGCGGTGTCATGGTTTATGCAAAACACAAGCAGGCAGCCGCAAAATTATCACAGCAGATAACAGCAGGTCAAATGGAAAAAAAGTATTATGCAGTTATTTGCCATGGGGAATCAGCTATGAAAATAGAAACGTGCGGAATTATGACAGATTATTTGGTCAGGGATGGCAGAACCAATACTTCCAGAGTTTCAGATAAAAATGATAAAATGTCAAAACGTGCGGAATTAAGATATAATATTCTGGAAACCAAAACGATATTGTTTGGCGATGGAACACAGGACATATTTTCGTTGGCAGATATTACACTTCTGACAGGGCGACATCACCAAATCAGAGTACAGTTTGCATCCAGAAATATGCCATTATATGGAGATATGAAATATAATAATATGAAATATAACAAATACCATTGCGAGGAGATGAAGCAGAAGGGACCTGCCCTTTTTTCTTACAGCATCGGCTTTATACATCCTGTTACAGGAAAGGAGATGAGTTTTGAGAGTAAGCCTTCGGAGGGAATTTTTGCAGAATTTGAAAAAATAAAGTAATTTCAAAAAATTTGCAGAGAAATTTTCTGTGAAGTAAAATAAAAAATATTAAATTCGTCAATACTTATAGTGAGTAGCAGGCAAATATGAATTTGTGAAAGCGGAGTTGAAATGGAATTTAAAATAAGTGACGAAAAGAAAGAAAAAATAAAAATATTGGTGATTCCAGCAGGATGTATGCTGGTATTCTATCTGTTTTTTAGATATATTTTTCCATTAATATGGCCATTAGCGGCAGCCGCCGCTCTGGCCATTCTGTTATATCCCGTTGTGAGATTTCTTCACAAGAAATTCAGAATAAATAAAATAATTGGTACAATTTTTATACTTCTTTTACTAACGGTTCTTCTTGGAATCGTTTCAGCTATTATAGTGGAAAAATTAATTACACAGCTTACCCTTTTTGTGGATAATTTCAGCTATTATCAGGATTCAGCCAATCATATAGTTGAGGATGTCTGTCAGTATGTGGAGCATATGTTTGGTATGGAAGATGGATGTGTTCTTGATTTTATCAATGTTGAAATCAATGAGTTTATTACAGAAATGAAAAATAAGGTGATGCATTTTCTTATTGGAACCTCTATTCCGGCTGTACGCAGTGTAATTGATGTAATAATTGCGGCAGCGTTTGTTGTTGTAGTATTTTTTCTGATTATGAAAGATATGGAAAAAATAAAAAGAAGTGTGAAAAATTCTACTTTTGGTACAGAGCTTACCTTTTTTTATCGAAGGTCCATGGTAGTATTTAAGGCTTATATAAAGGCTCAGTTTATTATTATGATAATTGTGGCGGCAATAAGTGTGCTTGGGCTTACGTCTTCTGGTAACAAGTATGCGTGGCTGATTGGAGTGAGTGTGGGAGTTTTGGATGCACTGCCGCTTTTTGGAGCGGGGGTGATATTGGTGCCGATTACGCTGCTGGCGTTGATTAACGGGAATTTAATTCGGGCGGCGATTGTATTTACTACGTTTATTGCATGTTATTTTGTAAGGGAGTTTCTGGAGCCTAAGTTGATGGGGGATAAGATGGGAGTAAATCCTATTATGACGCTGGTGGGAATTTATGTAGGATATAAGCTGTTTGGGTTTTGGGGAATGTTTGCGGGGGCACTGACGGTGATATTTTTGATGGATGTGGTAAAAATGGTGAAGGGGAAATAAAGTGGGAGGAAGGTTGAATTTGAGGGACGCAGTGGGGAGTTTCAGAGGTGCTGCGATTCCCGCTGTGCAGTTTAGAAGTTCTAATCGTCTGGGATTTTGCTAAAAGCATCTGTGTCAGAGGCCAACTCGCCTTGAGATTCTTCACAGATTGAAGTTTTTTGAGGCTCAAACAGTGCCTCTGCCCAGATAACGCAGAATTTCAGACAATAAGAGCTTCTACAACTGCTTTGCAGGGAACCGCAGCACCTCTGAAACTCCCCATTGCTGATTTCAAATAGATATACAAATAGTTCTGATTTGAAGCATAATTGGAAGCATAGAGAAAGACTTTAAATAACTATAAAATAAATCTTGCTATAAACGAACTCTGATTCAAAGTACACAAAACAACTTCAAAAAACATGAAAAACAGTGTTAATTTGAAGCACAGCAAAGAAATGAAAAGGAGAAGGGGCTGGTTCCCTATGAAATGACCTCTGGAGATTCTTGGCTTTTGGGATTTCGCGTTATTTCTGTCAAGGGGATTGTCTGAGCCGCTGCAAATATCAGTTAATGAAATCTTTCAAGGCGAGTTATCCCCTTGGCAGAAATGTTTTTAGCGCAATTCCGAAAGCCTAGAATTTCAAGGTCATGTAATGGGAACCAAGCCCTTCTCCTTTTCATTTCCCCGCGTCCTTCATATAATCCCTCTCCCCTTCATGTTTTTATAAAAACTTAACTATGCATAAGTTTCATAATATGCTATACTAAAACTAATCATTACAGACATTTTTTAAATAATAACGGTGAAAATATGAAATATAGTACAAGATTAAAGGCATCTTTTATCATCATCATACTTTTCCCCATTCTTCTTATCATTATGAGCCACAGTATGTTTGGAAAATCTCAGATAGAAGCGATAGAAAGAAATTACGGGATTAATATGAACGGCTATAAAAACTGGTTTGATACTACCATGGTAATGGATAAAATTTCAAAAGAGAAAGAAAAAACAATTCAGCAGGCTATTTCAGACGGAAAATTTGATAACGATTATATTTCCTATGCAGAAAAGTTAAATTCAGAGCTTGAAAAGGTATTTTCCTATCTGGTGGTATACGATAATGAAAAATATACCTATATTGGAATTCCTAATGAAATTTCCTCAGAAATATTGATTGAGCTGCCGGCAATTTCAGGAAAAAATGAATTGTGGGGAAAGGCTTTTCTGCTTGGAGAAACAGAGAAATTTCTTGTTTATCCAAATTATCTGGAGCACAGAGACGGGACTCATGGGATTATTTATCTGCTGGCAGAAACAAATCGTATGCTGCCGGAGGTAAAAGGGTATCTTATGGAATTTCGATTTATAAGTATTATCATTATTGTGCTTATGCTGATTTGTCTTGCGATTTGGGCAAATAAATGTTTTTTTCGGCCAATGCGCAAATTGAAACGGGCAACACAGCGTATCTCTGAAGGAAGTCTGGATTGCAGAGTAGAAGAGGAATATGAGGGAGAATTTGACGGGCTTTGCAGAGATTTTGAAAGCATGAGGATTCATTTAAAAGATGCCATTGATGATAAGATGAAGTATGAAAATGAGACAAAGGAGCTGATTAGCAATATTTCCCATGATTTAAAGACACCTCTGACAGCGATTAAGGGTTATGTGGAAGGGATTATGGATGGTGTGGCAGATACGCCGGAGAAGATGAACCGGTATATCAGAACAATTTATAATAAGGCAAACGATATGGAGAAGCTGATTGGAGAGCTTACGCTGTATTCTAAAATCGATGCAAATGATATTCCCTATCATTTTATTAAAATTAATGTAAAAGAGTATTTTGATGATTGTGTGGAGGATGTACGGACAGAGCTGGAAAGTCAGAATTTTGTGTTATCTTATTTTAATTATATAAAGCCGGAGGTCTGTATGATGGCGGACCCTGAACAGCTTCACAGAGTTATTAACAATATTATCAGCAATTCTTTAAAATATAATAATAAAGAGAAGGGTGTAATTAATATTCGTGTGCGGGAGGAAAAAGAATATATTCATGTTGAGATAGAGGATAATGGAAAAGGTGTAACGCCAAAGGAGGCGGAGCATATTTTTGAACGGTTTTACAGAACGGATTCTTCGAGAAATTCACATACAGGCGGGAGTGGAATCGGGCTGTCGATTGTAAAGAAGATTGTGGAAGACCACGGAGGAGCGATATGGGCAGCGGGAAATAAGAATGTGGGATTGACCATGCATATGATGTTGAAAAAAGAAAATAAAAATAAATAAAATCAGATGGAGGATAAAATGGATAACAAAAAGAAGATATTAATTGTGGAAGATGAGGAGAGTATTGCGGAGCTGGAAAAGGATTATCTGGAAATAAATGGGTTTGAAGTGGTGATAGAAACAGAAGGAACTTCTGCACTGAAAAGAACAGATGAAGAAGAGTTTGATATGTTTATTCTGGACCTTATGCTTCCCGGAATAGACGGGTTTGAGATATGTAAGAATATCAGAGAAAAGAGTGATAAACCAGTGCTTATGGTGTCGGCGAAAAAAGATGATATTGATAAAATAAGAGGACTAGGGCTCGGTGCAGATGATTATGTGACAAAGCCGTTTAGTCCGAGCGAGCTGGTGGCGCGTGTAAATGCACATATGGCAAGGTATGAAAGGCTGATAGGAAGAAAAGAAGAACTGAATGATATTATAGAAATACGTGGAGTTAAAATTGACAAAACGGCAAGACGTGTGTATGTGAATGATGAGGAAAAGATGTTGACAACAAAGGAGTTTGATTTGCTTACCTTTTTGGCAGCTCATCCAAATCATGTGTATACAAAAGAGGAGCTGTTTAAAGAAATCTGGGATATGGAGTCTATTGGCGATATTGCTACTGTGACTGTGCATATTAAAAAGATACGGGAAAAGATAGAGGTTGATACATCAAAGCCACAATATATTGAAACTATATGGGGAGTAGGATATCGTTTTAAGATTTGAAAATGTATTGTGTTGTACACAGTCAGGAGGAAAAAAATGGGGAAACAATACTGGAAACCTGGGAATATGCTGTATCCTCTGCCGGCAGTGATGGTGAGTTGTCAGAGGTCAGAAGAAAAACCAAATATCATTACCGTAGCATGGAGCGGCACCATCAATACCAATCTGCCCATGCTTTATATATCTGTGCGCAAATCCAGATATTCTTATGATATTATAAAGGAAACCAAAGAATTTGTGGTGAATCTTGTTACAAAGGAGCTGGTATTTGCAGCAGATTATTGCGGGGTACGCTCTGGCAGAGATGTGGATAAATTTAGTCAGATGAAACTTACACCTCTGCCATCTCAGACTATAAAAGCACCGGGAATTTTGCAGAGTCCGGTAAATATCGAGTGTAAAGTAAAGGAAATTTTGGCTCTTGGAAGTCATGATATGTTTCTTTCAGAAGTAACCAGTGTTACTGTGGATGATAAATATATGGATAAAAATGGAAAGTTTCATCTAAATAATTCCGGACTTGCTGTATATTCTCATGGGGAATATTTTGAACTTGGAGAAAGGCTTGGAAAGTTTGGCTATTCGGTGCAAAAGCCGGTAACAAAGAAAAGAAGGCATAAAGGAGATGTTTATGAAAATTGATTCTTTATACATAGAAAATTTTAAATCCATTCAAAGTGTAAATATTCAGGAAATTGACAATGCTTTTATTTTAGTTGGCAAAAATAATACTGGTAAAAGCTCTGTAATCGATGCCATCAGAGCGGTGTTTGGAGAATATACCATTCGCAAAGAGCATTTTATGGATTCGATGAAAAGCGTGATTATTAAAATCACCCTGTCACAGCCTCTTGTAAAATCCGAGGGTAAAACAGAGACAGAACATGTTATGCTTCGAAGTGTTACATATAAGGTAACACCGGATGGAAAAAAATTCTATATAGATGAGGATGGCATTAGTGAGGAAATGCCGGAATATCTGCCAAGACTTTATTATATTGACCATCGAAGGAATCTAAAGGAATTTCAGGAGGCGCTTTTAAATCTTCAGGGAGATGAGTCAGTAGCGTTTTTAAAGGAAAAGAAATGTTACTATGAAGAGAGGAGCTGTGACCAGTGCTTTCGATGTATTGCGGAAATTGAAAAAAAGTCGGGAGAAGAGATGAATGTATTTGAGATGGCTAGGCTTATGGAATATCGTCTTTATAAAATGAATCTGGACAGATTTTCAGACAGTGTAAATAAATATTTAAAGAAAAACGGAATGATGTCGCATAAAGTGAAATATGAGATTGATTTTGATACAGACAGTCTGCTGAATTTTGATACGATTGTTTATCAGGAGGACCGTGGAATACGGGGAAATCTGTCTACGCTTGGAGCAGGCAGCAAAAGCATTTATCTGCTGTCGCTTCTGGAGGCCTATACGGAGGAAAACAGCAAAGACCCGGGGATTATTATGATAGAGGACCCGGAAATGTTTCTGCATCCACAGTTGCAAAAAACAGCGAGTGAAATTCTGTATCGTTTTTCAAAGAAAAATCAGATGATATTTTCTACTTATTCTCCAAATATGATTTTTAATTTTTCCTCCAAACAGATTAAACAGGTGGTAATAGATGAAGAACTGCATACCTGTGTACAGGAAAATGTAGATATTGATATTATTCTGGATGACCTTGGATATTCGGCAAATGACCTTATGAATGTGAGCTTTGTATTTATTGTGGAGGGGAAGCAGGATAGAAACAGACTTCCGCTGCTTTTGGAAAAGTATTATTCGGAAATCAGAGATGATGAAGGGAATTTAAAGCGGATTACGATTGTGACTACGAATAGCTGTACAAATATAAAGACCTATGCAAATTTAAAGTATATTAATAAATTGTATTTAAAGGACCAGTTTTTGATGATACGCGACAGTGACGGGAAGAATCCGAAACACTTGACAAAGCAGCTATGCAGTTATTATCGGGAAAGGTCAAAGGAGGAAGGAACGGATTTACCAAATGTCACACCGAAAAATATATTGATATTAAAGTATTATTCATTTGAAAATTATTTTCTGGACCCGTCGACTATGGTAAAGATAGGGGTACTTAAGTCGGAGGAACAGTTTTATGATATTTTGTATAAAAAATATAAGGAATATCTTTATCGTCTGCCTTCAATGAAAAGACTGATTCGTACGAAAAATGTAAGAATAAATAATAAGGAGGATGTGAAAAAAAATATAGAATGGATTAAAATTTATGTCCGTGGCCATAATCTTTATGATATTTTTTATGGAAAATACAGAAGTGAGGAGGAAAAAATACTGAAAAAGTATGTGGAAGAAGCGCCGAAGGAAGTGTTTGCAGATATTTTGGAGGCGATTGATTCGTTTGTGTATTTTGAGAATCGGAAGAAATGACCATAAATAAAGTAAGATTTTCCATGATAATAAAAATAAAAAAATAGCAGCAGTATGGCAGAGCATGTCATATTGCTGCTATCTTTCCGATTTTGAATATTTGTTTTAAACAATACTTTTAACAAAAATTTAATTTTTATTGACAATAGACTCAAGAATTCGCCATCTCGCAAAGTTCAGCGAGCATTTTCGGCAATTCTGTCTCCATATTTTCATCTGTAAACTGGCAGGTGCCGACTGCTTTATGTCCACCACCGTTGTACTTGAGCATTAGGCTGCCAACATTTATATCACAGGTTCTGTTTAAAATGCTGTAACCGACTGCTGCCGAGCAGCCAAGTCCTCCACGACCGCTGACAATCCATGCAGAAATATTCTGCTCTGGGTACATGCTGTAAATCATAAAGCGGTTTCCAGTATAGATAGGATTTACATTTCTAAGGTCTGTAATAATTACATTTCCCTCTGTTCTGGTATATTTTGTCACCATTTCCTTAAACTTTTCCGTCTGCTCATTATATACCTCAATTCTTTCCTGAACATCAGGCAGGGCAAGAATCTCTGCAGTAGTCATAGTACGGCAGGCATCAATTAATTTTTCCATAAGCTGATAGTTTGAAATTGTAAATTCTCTCCATCTTCCCAGTCCGGTTCTTGGGTCCATAAGAAATCCTACCAGAATCCAACCCTGAGGGTTCATTACCTCGTCAATTGTAAGATTGCCAGAATCAACTTTGTCAACCGCTTCCATCATATCGTCAAACTGAGGAAATCTTTCCCTGCCGCCGTAATACTCATAAATAATTCTAGCACAGGACGGGGTGATGCGGCTTTCGCCCTTGTATTTCCCTTTTAATTCATTTCTCTCATGCTCGCTTGAGTGATGGTCAAACCACAGACCACAGCCTTCCACAAACGGTACATTTGCCAGACAGTCATTTTCATTGATTTCTACAAGTCCGTCCTGCAAATCCTTTGGATGTGCGAATTTCCAGCAGTCAATGATACCAGCTTCTTTCAGCAAAGCGCCGCATGCTAATCCGTCAAAATCAGAACGTGTCACTAATCTCATTTGTCTTCTCCCTTTCACGTAATATTAATTAATATAAAATAAGAATTTATCCACATTATACTACGAAACTGAAAATGTGTCCAGTAAAAATAAAAAATAGAGAGAGCAACTCCAGTGGTAAATACAGAGTGATTGCAAATAAATAAACTGCGACAAAATGCTGTTTAAATAAAATTTTTCCTCTAATATAGTGAAAAGTTTAAAAATCGAATAAGTGTCAAATACAAATAATCATTCATGATAATTAAAAAAGTTTCTCCATATACTAAGATTAACTCAGAAAAATAAAGAAGGAGTTTTCATAAATGATATTAAAATTATCTGACCGAATACGGGAAATGAGAGAGAGAAACGAAATGACACAATCTGATTTGGCACGCTGTCTGAATATTACAAGAGCAAGTGTCAATGCATGGGAAATGGGAATCTCTATTCCTGCAACTGAGAAAATTGTGGAGCTCGCTAAATTGTTTCATATCTCCACTGATTTTCTGCTTGGAATGACATCTTCTGAAACAGTAAATTTGGAAAACTATGGAGTAAAAGAAAAAGAAATCATATATCATTTGCTGAATTATTTTGATGCTGTCTGTGCAACATCAGGAAAAGAAGAGAGAGCTTCTTTTCCTGACAAGAATGGTTTGTTATAGACCACTGATTATAAAACTATTTTTTTCAAATCCAGACCACAAATATGGTCGATTTGATTTTTTGAATTTCCTCCCTTTGGAGCCGGATTGTCATAATATACACGGGAAGCGGATTCAAAAACAGCAAACAGGATTTCATTACGATAAGGGTATGTCTGCTCTATCATGACAGGCATACCTATTCTCTTTTTCGGTTTCCCAAAAAAGTCAGCTTTCTTCAGTTCTTCATATGGATATATCAGAAGCTTTGAGCCTCTTTCAAAAAACATACTGTGGCTTCGTCTTCCATATGACTGACTGAAAACTGCATATTTTTGAGAAGCTGTTTTTATAAAGCTGACACCTTGAATATAATCTCTTGTATTGCAGCCATATAGAGGTTTCAAAGTGTTTCCTTCTGTAACTTCCGGCTGACCAAGAGCATTTAATGGTATAGTATAAAATCTGCCGGCTTTTGTCTTGCTGAAATAACCGACGCACAGCAGATTGTCATGTATGGTAAGATAAGAGCTTCTTGGCAGTTCTGCCAGATGAAACAATGAAAAAGAGGATTCAGAAAGAGCGGTTCCTTCTTTTTGTTTTAAAACAGTATTAAGGGCAACGCACATCAGACGTGCAGTACTTTTTCCCGGTTCATCACAGGAAATCCACACATATCCGCTTTGAGGATGAAAGGCGATTCCGCCTGCATGAACAGGCTCTATCCCGATTGTTTTTACATAACTTCCGTCCTTTATATTCAGTACAGCCAGGGCAGTTTTGGCAGAAGCCGGTTTATGCGCATAGGAAGTCATCAAAAGATATTGATTGGCGCAGCATAAGCCCTGTGGAACCATTTGGCTGCTGTGGATATTGTCAATAGTAGTCCATTCTAGCCCGGAAATCGGGATATCAATATTAGTTAAAATCAGATTCTTAAAAGCCTTGTAGCGGCGGGCCTTTAAATGTTTTTGATTTAACATGGAATATATATCACCATAAATTCTTGGAGCCGTACTGGCAGCCGTATGGTCTGAAAAATTCATAAGTTTGCCTCCTGTTGAAAAATAAAATTTATAAAATATATTCTGTTTTTGATTTATTTTTTCATATTCTTTTTAAACTGTCAACTTTTTTCTAATATAATAGCGATTGCCTGCGTATTACAAAATAATTTCTTAAATATAAAAGTCAAAAAATAAAAAATCAATACAAAAGCTGCATGTCACAAAGCAATTTCCCATTAAACAAAAAACTGGACAACTCTCCCATTATATGTTAAACTTTACTCCAGAATATGCATAATCTTTTCTGTCAAAAAGACAGAAAATAGTTAAGAAGAACAACAGAAAAAAGCATATTTGCATTATATTGCAGGAGGATTTGAAGGATGGCAGCAGACAAAAAGGTTGAAGCGATTACCTCTATGGAGGAGGATTTTGCGCAGTGGTATACAGATATTGTAAAAAAGGCAGAACTTATGGATTATTCCAGCGTTAAGGGCTGCATGATTTTTAAACCCGCAGGCTATGCCCTCTGGGAAAATATTCAGCAGGAGCTTGACAGAAGATTTAAGGAAACGGGCGTACAAAATGTATATATGCCGATGTTTATTTCGGAAAGCCTTTTAGAGAAGGAAAAAGACCATGTAGAAGGGTTTGCGCCGGAGGTGGCATGGGTGACCCAGGGAGGCTTGCAGCCTCTTCAGGAAAAAATGTGTGTACGGCCAACTTCTGAAACACTTTTCTGCGATTTTTATAAAAATGATATTCAGTCATATAGAGATTTGCCAAAAGTATATAATCAGTGGTGTTCTGTGGTAAGGTGGGAAAAGGAAACCAGACCGTTTCTGCGTTCCAGAGAATTTTTGTGGCAGGAGGGTCATACAGCTCATGCAACTGCTGAGGAGGCAGAAGAGAGAACATTGCAAATGCTTGATATTTATGCAGATTTTTGTGAAGAGTTTCTCGCAATTCCTGTGATGAAGGGAAAAAAGACAGAAAAGGAAAAATTTGCCGGTGCGGAAGCTACCTATACCATTGAGGCGCTTATGCATGACGGAAAGGCGCTTCAGTCAGGAACAAGCCATAATTTTGGCAATGGCTTTGCAAAGGCATTTGATATCCAGTATACAGATAAGGATAATAAATTAAAATATGTGTATCAGACCTCGTGGGGAGCAAGCACAAGATTAATCGGAGGGGTAATTATGGTTCATGGAGATGATAACGGCCTTGTGCTTCCGCCAAAACTTGCACCAGTTCAGATAATGATTGTACCAATTATGCAGAAGAAGGAAGGCGTGCTTGACAAGGCTTTCGAGCTGAGAGATACTTTATCCGAATTTCGTGTAAAAGTAGATAATACAGACAAGAGTCCGGGCTTTAAGTTTGCCGAGCAGGAGATGAGAGGAATTCCTGTCAGAGTTGAAATAGGACCAAAGGATATTCAGGCAAATCAGGCAGTTCTTGTCAGAAGAGATACCAGTGAAAAAATGATTGTTTCATTGGAGGAAATTGCCGCAAAAATAAAAGAACTTTTGCAGACCATACAGACAGATATGTTTGAAAAGGCAAAAGCACGCAGAGATGCCAGCATAAGTACTGCGGTAAATTATGAGGAGTTTAAAGATGCCGTAAAGAACAAACCGGGCTTTATCAAAGCGATGTGGTGCGGAAATCAGGCATGTGAGGATAAAATCAAGGAGGATACGACTGCTACGTCAAGATGTATGCCATTTGTGCAGGAACAGCTGTCAGATGTATGTGTATGCTGTGGAAAACAGGCAAAGCATATGGTATACTGGGGCAAGGCATATTAAAAAGGGGTTATGAAAATAAATTTACCATATAATGTAAAAAAGATTATATCCGTTTTGGAGGAGAATGGTTTTGAGGCGTATGCCGTAGGGGGCTGCGTAAGAGACAGTCTGATTGGGAAAAAGCCTGATGACTGGGATATTGCCTGTTCTGCAAAACCGGAGCAGGTAAAGGCGTTATTTCATAAAACCATTGATACAGGGATAAGACACGGAACAGTTACCGTCATGATGAAGCATGTGGGATATGAGGTGACTACTTATCGGATAGACGGCGAGTATGTAGACGGCAGACACCCTAAAAAGGTGATATTTACACCCAGTCTTACAGAAGATTTAAAAAGGCGGGATTTTACCATAAATGCAATGGCATACAGTGACCGTACCGGTATTGTGGATATATTTGACGGAGTGGGGGATTTGAAGAAAAAAGTGATTCGCTGTGTGGGCAATCCAAATGAACGTTTTGGAGAGGATGCACTTCGAATTTTAAGAGCAGTCCGCTTCAGCGCACAGCTTGGATTTTCTATTGAGGAGAAAACCATGCAGGCTGCAAAGGAGCTTGCCGAAAATCTGAAAAAAATCAGTCGGGAGCGTATTCATACAGAGCTTGACAAACTGATTATGTCAAAACATCCGGACCATGTGAAGCTGCTGGAAAGCCTGGATATTCTGCCTCACATTTTTTTAGGATATGTATGCCATGGAGAGACAGCGGCTTTGGCAGACAGACTTATGCGCAGTGATAAAGAGCATTATATCCGGTGGGCGCTTTTTATTACCAATATTTCCTTTGAAAATCTGCTGGAAAGCCTGAAATTTGATAATAAATCCATAAAAATCTGTAATATAATGAAAAAATACGCAGATGAAGAGCTGAGAGCAGATAAGGCGTACGTGAGACGTATGATAGTAAAAACAGGAAAAGATATTTTCAGACAGTATTATCTGCCCTTTCGAAGAGTACTTGGAAATACCTCAGAAGAATTACTAAGACAGGTTGAGAAAGCATATGATGACATTATAGAAAGTGGAGACTGTCTGTCTCTGCGGGAGATGAAGATAAACGGAAATGACTTGAAGGAAGCAGGGATTGCAGAGGGGGAAAGAGTAGGAGAGATATTAAACGCCCTGCTTTATCAGGTATTGGAGGACACTTCTGTAAATGACAGAGATAGATTGCTGGAACTGGCAAAAATTTTATGAAAAGTCATAAAAATAAAACTTGATAATATAATGAAAATAGGATATACTATTCCTAAAGAAAGATGTGTGTAATTCCTGAGGTGTTCGACAACCCCGCATATTTTGAACCTACATTTGTTTAAACGGGATTCCTATATTGCAGGCACGATGGAAAGCCTCCTTCGAGTGGACTTCAGAATGTCTCGCTGCGGTTGCCCACCTAGCTCGGCTAGGACTCAAAAATGCGGGACCGGCATTTCGGGATACATACGAAAGTCAGAGCTGTCATATACTTGAGTGTATGACAGCTTTTTCAATCGTGAAGGATGCTTTAATGGAGGAAACTTATGCGAAATAAGAAACTGATTATTTTGTTGCTGATATGTATTGTTGCAATGATTTCCGTCGTTGTTTACAGAGGTCTGTCAAAAAAAGAAAAAAATCCGCAGGAAAGTGTCGTTACCACAGGGCAGGCAGCGAGGGCGGTCGCCCTTTTAAAGGCGTCTGAGGAGGAATGCGGCGCAGCGCAGAATCATTTTACCAAAGGCGAAGAGTGGTATATGCCTTATATGAATCTGATGTATGACAGAGGATATTTTGACGAAAAGCAGATGATGCCTTCCACAAAGGAAGCAACGGCACCGTTTACATATGAAAAACTGGGGTATCTTTTTGAAAATATGGATATTACGGATAAAGAGCTTTTATCTTATGTGAAAAACAATAAGGCGGCAAAGGCGATTTCAAATTCTCAGTGGGCAGTTATTTTTGGAAAGCTGGCAGATTATACGGCAGGCGGGCAGACAAGGGAAGAGGAATTTAATGTAGTAGCGACTGTGTCAAATGTCTCTTCGCTGGAACCGTGGAATGTAGTGACCACCATAGGAAATTATATTTTTACAGGATTATCCATGGATTATTATATAGATAAGAGAATTAAAGTGATTACCAAGGAAAATCAGATTTTGTGCGTAAAGGAAATTGTTTCAAGAGAGATTGTTTACCCAAATACTCTGGTGACAAGCATGGAAAGTGGAAAGATGAATGCATTTGTCAATGGAGTAATCAGGACATTTGAAATTGATGATAAAGAGGCTTCAAAAACAAATGCAGTAATGGATATCAGGCTGAAAAACGGAAAAGTGTCTGACTGCAGTGAAAAGCAAAATTATGTCAGCGGAAAGCTTTTGAAATATACAGATACTTCTGTCGATGTGGAGGGGCAGGGGGCTTTTGAAATCGGAGAAGGATTTCGTATTTATAAAACCTATGGAAATATAGAAACAAGAACACTGTATGACCTAGTAGTAGGATATGATGTACAGAAATTTGTGGTGGAAGACGGAAAAATATGTGCCATATTGATTGACAGAAATTTTGTAGCAGAAAATATTCGGGTAATTATAAGAAATAATGGATTTCAGGATATTTATCATGAGAATGTGCTTATTTCCTCAGATAAGGAATTTGAGTTTTCCTATGGAGGAGAAAAGAGAGTTTTTCAGGCAGGTGAAGAATATACTGTGACACCTGACAGTAAATATCTCGAAAGCGGAACTCTGAAAATTTCTGCTGCCGGTTCTGACGGAAAGGTTACTATTAAATCTTTGGAAAGAGGATATGGAACACCGAGTTACCGGGGAACAATTGAGATTATGAAAACAGAAAGCGGTCTGGTAATTATTAATGAGCTGCCGTTAGAGGAATATCTTTATGCAGTAGTGCCGAGTGAAATGCCATATACATATAATGCAGAGGCTTTAAAGGCGCAGGCAATATGCGCGAGAAGCTATGCCTATAAACATATGCTGTCCAATGCGTATGCTTATCTAGGGGCCCATGTTGATGACAGTACAAGATTTCAGGTGTATAATAATTCCAGTGAACAGGCAACTACAAATCAGGCAGTGAATGACACTTATGGACAGATTATGACATGTAACGGGGAGCCAATCAGTGCGTTTTTCTATTCTACCTCCTGTGGAAGTGGAACGGATGCTTTGATTTGGGGAGGTTCCGGCTACGATTACATCAAGGGAAGACTTCTGACGCTGGAGGCTTCGACGCTGGACCTTACAGATGAAAAGCAGTTTAAAATGTTTATTATGAATAATTATGATACCTTTGACAGAGAGTATAGCTGGTATCGCTGGAATGTTACGGTACCTCTGGAGACTATTACACAGTCAGTAAATGAAAAGGTGGCATCGCTTTATGCTTCAGGTCCGGAAAAAGTGCTGACGCTGGAGGGAGAAAATTATGTCAGCAGAGAGATAAGTTCCGTGGGTAATGTTTTATCTATGGAGACAGGAACGAGAGGGACCGGAGGAGTTTTAAACGAGATTGTGATACATGGAGATGAGGCGACAGTAATGATAAAGACAGAGTCATTTATACGAAATATTTTTAATCTGTCAGGAATTGCCATTCATAAAAACGATGAGAGCATAGTGGATACATTTACTTCACTTCCAAGTGCATATTTTGCGATTGAGGAGGTCAGAGAGGGAGAGGCACTGACCGGATACCGACTGAACGGCGGGGGTTATGGACATGGAGCCGGCATGAGTCAGAATGGGGCGAATACAATGGGAAATAATGGAATGGGATATCAGGATATATTGAATTTCTTTTACAGTAATATTACCATTGAAAGTATTTATTAAAGATTTTTATATTTTGTAAAACATGAGGCTGTCAGGTTGAGAATAAGGTCTGCAAAATGTTGAGAAGAGATAGATTTGCAGTGATTTTTACAATGACAGACTCATGTTTTTTATAATATATCATTCATTTTTGCCTGTTCTTTTGTTTCATTTAAAAGGACAGAAAAATCAGTTTATGATTGATTGCGGTCATTCCTTTGACTGATTGCGTAACATAAGTTCTTTTTTGATGTTTTGATTTTCTGCGAGGGTGTTAAGCACTTCACCAAGACTGAGTTCGTCTAATCGGGAGATAAGATGTGCATAGGTGTCTGGAAAATCCTTTTCTCTGAAAATCAGTGTATTTCCGGGAATTCTGTGTTCATCTGCAAGGGTATCAAGGTCATCTGTGGAAAAACTTTCTTCTGATATATCCAGAACAATCGCCCGAATATGGGAAAAATCCAGATATTTTCCTCCGGAAAGAGGATAACTTTCCAGACGGGAAACCGTGATATATTCAGAAGAAATAGATTCAATTCCCTCCGAGTAATTTGCAAGCTCACAGGTAAAAAGAGTACCAGATTCCTCTTCAGAAATAATCATGGAAATAACGAAGCTTCGGTTTTCCAGTTCTCTTGCATCAATTATATGGCTGCCAGAAACATACAGCTTGTCAAAATTCATTTCTGATAAATAAGTGTATAAATGCGTTGTTTCCAGAAGACTTGGAAGCATCAAAAGAACAATCAGAAAGAGAAAGGAACAGCCTGTATATATATATGGAAAAAATTTTCGTTTTGGCATTCCATAGTGAAGCTGTGTGGCAATATACATCATCAGACTTATCACAACCGAAAGTACTGGATTTATATTATAGGTCAGTTTGGACAGAAGAAACTGAAGCAGGCAAAGCAGATATAAAATAAAGGAAACTTTTAAAAGACTTTTTTTTTTTTTTTCTGCTTCATGAAAAAACGGTTCCTCCAAAAGCAGATATCCCCATGGACATAAAACCAGAAATGAAAACAGTGCAACCAGAAAAATCTTTAAAAAATTGCGAAAGCTCAAGTCATATTGAGGCAGAAGAACACCGGAAATTATGGTGAAAAAATTATGATAGTCAATGCAGAATAATTCATAAATCATGCTGATAATTACCGGAATAAAAACAAAAATATAAAAAAGCTCACAAAATCTTCCACGTATTTCGATTCCTTTTCTGCTGATAAAAAACGCAAAAAGGAAAATAACAGCAGCACTGAAAATAACATTTGTGTTTGGAAGAAGAAATTCACGCACATATTTCATCAGCATAAGTGCGCCAAAGCCAAGAAGTAAAAAGGCTTTGACAGCAGATTTTATGCGGATATATTTTTTCAAGGTTCCCTCTTTTGTTCCTCTTTCATATATATGAAATACAAGAATAAGATACAGACAACTGCATGCAAATATAGCAGATATAAGCACAAATCCTGTCAGGATATCCAGCTTTTCAGCAAAATACATGGACAGAAGAAACACAAGACCAGTTTCCTCTGTAAGAATGAGTTTTTTTATTCCGTTGACAGAAAGTTTATTATTTTCAGAAAACATAATTTCCTCCTCAGAGTTTTTTTAATGGGAAACGAAGCAGCATATCTTTGTAGTTTCTCTGTTTGTTTATATCTCCCGCTGCAATTGGCATAAGAAAAGGAAGTCCGAAGCTTCTTAAAGAAGCAAGATGAATCCCGATTAACATAAGTCCCAGTACAATGCCAAAAAAACCGAGCAGGTAAGACAGCGCAATCAGAAAGTATTTTAAAATGCGAAAAGCAGAAGAAAATTCGTCATTTGGGACAGCGAAGGAGGAAAGTGCAGTAAATGCCACTACCACAACAATTACAGGACTTACAATGCCGGCAGATACCGCGGCCTGTCCGATAATCAGTCCTCCTACAATGCCTATCGTACTTCCCATAGGACCGGGGATTCGTATACCTGCTTCCCGCAAAAGCTCAAATGCCAACTCCATAATCAGTATTTCAATCACACTTGGAAACGGAACACTTGCTCTGCCTGCTGCAAAGGCAAAAAGCATATTTGCGGGAAGAATATCAGGGTGATAATTCATAACTGCCAGATAAACAGCAGGAAGGCACAGTGAAAAAAACGCTGCGAGATAGCGAATGATTCTGGCAAGTGTTACAATCGCATATCTTTCATAATAATCATCCGGTGTTTTAAAAAAATCATTAAAATTTGTCGGCAGCAGCAGAGCGACCGGCGTATTGTCAACAAAAAGAGTGATTCTTCCCTTCATAATCGCCTGTATTGCCGTATCGGGCCGTTCTGTGGTCTGATACTGCGGAAACGGGGAATTTGAATTTTCTTCGGTAAGCTGTTCGATAATGCCGGTGTCTGTAAGATTTGTAATATCAAGCCCTTCGATTCGTCTGGTGATTTCTTTCAGAACTTTTTTGCGGACAAGTTCTTCCATATAAACAATAGCGACTGTGGTATTGGATTCTTTTCCAATAATAAATTCCTTTACCTTTAAATTCTGGGTGCGCATCCGTTTTCGCATAAGAGAGGTATTACATTTCAGAGCGTCAGCAAATCCCTCTCTGGAGCCGCGCATTACCTGTTCCCGTTCAGAGGAGGAAACACCCATCATCGGGTAGCCCTTACTTTTGATTTTTACTGCTTTGTCATAGCCGTCAATCAGAAGTACTCCATCACCGACCATTACACCCATAATTGCTTCTTCATAGGTGGGAAGCAGCTTGACATCTGTAATGCCAAGAGCATTTGCGTCGAGATATTCATAAATTTCCTGTGGGGTTTTGGACATCAGACGGCTGATAAGTTTTCCAATTACGGATTCTTCCACTGTAAGGTTGTTTACTGTTACTTCTACATAGTAAATGCAGGCATCTATCTCAGCGTTGCCGCCGAGTTTCATGGTGCGCTTCATGATATCGTTGCAGTCTGTAAACAACGCATCAAAGGTCTGCATATTTTCTGTTAAAGAGGTTGAAAGAGAATTGTTCATGATTTTACCACTTTCTGAACTGAAATAAAAATTTGGCCAGTTTCTTTTTTAGTATTTCCAGAGAAAGGGAATTTTAAACAGTTCAGGAGTAAATATATGGAATAGAAAATGACCGCAAGAAAAAATATCTGAAAAAGCATAAAAGGAAAAAGATTATCATAACAGCGAAGAATATGTTTCGGGAATGAATCAGGTTATGGCAGAGCTGCACACTTATAATTTTTATGAATGAGAAAAATACTCTTTGTTTTTTGTATCATTTCTGTTAATTTATGGTAAAATAAGAAAGTAATAAAATATAAAATACAAGTAAGAAATATACATAAAACCAAAGGAGGCTTATTTATGAAAACAGCATTAACCATTGCAGGCAGCGATTCCAGCGGAGGGGCGGGGATTCAGGCAGACATAAAGACTATGATGGCGCACAGAGTTTACGCCATGAGTGCTGTAACGGCGCTGACAGCACAAAATACAATGGGCGTGACGCAGATTCTTAATGTTTCAGCAGAGTTTCTTAAAGAACAGATAGATGCAATATTTACGGATATTTGTCCGGATGCGGTAAAGATAGGAATGGTATCGAAAAAGGAATTAATCGAGGTAATAGCAGAAAGGCTGATATTTTACCAGGCAAAGAATGTTGTAGTGGACCCTGTTATGGTATCTACCAGCGGAGCAAGGCTGATTAGTGAGGATGCAGTTATTACATTACGAAAAAAGCTGCTTCCAGAAGCGGATTTGATTACACCAAATATTCCAGAGGCAGAAGCGCTGACTGGAAATAAAATAAAGACGACAAAAGATATGGAGCAGGCTGCAAAAGAGCTTTATGAGGAATTCCAGTGTGGTATTCTGATAAAAGGCGGACATCAGATTCACGATGCAAATGACCTTTTATGTCAAAATGGAAATATGAGATGGTTTGAAGGCAAAAAAATAGATAATTCAAACACACATGGAACAGGCTGCACGCTTTCCTCTGCAATTGCCTCCAATCTGGCAAAGGGAAAGGATATGGAGCAAGCAGTATTCGAGGCAAAGAATTATATTTCACTGGCACTTGAGGATATGCTGAATCTGGGAAAGGGCAATGGGCCGATGAATCATGCTTTTGCGGTAGAGGGGGAATATATGTCTAATAAAATCAAGTATAAAGCGGATATGAAGTTGAAGTAAGTATAAAATGAATGTCAGGTTGAATCAAGTGCAAAACAGATGTGAAATGGAAGTATATATAAAACAGAAAATGAGTATAACAAAGAAAAAGCAATAAAATAAAATATAGTATAAAGTATAAAAAGAAAAAGGAGAAAAAAATAATGATAAAGTTAGGAAGAAATGATATATGCTGGTGTGGAAGCGGTGTAAAATATAAGAAATGTCATTATAATTTTGACAGCAAGCTGGAGCTGGCGATAAGACAGGGACATATTGTACCGGAACACAGGCTTATTAAAACGCCGGAACAGATAGAGGGTATAAAGAAAAGTGCCGCGGTAAATATTGCGATACTTGATTACGTAGGAGAGCATATCAGGGCAGGTATTACCACAGAGGAAATAGATAACTGGATTTCCGAGCAGACAAAGATAAGAGGCGGGATTCCTGCACCGTTGAATTTTGAAGGATTTCCAAAAAGTGTATGCACTTCGTTAAATAATGAGGTATGCCACGGGATTCCGTCAAAAGATATTGTGTTGAAAGACGGGGATATTATCAATGTAGATGCTTCTACAATATTAGATGGATATTATTCAGATTCTTCGAGAATGTTTCTGATTGGGGAGGTTTCAGAGGAGAAAAAACGGTTGGTACAGGTGGCGAGAGAATGTTTAGACGAAGGCTTGAAGGAAGTAAAACCATGGGGATTTCTCGGTGATATGGGGCAGGCTATAAATGATTATGCAAAGGCCCATGGTTACAGTATTGTCAGAGAAATTGGCGGACACGGCATAGGTCTGCAGTTTCATGAGGACCCATGGGTAAGTTATGTATCGAAAAGAGGGACTGAAATGATGATGGTGCCGGGACTGGTATTTACAATTGAGCCAATGGTGAATATGGGGAAGCCGGATATTTACATAGATGAAGAGAATGACTGGACTGTTTATACCGAAGATGGCAAGCCTTCTGCGCAGTGGGAGATACAGATATTGGTAACAGAAGAGGGATATGAAATATTGTGCTACTAAACTGTGAAGGATGAAGTAATCGGCATCGGTTTGTTGAAATAGTATTTGAATTGTAGTTATTAAATTGTGAAAGCCTTGTAAACACAGACTTTTTCACATGTTTAGTCACTTAAAATCACAATGATTTTTGTGCGACAAATCGGGAATTTGGAAAGGAGATATTATAAATGCAAGTAATAGATTATTATAATTGCGACCGACAGGGGTATTGGTTAGAACAAATAAAGAAAAGTGATTGGGGAGCAGGCCAATATCTGTATGAATTGTTAAGTGAAAACAAGTTTAAGGATATTGTGGGAGAAAAATCAAAGGTGTTGATGCTCGTGAATGAAGATGAACTTATTTCTTTTTGCACATATGCGGAAATAGATGATATCCAGCCCACAATGTTGACTCCATGGATTGGATTTGTATATACTTTTCCTCAATATAGGGGTCATCGCTATCTGGGGAAATTGTTTCAGGAAATTGAGAAACTGGCTAAAGCCGAGAATGTGCATGATATTTTTATATCAACAAATCATACTGGATTATATGAAAAATATGACTGTGAATTTTACCAGATAATGAATGATATGAATGGAGAACCTTCTAGAGTTTATAGGAAGCGTGTGAATTAAGGCAATTAAACAATTTCAAATTGTTGAGGATTTGTGTTTATCAAATGAATAAAATGCTGTGATATTAGGCAGTAACAAGGGAAAAAATGGAAGTGTGGGAAGCTTGCATTTAATATATAAATTTGTCAAAAGGTGAAGTAAACTACACCTTATAGTAAACTGGAATGTATTGACAAGCATTGAGGCAAGCTTTATAATAAATGAAATATATAATAAAAGAACAAAATATAAGAAATGTTTCTGTTTGGTGGTTTAAAAGTATATTATTTATAAAAGGATATAAACAGCAATAGCAGAATTATATTGGTTATTTATAAAATCAATTTGTATATGGATAATTGTCAAAACTGATTATGAGTAAGGAAAGGAGAAAGGGATGGATGAAAAAAGAAAAGAGTAAGTCCTTAAATGATCAATAAGAGTGAACTCGGATATACGGGATATAGATAATTTAAGGACGAAATCAAGCATAACATGGAAGAAACAGATTTTTAATGATTAGGTATTTTGGAAAAAATGCAGAAAGGAATGGTAAAATATGAATAAATTAAAGCAAAAACTTAGCTTTTTCCTGTTTTCGATAATTATGGTTTTATCAATTACAATTACTCCTCTGGCATGGGATTATAGCTTTTTTGAAGGTAAAACAGTTACAGCGGCAACAAATTATGAAACAGCCCATTTTTATACTCCTGCAGGTACATATCATCCAGTTGTAGGTATTAAGAATGTGACAACAGAAGGCAGATTAATTGTAACATTTAGACAACGTTTAGCGGATGGTACATATGGTGGAAATGTTGGTGAGATAAAAAATGTTTCAAAGTATACAACGGGACTTGTGTTTAAACATACATTAAATGCAAACTATCATAAGTTGTCTATAACTGGCAGGGATACGCTTAATATAGATATTAACTATGTAAGATTAGTAGTTTAAGTTTGTATGAAGTCATAAGAGAATCACACAATGATCTATACTGCTGTATTGTGTGATTTTTTTCATCAGGAGATTTTGATGATAAAAAAGAGAAAAAAATTAATACTGCTGCTTATAGTTTTATTATCTGCCGTTGCAGCATTTTTTATCGTTACCCGCAAAATTAGCGAAAGTCATAAAAAAGAACATTCTATGATAAAAACAGAAGATTACAAATCTTATATCCAAAAATATGGAACAGGCGAAACATTACAATATTCTTATTTTACTGATAACAGCGGTATTACCAAAGAGAATCTTCTTTATATTATTTTAGAGGTAAATGACAAAGACAGCCCTCAAAATCAAGAATCTGTAAGATATTATATCAAAGATAAAGCTATTATCGAAAAAATTTTTCAAGCATTGAATGAAACTGACTATCATGTCAGCAGCATGGATTTTCGCAGTTCTAAATCTCATGATTATTCAAATGCCTGTCGTATTCGTTTTATCAGTAATAAAGAAAGTTCTCTGGATTGGTTTGGCTATTACACGCCGTCTGAAGATACCTTCATTTTTGCGGCAGGTCTTTTCAGCAGTAAAAACTTGTTTTATGGTGTGGAGGCGCAATGGATTGATAAATACTTCTCTTATGGTTTTTTTGCAGACCAGAAGATTATGCAGGCAGTCCATGTTTCGTCTGATTCTTACTTTTTCAAAACAGAGTGTGGAAAAAGCTTTTGCTTATAAATTTCTGCCTTTTCTTTTGCTGGCGGCAGTTTTTATGGTTCAGGCAGTATTTTTTCTGAGGAAATATTGTAAAAATGGATTATCAAGGATGTTGAGAGGTGTGTAATGTATCAAATAAAAGAATTGTTTTTTGCCGCCTTCCAAAATCAGAGGCGCAGGAAGAAGTATACAAGGACAGTATTTTTTTTGATGTTTCTTTCTATGGTAATTTGTATCGGAGTAAACTCTATCGTAATCTCCATTGACAGAAGTATTCGGAATGTGACAGATAAACCGCTTGGAAAATTGCTGCAGATTATAGATAATACGGAAGATAATTCCATGATTAATGTGCTCAGGGAGGAACTTGGAGGGATTGACAGGATAGGCAGTATCGGGCGGCTGATTCCGTTTCTGGAGGTTACATGGTATGATACGGAAGATATTTTATACAGTGAAACCGCTACTGTCAATATTGTTGCGTATTTTAGCGGAATGGACGAATATGGAATATCGGGAAAATATTCTGATATTGAGTATGGAGAGGTTCTGATACCAGAGTATTTATATGGGCTGGGCGATTATGGTCTTTATGAATATACCTCGGGTTCTTTATTAATCGGAAAAGAAATAGAGATTAGTATACATAATGATTATAATAATAAAGACTATTATCGTAATTTGCGGATTGTTGGTACTTATGATAATATCAATTCGGATTGCATCAATAAGTTCTTTTTTATCAATGACCTTCAGGCAGATGAAATTTATACCCAGAAAAAAGAAGACGTTGAAATAGAGATTGAAAAATTGAAGGAGATGTTTAAGGAAGAATTGAAAAAAGACCCAAATATGATAGATGAGGATGACTTTTATACAAAACATTATATTGGCGTATATGTAAAGAACCGAAGCGATGTGAAGGAAATACAGGAATTAATAGACGAAACAATCAATGAGCCAAGTTTTATTATGCAGGTTCCAGATGAAAGTCTGCTGCAGTATTTTCAGATGATACTGGATATCTGCCGGATAGTTGTTCTTATGCTGCTTGCAGTTGCTTTTGCCAGCCTGGTGATTACCACTTTAACTGAAATAAAACAGAGGAATGGCGAAATAGCCGTTTATTTTGCTATGGGTTATTCATACAAAAGCATTATCCTTATGCTTGCGCTTGAAAAGGCAATTATGCTGTTTTGGGCGGGTCTGGTGGCTTTTTTGTTTACCGGAGCGGCAATTCTTGGCGGAAATTATTTTATTCAGACCTGCCTGCCGTTTTACAGAAGAACTATTGTGCTGTCATATGACTGGAGTATGGTGGGAATTGCGTTTTTAGTTCTTGCTGCTGCTGCGCTGGTAAGCCTTTTCTTTACAGCAGTTCATATCAGGAAATTTCATCTTGCTGATGTGATGAAAAGCGAGTGGGCAAAAATGTAGGAATGATTTATATAGGAATAAGAGGCTGTCACAAAAATAGTTCTAAGCACAATATATGTGATAATTCCTTGTTAGTAAACAATACATTGTGATGATTACTATTTTGCGGCAGCTCCTGCTTATTTTGCTAAAACTTTCTAAAATGCTTCTATATTAATCTGCTCCACTTTTTCAATATAAAACGGCAAATCAATCGAATTGCCAAACGCCTGAAATTTTTCCGGCGTGTCACTGACATAAAATTTATGCATTCTGCTGTCAGCAATGGTTTCCAGCGGCGATGTCAGATTGTTTGCAGAAAGCAGCTCTCTGAGGTTTAAGGCTGTTTCATAGGCCGGATTTACCAGATTCACACGCTCTCCCATAATTTTTTTAATCGTGCTTCGAAGAAGCGGATAATGCGTACATCCAAGTATCAGAGAATCTATATTTTTATCATCAAATTCCGACAGATATCTCCTTGCTACCTCATCCGTCACCGTATCATGCAGCCAGCCTTCCTCCACAAGAGGAACAAACAGGGGGCAGGGTCTGCCGATTACGACAGCTTCTGCATCATATTCATGAATGACCTTTGTATAAATCTGACTGTGAATGGTTCCCTCGGTTCCAATCACCCCTATTCTTTTTGTATATGTATTTGCCACTGCCGTTTTTGCTCCCGATTTTACTACTCCAATAATCGGCAGCTCAAATTCGTTTTGAAGTTCATCGAGTGCCAGTGCGCTTGCGGTATTACATGCAATAACAATTGCCTTGACCTTTCTTGTCTGCAAAAATCTTACAATCTGTCTTGAGTATTTTATAATGGTTCCTTTTGACTTGCTCCCGTAAGGCACTCTCGCCGTATCACCAAAATATACAATCGATTCATTTGGAAGCTGTCTGATAATTTCACGGGCAACGGTCAGCCCGCCCACTCCCGAATCAAAAATACCAATAGGCGCAAGATTTTCATCCGTGTTTATATTAATGTTCATAACCTGATAAACTCCCATCTTACATATTAATTTCTTTCTCTAATCATACAATGTCATGCCAATATTTTCAATCCTAAAAATTGTAAACAGCCTGTATAAAATATCTTTTTGTGTCAATACTGTAAACAGGCGCCAAATATTAAGATTTAGGAGATTAAGTTATGAGGAAGGGAAAAACAATATTAGCAATACTGGCGTGTGTCGCAGGATTTATCTGTACATATTATTTCAGTGAGGAACCAAAAATAGAAGAGATACAAAAAGAAATCGCAGAAAAGGTACTGAGATTTCATGTACTGGCAAACAGTGATTCCGAGGAGGACCAGGAATTAAAACTGGAGGTAAAAAAGGCGGTGGTTGATTATCTTGATTCTTATTTAAATCAAGAAAATCTGACACTTGAAGAAACAAAGAACATTGTGGAAATGCAGAAGGAAGAAATTATACAGCTTGCAGAACAGGTAATTAGAGAAAATGGTTATGATTATTCCGTAAATGCAGAATTAACCAAAGATTATTTTCCAATCAAAACCTATGGAGATGTTACTCTGCCGGCAGGAGAATATGAGGCTTTTCGTATGAATATCGGAGAAGCAGAAGGAAAGAACTGGTGGTGTATTCTCTATCCGCCGCTCTGTTTTGTAGATGCTTCCTATGGATATCTGCCTGACGATTCAAAAAAAATGCTGAGAGATGTGCTGGATGAAGAATGTTTTCAGGCGGTGGCAAAGGGCAATACAGATGAAAAAGTTGAAGTCCGGTTTAAATTGTGGGATATGCTTTGCGACTGGTTTTCGAAAAAATAAAAACAAACTCAGCTTGATTTCTCTCATTGTCTGGTGTATAGTAGACATATTATTCAGGCAGTTTATAATAAACTAAAGAGAGGGCTGATTAATTGAAATTATTAAAAAGAGAAGTAAAAATACAAATAAAGGGCATTCAGAGAAATGAGGAAGCGGAGGAAAGCATAGAAACAGCCGCATTTGGCGAGTTTGACCAGACCGGTGAAAATTATTATCTGAAATATGAGGAACTGTCAGAAGATGGTGAGATAACCAAAACACTGATAAAAATGTATGATAAAAACATCGAAGTGATAAAGCGGGGAAGTATTGAATCAAAGATGGTATTTATTCCAAATACGGTGACAGAGACAGATTACAGCACCTGTTATGGCGTACTGGCTATGTCAGTCAGTACTTTGAATACAGCGTTTTATGTCACAGAAGACAGTGTGACAGTTGAGATTGAATATATACTTTACCTGAATGGAATTATGGTATCAGTAAATTTTCTGAATATTGAAGCGGTTTTTTTATAAAACTATGATTGTTTCTTATAATAATTAAGGTGTCAAAAGGTTGATTTTTAAAATATATGTTATATAATATAATTGTTTGTTATTTTTTAATTACTTGGAATGAAAACCTTTGAGGCTTTGATTTAGTAAAGCAGAGTAAAAAAGACAGAAATGGAGGAATGATTTATGTCAGCATTACATGTAACAGAGAATAATTTTAAAGAGGAGGTATTAAATGCCAAACTTCCTGTACTGGTAGATTTCTGGTCGCCGACATGCGGGCCATGTCTTCGAATTGCACCTGTGATTGAGGAATTATCCAAAGAGGTGTCGGAAGTGAAATTTGCGAAGGTAAATGTAGGAGAGGAACAGAATCTGGCAGAGGAATACGGCATTATGTCCATACCGACGCTTGTGCTTATCAAAAATGGAAAAGAAGAAAAAAGAACAGTTGGAGCTATTCCAAAGGAAATGATTCTGGAATTTATCAAATAATGCAACCAACGCTTGTGATGTAACCGGCCAGGGGCTGATTATCGTTGATTGTCTGATAAGGGAAGAAAATTATGTATGATATTATCATTGTAGGCGCAGGACCAGCAGGATTATCTGCGGCAGTATATGGTCTGCGCGCCGGAAAGAGTGTACTTTTACTTGAAAAGGAAAGTTATGGAGGACAGATTATAAACACTCCTGAAATAGAAAACTATCCGGGGATAAAAAAGATATCAGGCTATGAGTTCGCTGAAAATCTCTATCAGCAGGCAGTGGATTTGGGGGCCGAGATTGTCTTTGAGGCTGTGACAGCCATAGAGACAGAGGAAGATATAAAAAAGGTTTTTACGGCTCAAAATGAATATTTATGCAAAACAGTTATTCTGGCAACAGGAGCAACACACAGAAAACTTGGCATTGAGCGGGAAGAAGAACTGGCAGGCAAGGGAGTGTCATACTGTGCGACCTGCGATGGCATGTTTTTCAAGGGAAAGGATGTCGCTGTGGCGGGAGGCGGAAATACAGCGCTTCAGGATGCACTGTTTTTGTCAAACTATTGCAGAAAAGTTTATCTGATACACCGTAGAGAAGAATTTCGCGGAGAGAAAAGACTGGAAGCTGCATTAAGGGAAAAGGATAATATTGAATTTGTATTAAACTGTCAGGTAACGGCGCTTAATGGAGAGAAAACTTTAACTTCGGTAACAGTGAGAGATAAAAATACAGAGAAGGAAAAAGAACTTTCTGTAAGTGGAATTTTTATCGCTGTTGGACAGGAGCCGCAGAGTCAGATTGTGCAAAATATGATTGATACAGATGAAGGCGGATATATAATATCAGGAGAAGAATGTTATACAAACTGCTCCGGTATATTTACAGCGGGAGACTGTCGGACAAAATCAATCAGACAGCTTGCCACTGCTGTTTCAGATGGGGCAGTGGCGGCATTGAAAGCATGTGAATATATGGAGATGTGCTGAGATATATTATTTCTGCCTGCTGCGAAATTCAGTAGGTGTCATATGTGCTTTGATTTTAAATATATTGGAAAAATAATGCTCATCTGCAAAATTCAATAAAAATGCAATTTCACTTATTGTCATGGCAGTTCCACTTAGAAGTGATTTGGCAGTACTGATTTTATTGTCTAAAATATATGCATATACAGTAGTGCCAAATTCTTTTTTAAATATCCGGTTTAACTGTGACACGGATATATTTATATATTGAGCTACCTCTTCAACTGTCAGTTTTTGATAAATATTTATATCACAAAAATTTTTTGCCTTTACTGCCTGTTTATCATAAGGTATGATTTCTTCGCCATATCTTGAAAGTTTTTGAATAATTTTCAAAAAAACAATACTGCATTTCTCAAATAAATTTTTCGTATTCATGTCTCTCTGTCTGCAGATATTCAGAAAATGTTCAAATAAATCAAATAAATCTATTTTTTCAAACAAATATTTGCCGGAAAGTCCATAGCATTGAATAAGAGAATCACACAAAGGGCCATTTATATTCATCCATATTTTTTTAAAAGGTGTTTCTTTTGATGAATAATAATGATGGCGACTTCCTTTTGGCAGGAGATATACGTCGCCCTTTGAAGGAGAGAAAACCTTACTGTCAACCTCTACATGCCCGCTTCCTTCCATAACATATTCTAATACATATACGTCGGAATTTTCCCGTTTTATTTCATATTTGATGTCAGGCAGTGTAATGCCTGCGAGTTCAACATAAAATGGATATTTTTGTATTTCTCTGTCAATAATAAAGCTTTCAATTATTTCCATATGACGAAAATCCTCACTATGATAGTTAATTTCTCTATTTTATTTTACAGAATAATCTGATAGTATGCAAGTATAGTTCAAATATTTTTGGATTAAAAATATAAAATAAAGGAAAGGTATGGTGAGTGTATGGACTTTAGAATGGAACATCCAAATCCTCAGTTTGAAAGAGAGAGCTGGATAAATTTAAATGGAAAATGGAGATTTGCATTTGATTTTGGAAAAAGCGGAATGGACAGAAGAATGTATCTGGCAGATGAGGATACAAAAAAACTTTACGGGCAGACAATTAATGTTCCTTTTTGTCCAGAAAGTAAATTAAGCGGCGTGGAATATAAGGATTTTATACAGGCTGTGTGGTATCAGCGTGAATTTACACTTGGGCAGGAAGAACTAAAAGGCAGAGTACTGCTTCATTTCGGGGCGGTAGATTATAAAACACAGGTATTTATTAATGGAGAAAAGGTGGGAGAACATATTGGCGGATATTCCTCATTTTCTTTTGATATTACAGAGTATGTAAAACAGGGGGAAAATACAGTTGCAGTTTATGCGGAGGATAATGTAAGAAGCGGTGTTCAGCCAAGAGGGAAGCAGTCCGGCGCTTATTTTTCACAGGGCTGTGATTATACAAGAACTACTGGTATCTGGCAGACAGTCTGGCTGGAATTTGTACCAAAGTGTTATGTGAAGAATATAAAATATTATCCTGATATTCAGGAGAAATGCTTTTATATAGACTGTGATGCAGAGGGAAAAGGAACACTTGAAGTAACTGCATATTATCAGGAAAAAAAGTGCGGCAGTGTAAAACAGGAGGTTTGTGGCAGTAATAATAAAATGCGGCTGAACCTTGATGAGTTGTATCTCTGGGAATGTGGAAACGGCAGACTGTATGATATTATAATTGAATATAAAGGAATTGACTTTTGCGATAAAATAAACAGTTATGCTGGTATGCGTGAGGTGAGAATAGAAGGTTATAAATTTTTGTTGAATGGAAAATCTGTATTTCAGAGAACTGTTCTGGACCAAGGTTATTACAGAGATGGAATTTATACTGCTCCCTGTGACGGGGACCTTCTGAGGGATATCAGACTTTCAAAGGAAATAGGCTTTAACGGTGCAAGACTTCATCAGAAAATTTTTGAGCCGCGTTTTTTGTATTTTTGTGACAGAGAGGGATATCTTGTATGGGGTGAACATGGAAACTGGGGACTTGATTTGTCAAATCCCGAAAGCTTTCTTCGCTTTATGCCGGAATGGCTTGAAGCAATAGAAAGAGATTTTAATCATCCTTCTATCATTGGCTGGTGTCCGTTTAATGAAACATGGGATTATAATGGAAAAAGGCAAAATCCGCTGATTCTTGAAAATATTTATAAAATGACAAAGGCATTGGATGCTACAAGGCCATGTATTGACACTTCAGGAAATTTTCATGTGAAAACAGATATTTATGATTTGCATAATTACAGGCAGAATGTAGAGGAATTTTGCAGGTGTTATAAAGAATTTTCTGAAACGGGAGCATTTACGGAGGAGCATCCGGACAGGCAGCATTATACAAAAGGGCTTCCATTATTTATCAGTGAATACGGGGGAATAAAATGGGATACTGCATGTGAAAATAAAGAAGCATGGGGATATGGGGAAGCGCCAGAGACAGAAAATGAATTTATAGAAAGGTACAAAGGACTGACAGAGTGTCTTTTAAATCATCCTTTTATTATGGGCTTCTGTTACACACAACTCTATGATGTGGAACAGGAAACGAATGGCTTATATGATTATGAC
>ERZ778516.212-NODE-212-length-51476-cov-16.342875_pt1 | contig 51476 bp, 42 predicted proteins | sample MGYA00510342_ERZ778516 | MGnify/ENA primary metagenome ERZ778516 (study PRJEB29527, sample SAMN07138961) | mouse gut metagenome | material: feces | host: mouse | place: China:Nanjing | collected 2016-01-25 ...
TACATTCTATTATATTCCATCTTCAGGACAAAAGCAATTACTCGTTTACCTCAATGCCGCATAATAATCCCAGATGCGATTCAGATCCTCCCTTCCCTGCGATGCTGCCCCGCCTTTGCCGATGGCAGTCATAAATGCATTGTATGCATGATCCCCGATCGCCCCCTTCTCATACTTGCCAGAGAGAGACAGTTTGTCAGGCTTGGGCTGTACCTGCTGTTCTGTGGCATGTTTGTTGGAATGGTATGTGATCTGCGGGGTGAAATCCGTCAGATCATACATCGTTTCTGTATGCTTTGCCATCAATTTACTGTGGCTTTCATAGGCTTTATCCAACAGTTCGAGCTGCTGCTTTTTGTCCGCGTCCGCATCGGCGTACTTTTTCTCGATATCCTTTTTCATTTTCTGATAAGCGGACACCATCTTGTCTACGTGGCGGTCAAAGTTCCCGCTTGTCACTTTTTCCCTCTGCTCTGCCATCACTGCCTGCTCATACTCCTCAAAGACTTTCTGTTCCATACAGAACCTGTCCGGCTCGATCGTCCCCGCGATCTCCATGTGATCCCGGCTTCGCAGCGCCTCCAGCGCCTGGCGGGCATCCTCCGAGATATCCACGGTATCTCTTCCGCTCCTGTCGACTGCAGGCGGCTGATCCTCCTTTTTCTGCTGCAGCCTCTGTGCGAGCCTGTCTGCGTCAACGACGTACTTTTCGCACTGCATCTGTGAGTGTCTTTCTGCTATGTTTGCTGTCATTTTCATACCCTTCCTTTCTAAGGAACTGTGCAAAAATCCCCTATACATCGGCGTATTTTTGACTTGTCATCTTGACTTGTCTATTTCTCCGACTTGACATGCACTCTCGAAGAAATATCCTACACAATCTGTACATGTTATTTCTGCACAGTTCCTAAATACCTGTAAATCCATATATTATGCTCCATATTTTATGCCGCTTATTCCAGAACCGGCCATCTGAATGACCGCACACTACCAAATAGAAAATTCTGCAACACCAGCTTTGTGCTGTCCTTGTGATACAAGTCCAGATAACGGTTTCTCGCCTCGTACAGATCGTCCTCGATGCCCTCGATCTCCTCGTATGGCACCTCGGGAATTTCTGCGCGGCAGTATTTCTGTATTTCGGCAGCGGATTTCGCACACGATTTTTCCCATGCGATCTGCTGTTCGAACTGATTGTCGAGCCACTCGAGTTCCTCCTCCAGAGTCAGCTCCGCCCCGCCAGCAGACTTGTACCATTTCGCACTCGGATCTGCATGCCGCTTCTGGATCTCTGCATACAGTTTTGTGTAGGCATAGCCCTTCGCGTTGATAACATCACTGTAGTCATAGCTGCCTTTTGATGCCCTGATATCTTTCAATATACTCCCCGATATCTCAGAAAACTCCGTGACGCCATGAATCACTGTATGTGACCAGCGATACTCGAGCGCCTTTCGCTCTTCCTTTGGCAGGACGGCTTCACTGCCGCTGCAAAATATGTTCTGTGCACCAACCGCCCCCGACTGCACTTTGTCCGCCAGGTTTTTCCGCATTTCACCCGGCTTCATATCAAATGTTATCTTAGGAAATGGCTGTTGATAAGCTGCTGCATTTGAAATGTTGTTCGCGCTAACCTGCATAAGATTTACACCCCTCTCTGTAAATTCCATAACTGCGTAATTTTCCATTGTGATATTCTTCCACTTATACTTGAGAACTGAAATTACTTGCGGCAAGTAACTGTCATGCGTAATAGTCTGCCCTAGTAATTCCGCAAAGCCAGCTCTTCATTCTGTTTTGTTTATCGACAAGCGCACAGCTTCTCATAACGATTGCAGCGCGAACGACTCTATTTTGGGTGTGAAACGTTTGTATTCAACATGACAACAAGCAGGAATCTCTTCCTGCCCTCATTTTCCATAACGGATATATCGATATCTCCCATATACTTTCTCGCACATCTAAGGATATTGGATAATCCGATTCCGTGATGCTGTCTGTCCTGCCTGGTGCTGACAGGAAGTCCTGTGCTGCTGTCGATGGTGATCCCGCCGGAGAAATCGTTACAGATCTCGATGAAAAACAGACTTCCTTTTCGATAGGCGTGCAGGCAGATCTCCCTCGTTCCATCCACTTTTTCGCAGGCGGCTATCGCATTTTCAAGGGCATTGTTCAGAATGATCGCCATGTCATAGGCGTCGATCCGCTGTTCTGCCGGATAGGTGAAATCCGCCGTGAACGCGATCTGCCTTTTTGCTGCCTGCCGGCTTTTTTGATGCATGATGATGTCCGTGATCGGGTTCCCCGTCTGACATGGAAAATCGAGCCTGCTGATCGTGCGCTCCATCTTTCCGATATAGTCTGACAGCACTCTGCCGTCACTGCCGGATGTCGTTCTGACAAATGCCGTGATGTTTGCCAGATGACTTCTCATATCATGGCGCAGTCCCCTCATGTCGGCATATATTTCCTGTATCTCGGACACCTCGCTCTGTATCTGTCTCACCTGGTTTTCCAGGAGGACACGCCTTTTTTCTTCCGCGGAGAGCCGGAGCAGTTTCTGGAACACAATGACGGACGAAACGATCATCCCAAGCAGGAAAAAGCAGATGACCGGAATCCAGAATCTCGTAGCCGGCACGACATCATAAAAATCGACAGTCCGCATCATCCCGCTCAGCGTGACTGCGATGCAAAGCGTCCCGACACTCGGCAGCAACAGGAAAATATGATCGTATGTGCCGAGAGGATCGTCTTTTTGCACATAACTGATGATGATGATCTTCAGATACAGCGCAAGCACCGCCGCGTAGATCACGACACCTGCACATGTCATCACTCCCTCAAGCACGTCGCTCCACCACTCGACTTTCCCGAGCGTATCGATGATACCGCTGTCAACCAGCTTTAGCAGACCGGTCCCTGCAGCATCCCCCAGAATGTGAAAGGACAGGACGAGCATGTACTTTATGATCTCTGTCCCTGCGGCAAAACTGACTGCCGCAAAGACCTGCTTATTTCTGTTTTTCCTCCCGCTGTCCGCCGCACTGTGCCCGCAAAAGAAAAACACCTGCATCAAAAGCAGGACTGCAATCTGCAGGACTATGCGCACGACCGTGCCGGCCAGCGGTATTTTGACAATATCAGCCAGACCGGTGATGAGGATCTGGCTGACAAAATATAATGCGCACCAGACGCTGCGGCTCAGCGTCCGGTGCGGTTTAGTTTCAAAAAAATGTTCGATATATCTGCCGCTCCCTAGGCTGTTGACAAGGCAGATCCAGACAAATATCAGTTCTATCCTAAACATTGACGATCCCCCCGCTTCTCGCATAATCCATATAGTGTTTCAGGAAATCGGGATATTTTTTCCTTGCAAGTACCAGTTTTTCCCCGCTTAAAAGCTGTATGATGTCTGTGCTGTAGGCGGAGATCTTCTCCATGTTGACGAGACAGCACCTGTGACAACGGTAAAAATACCCATCCAGCTCCGCCTCAAGGCGCTCCATCTTGCCATAGCCCTCCGTCACGCCGCCTGACGTATGGACGAGGACTTTCTTGTTGGCACTCTCAATATAATCGATATCCTTTAGGAATATTTTCTGCTGCATATTGGCACTTTTGAACAGAATGTACTGCCTGTCCCGCAGACCGGCAGCGGACTGCTCTTTCCACGCGCGGTCTAATACCTGTGCAAACCTGTCCTCACTGACTGGTTTGAGCAGATAATGAAACGCGTTGACATCAAACGCTTCCTCCATGTACTCCCGATAACCGGTTATGAAGACGATGATGCTCTTTCGCTTTTTGTCATTTTCCTGTTTTTCCCTGATGCTTCTGGCGGTCTGCATGCCGGACATTCTGTCATCAAACAGAATATCAAGGAATACGATGTCATATTGCATTCCCGCTTCCAGCAATTCCTCACCCGATGCAAATGCGGTGACATCGGCATCCGGCTGATACTTTTGTATCAGCTTCACGATATCCTCTCTGACCACGCTCTCATCTTCACAGACTGCTATCCTCATAATCCTTCCCATCACTACTGTCTGCCCCTGTCCGCCAGCAGCGACAGCCCCAGCACCATCAGTATGATCATCAGCCCCGGAAACACCGCGTACCACGGTGCAGAAAAAAGATACGTCTGCGACTCAGACAACATGCTGCCAAGGCTCGCGCTGGGCGGCTGCACGCCGATGCCAAGATAACTCATACCCGCTTCCGCAAGCACCGCGTTGTTAAAGCCGATCATCACCGAGGACATCAGCACCGGCATCGTGTTGGGCAGGATATGCACAAAGATGATGCGAAGCTCTGGCACGCCGGCAAGCTTTGCGCTCTTCACATAATCCATCTCGCGGTACTTGATGAACTCCCCGCGGACAATGCGGGCAAAGCTTGGTATGAACGCGATGCCGAGCGCGGCGATGACATTGTACTTGCCCGTTCCGAAGAGACTGACGAACACCAGCGCCAGCAAAATGCTCGGAAACGCAAACACCACATCGTTGACGCGCATCAGCACCTCGTCCAGCCAGCCGCCAAAATATCCGGTAAATGCACCGATGACGACACCGCTCACCGTCCCGATCGACACCGTCGCCGCCGCGATCACAAACGTGTTGCCCATGCCCTTTAACACCCTCGAAAAGATATCCCTGCCGAAATTGTCACACCCCATCGGGTGCGCGAGCGAGGGCGCTGCCAGCTTCGCGGTGCTGTCCATCTTCGTGATATCATACGGCGTGTAAACGAATCCGACCAGTATCATCAGCAGCATGACACCTGTTATCACAAGACCCAGTATGAGATTGGGAGAATACTGCTTCCTTCTTTTCATCAAACACCTCCCTATTCCTGCACGCTGATGCGCGGATCGACGAGCTGGTAGACCACATCGACAATGAAGTTCGTCGCGATCACCACAAATGCGATCAGCACGATGATCGCCTCCACCACAGGATAGTCCCTGTAGGATATGGAAGTCAGGAGAATGCGCCCTATACCCGGAATATTAAACACCTGTTCGATCACAATGCTGCCCACGAGCATGTCCGCCAGTGTCATGCCCCACAGGGTGATCACCGGTATCATGGCATTGCGCAGCACATGTCTATATAAAACCTTGTCGGTATTGTTTCCCTTGCTGTAAGCCGTTCTCACATAATCTTTTTTCGCCTCCTCGATGCAGGAGCTCCGCAGCATTTTTACCGACATTGCGATCTTTGGGAGCGCGATCGCGACGCATGGAAAAATGATATACGCGAGAAATCCCAGAAAATCCGTCTCATAGGACACAAATCCTCCGGGTGTGAAAAGCTTTAAGATCAGTCCGAAAAAGTATGTGATCAGTATTCCCATAAAAAAATGGGGTACTGACATCACGATCTGGTTGACCGCCGTGACGATGCGGTCGATCCTCTTTCCGCTGTGTTTTGCCGTGTAGATCCCGATCGGCAGCGAGACTGCTGCCATGATCATAAAAGAAATGACTGCCATGAGGACCGTGATCGGCAGCTTGGACACGATCATGTCCGCAACAGGCATGTGATACTTGTATGACATGCCGAAATCACCACCGATAAAGTGCACCAGCCACTCCAGATATCTCTGGAGGAACGGTCTGTTCAGCCCCAGCTGTTCCCGCAGCGCCGCGAGGCTCTCCGGTGTGGCGTCCGTGCCGAGCGCGGCGAGCGCCGCATCTCCCGGTATCAGGTCAAAAGCAAGATAGACGAGGAACGAGATACACAAAAGCGTGATCATCATCGCGGCAAGCTTTTTACCAATGTATCTCATATCCCCGTCTCCTTTTATTTGACAACTATATAACGATTGTGCACCATCTGTTAACTATTTTCTACAGATTCTTACGCCGAACCTGTCACTCTAACCTCCATGATTCCGCTCTGCGAAATCTCAAATCAATGCGGAGAATGCCCGTACTTTGGGCATTCTCTTGTGTGATATTTAGAACTTCTTCACGAAGCAGCCTTTGCTGCGAGTGATTAGAAGTTCTTCTCACTCTATCTCTGTCCATAGTATATTGTCATATCACTCAATAACTATCTAAATCGAGCAGGAAGGAAAGAGCCATCTTCCCCTACTCGTGCGCTGGGCACCCGTCAGCGCATGCTGATATATTTCCTCTGGGTACCCATATGCGTAAGAACTGTTCCTCACTGCACATCCAGCTTCGAAAAATCCTGGATATACAGAGGATAGAACGTGTAGCCCGTGTAGCCTTTTCTGACTGCCACCAGCTCGCACATATCCTGGATATAGACATTTGCAGCCGTCTCGGCAAGGATCGTCTCACACTTCTTGTAAGCCTCCGTTGCCTTGTCGTCGTCCATCACTGCCTCCGCAGCGAGCGCTTCCTCATAGGCGGCATCGTACTCCTCATTGTTGAAATTCATAAAATTGTTGTGCGCATCAGAGCGGAAGCGGCTCAGCATCGCGCCCGCAGTCAGTGTCGATGCATCCACACCGACGAGCGTCGCCTCGAAATCGCGCCCCTGGTACACATCGCTCAGCCATGTCTCCCACTCGATCAGCTCGATATTCGCCGTGACGTTGATCTGCTTTAACTGCTCTGCGACCACCTGTGCCGTGTCAACATGCTGCTGATAGTTGGACGGCACCTTCATCGTAAAACTGAATCCATCCGCATATCCAGCCTCCGCCAACAGCGCCTTTGCCTTGTCGATATCCGTCGTGTAGATATCGTTGAGCTCCTCGACGTAATACTTGCCAAACGCCGGGAACATACTGCTCCCCACGGGGGTTCCCTTCCCCTCCGACACGAAATCGAGGATCTCCTGCTTATTGACCGTATAGCAAAGTGCCTGGCGGACCTTCTCGTTGTCAAAAGGCGCCACTGCATTGTTCAGATACATAGCCTGCACCAGGTTCATCGTTCCCTCGAGCACCTCGAAATCATCGCCAAGCTCCGCCGCCTGTGCTGTGGAAACCCTCGCGACAAGGTCGACCGCACCGCCCTCGAGGTTCATGACGATCGAATCCGAGTCCGCAAGCACCTTCAAGGTGATATCCTTGATGTGCGCCGGCTCTCCCCAGTAATCGTCAAAGCGCTCGAGCACTACATTCTCCTGCAGGGAGCGCGACACAAACCTGTACGGTCCGGTTCCCACCGGATCAGTCTGGAGATCCGGCGCGTCCGCCGGCACGATCGCCGCCTCGACTGTTGAGAGGATCGCCATGAACGGACTGCTCGATTCTTTTAACGTGATCACGACCGTCTTATCGTCCGGCGCCTCCACGCTCTCGATATTAGAAAACGCCGATATAACAGGTTCTCCCCCATTAAGACCGGCGCAGGTTTCAATCGAATACTTCACGTCCTCCACAGTGACAGGATTTCCGTTGTGGAACTTTATCCCATCTCTCAAAGTGAATGTGTACACAAGTCCGTCCTCTGACATTGTGTAATCACTCGCCACTGCAGGAACCAGATTGCCCTCGCTGTCCGGCTTATACAACCCCTCATAGATATTGTAGAGGATTTCCTGTGTGCCCGCGCCCTGTGACAGGCTCGGTACCAGACTGTCCAAATCCTGTGGAATACCTATGGTAATGTGCGATCCGCCATTCTCCGTGTCCTTCGCCTCACCTGTCTCGTTCGTCTCCTCTGATGAAGCATCTGTCTCCGTGTTTGTCGCGGTAGCCACCTCACTGCTGTTTGCGGCAGACGTGTCTGCAATCTGTGTAGAGTCTCCAGCCGCCTTATCACCTGAGCATCCGCCCAGTGCAACAGTCAGTGTAAGCAACATACCCGCAAAAAGAACTTTTCCAAACTTTTGTCCTCTTTTTGCCATGTCTTTTACTCCTTTTTATTCTTCTGATATTTAATTGTTGCCAGTATACGCTATTTTCAATTATGTATCATGATCCGTCCAAAATGCACATACTGCCGCACATAGTACAGTCGCGCGACGCGTACCGTCTATTGTGTTCGTTTAAATTCTATAAAAATATCGGCAAAAAAGCAAGACATTTTTTTGACAATCTTGTTCTTTATTGTATACAAGATGAATTTTGATTTGACACCTTAATTTTACTGCAAACCAGAAAAGGATTCCTCATATTTGGGTCACTTTTTGAAAGTTGTTTATGTGGATCGCTGCAAAAACAGCGTTCTGTGGATGGTAAAGTTGGTAAAACGATAGATAATCAAGAACTTTTGTTCTGATCATGCCACGTAAAACAGGGCATGTCAAGTAATAAAAAAATACCTATAAACTCTTAAAATAATAAGTTTATAGGCATCCCTATACCATAACAGGGGCAGCAAGAATCGAACTCGCATTGACGGTTTTGGAGACCGCTGTTCTACCGTTGAACTATGCCCCTTCAGACGGCTTATGTAAATTATTTACCCGCTGACGAATTATAGTATATCACAATTCAACACAAAAAATCAAGTAAAAAATTAAAAAATTTTATTTATCCTTGTTTGCAGCCTTTTTTAACTGATACTGCACGATGTATCTCTTTACAATCCGGTCGGTGTGTGCAGAGACTATGTACTGGATCTCGTCAAGGTTCATACCAGAATCAAACGCTTTCTGGAGCGCTGTGTCAAAGCCGGTGCCGGAAAGATCGGAATCCAATGCGGCAGCCATCTCGTTTACTGTGGAACGATCATCATTAAAGATACTCATAAAAATCCCCTTTCACAATTCAGAAAATGTATTGTAACACAGAACACTTTTATTATTATAGCAATATACTGTTCACCCGTCAATAAAACTAGTGAAAAACGTGCGCCAAAATGCTTGCACTTTAGCATTTTGTGTGATTATAGGCTGCTGTTTACGCCTTCATTGTATAAAATTGTGTCAGAATTAGTTGGGCGTGAACTCTTACTTTGCTACTCGGTGAAACAATCTCTAATTATGTATTGACAAATGCAGACTATCATGATAGTCTACTCATAACGCAGACTATTTGAATAGTCTGATATAATTAAAACAAGGAGGCTGATATCATGAAACTATTTGATTCCGAGCTGAAAGTCATGGAAGTTTTGTGGGAAAAGGAACCAAAATCCGCAAAAGAAATTGTAGATGTCCTCTCAGAACGCATCGGCTGGAACAAGAACACAACCTACACTGTCATCAAAAAATGCATCGAAAAAGGTGCCATCGAGCGCGAGGAACCTGGATTCATATGCAAGACACTCGTTAGCCGTGATGAAGTTGCACAGAGCGAAACCGAACGGTTGATCGATAAGATGTTTGGCGGTTCAAGCGAACTCTTCTTCTCCTCTTTTCTCAAAAATCAGGGACTGTCAGACGAGGATGCCGCCAGACTCGCAAAAATGATCCAGGATTCTAACTAAAAATGTTACGCCGTTTGAAAGGAGAATTAAATGATAAGTTTTAAGATGAACATGCCGTTTGAACTGATGATCTTTTATGGAAGTATTATGATCCTCGCAGTCATGATCCTGCGCGGACTGCTGAAAAACAGGCTTCCAAAATTCGTATTTCCGGCACTCTGGAGCGTCGTGCTGCTGCGCCTGCTGATCCCGTTCTCATTGAGCACTCCGCTGAGCATGAACGTTCCTGAATTTGCCTATGAATATCCTTACACAAGTACCATCGCACAGGAGGTTGACGCTGTGGAGGATATCCCTGCCGATCAGGCAAAGCCTGGTACAAACATCCAGGCTGAAAGTGCCGCCGTAGACAAACAAGCGACAACTGTGCAGGAGACGGTCGTGCAGGAGACGGTCGTGCAGGAGGCGATCGTACAGGAGCAGCCCGGCAGCACTGAATATTCTATCAATTATAAGCTGACGACGCTCTATCCGCTCTCCCATATTCCTGCAATTTTGATGTTTTACTTTGCGGGCGCTCTCATCACGGCAGGTATTTTGCTCGCACAGAAATACCGATATGCAAAACGCCTGAATAATGCACTGATGGTAGAACATAATGAGACGATCAACACGCTCCTGCGTGAGATGGACATGGGACACATTCTGGTGTTCACCAGCGATGAGATCGCCTCCCCGCTGGTCTGCGGCATGTTGTCACCGAAGATCTATCTGCCCACATGTATGGATTTTGGCAATGCGGAACTTCTGCGCCATATCCTCTCCCACGAGACCATGCATATCCATCGCAGAGACAACTGGCTCAAATCCGTCATGCTCATCACACTGTGCATCCATTGGTTCAACCCGCTGGTCTGGATCATGTCCAGATTTCTGGCGTCTGATCTGGAGATGGCATGTGATGAGGCTGTCCTTCGCCGATATGATCACAACGATCAGGCAGAAGAGAACAAAAAGAATTACGCTATGAGCCTGCTCGCCCTGGCAGTCCCAAGAAGCCGGCAAACACTGCTCTACAGCGCTTTCTCCAAAACCGAGGTCGAGAAACGGATACAAAATGTCCTGCACTACAAGAAAGCTTCCGCCCTGCTGCTGGCATTGTCAGTCTGCCTCCTGGTAAGCGGCTCCGTCGTACTTGCCACAGGCGGACAGGCGCCCTTTTATCAGAAACTGACTCCCTACTGCGCTTCCGACAGCTGCCGCTGGGGCGTGCAGGTCGATCTGACGCGGGATATCATGTTGGGCAAAAACGCGGAAGACAGGGCATCGAAACTCATATTCGATATTATGCGCGCTGATACCACAAATGATCCTGACATCCTCGAGGCGCAGATCCTGACATCACTGTCGGACGAGTTCCACGTCGAAAAAAGTGCTTTCTCCCTAAGTATATCACTGTTTCTGAACGACGAGACAATCTACGAAGAGTATGCCAAGTGGGGTCTTGTCCTCAGTGATGCCCATAACGATATGACTCTGCTGTACAACGGCGAGCCTGTACGCACCTACTCCGATAAGATGCTCGGACGCTACATATCCCACACAGAGGGCGCAGTTGACCTTACTGTCGAGCGAAACCGCCTCGGAGAGATCACCTCGATCAACGCTTTTCACGCTGGCGATACCGAGTACGACCGCCGGACCTCCGAGCTGGAACAGTCCAGCTGGAAATTTACCGATGTCTATACAGAGCAGGAGATCGAATTTGTTGAGACAGCATACTGACCGCCTGTAAGTTATTCTCTAAAAAATGATTCTGCAAGCCGGATCAGATACTCGATATCCTTTGCCCCTCCTGTCTCATACGCAGAGTGCATGGCAAGCTGCGGCAGTCCGATGTCCGCTGCTGCCATGGATATCTGCGCCATCGCCAGATTTCCCAACGTCGAGCCACCAGGAATATCCGAGTGGTTTGCGTATGTCTGGAGCGGAATATCATTTCTGCTGCACAGTTTTCTGACGTATGCCGCAGAATAAGCATCTGTCGCATATTTCTGCCCACCGTGATATTTCAGCACCACACCCCTGTTCAGATACGGGCGATTTGTCAGATCTGCTTTTCCTCCCTGATTGGGATGGCATGCATGCCCGTTATCGGCACTGATCATAAAGCTGTCCGCTTTCCATGTTCGATAAACCTTCGCGCCGGCATCCAGCCCGTCGGCGATATTTTCCAGTGTATCCTTAAAAAAGGTTGAGTCCGCTCCCTGTCTTGTAAGACTTCCGACTTCCTCATTGTCAAACACGGCAAGCACATCAATATAGCGCGCTGACCCTGCGTTGACGATCCCCTTTAATCCTGCAAAAACACAAGCCAGGTCATCGTATCGGGGCGTCATGATAAACTCGTCCTCCGCCCCTGCCAGAACTGCCTTTTCACAGTTCTCCACAAAGAGATCATAGGACAGGATCCTGCCCGTTGTCCGCGCCATCGACTGGGTGAGTATCGCATTCAGCATACCTTTTGATGATCTTTCCCTGCTTTCCTGACCAGTCATAGTCAGGAGCGGCAGCATATCATTCTGCGCACTAAATGCCACACCATTGTTCGTGTCTCTATTCATATGGATCGCCAGGCTCGGTATCATACAGATATTATCCTTTAATCTCACCAAGTGGGATACGATCCTGCCGCCCTCTTCCGTGCAGACTCTCCCCGCGATCGTGAGCGGCCTGTCAAACCAGGTGGACAGGATCATTCCGCCATACTTTTCCGTATTGAGACTGACATAGACACCTTCCTTCTCAATCTCTGGATTTTCCTTGATCTTAAATGCAGGGGAATCCGAGTGGGCTGCATATACATGATATCCCTCTATCTCATTGACTTCGCACTCCGGCACACGAAATGCGATCACAGACGAATCGTTGCGCACCACGAAGTAGCTTCCACCCGCTTGCAGTGACCATACTTTCCTCTCCGAAAGCTCTGTAAAGCCTCCTTGTATCAATTCTTTCCTTATATTGTCCACCGCATGATAGCTTGTCAGACTGTCATCCAGAAACGCCATCAATTCCTTTATTCCATTTTTATTCATCTCAAACCTCCAAGCTGCCAGCTCCCGTATATACAGAGCATCGCAGCACATTTCGCATATTGATCAGATCAGATCACATCGATCGCCTCGCCTATGCCTCCTACACCGATGATCCTGATACCATCTATCGTATCCATCCCTTCGACATTTACTCTTGGCATGATCACCGTCTCATACCCAAGTTTTTTTGCCTCCTGGACCCGTTGCTGTGCCATACTCACAGCGCGCACCTCGCCGCTGAGTCCCACCTCGCCAAACACGATCGTCTTCTCATCGATGGCGCGGTTCTTAAAACTGGAAACGATCGCCATGATCAGTCCCAGATCGATCGCCGGCTCACTGATCTTCATACCGCCCGCTATATTTACGTAGGCATCACAGTCTCCGATCTGCAGACCCAGCCGCTTCTCGAGCACTGCCATCAGTAGATTGACTCTGTTAAAGTCCGTTCCCGTCGTCTGGCGTCTCGGGATTCCAAAATTTGTCCTGCACACAAGAGCCTGTATTTCTATCAAGATGGGTCTCGTGCCTTCTACGGAACAGACCACGACGGATCCGCTTGCCCCAGCCGGTTTCCCGGTCAGCATGTATTCTGAAGGATTTTCCACCTCGATCAATCCTTCTTTGCGCATCTCAAAGACACCGATCTCGTTGGTGGAGCCAAAGCGGTTCTTGACCCCACGAAGGATCCTGTAGGAAGCATATCTGTCGCCCTCAAAATATAGAACAGTATCAACCATATGTTCTAACACGCGCGGCCCTGCAACTGTTCCTTCCTTGGTCACATGCCCTACGATAAAGATCGAAGTTCCCATACCCTTTGCAAGCTGCAGAAAGACATTGGTCGCCTCCCTCACCTGGGACACACTTCCCGGCGCCGAGGCGACAGACTCCTGATACATCGTCTGTATCGAATCAATGACAACGATCTCAGGTTCTGTGTGACGGATCGTCTCCTCCACAATGCCAAGATTGGTCTCGCACAGAAGCATCATCGTGTCCTCAAACTCACCGATCCTGACCGCCCTGAACTTGATCTGTTTCAAGGACTCCTCCCCCGATATATATAAAACTTTCCTGTTCGCATTGGCAAGCAGCCTGCACATCTGCAGCAGGAGTGTGGATTTCCCGATTCCAGGATCACCGCCCACCAGTGTCAGGGAGCCCTGCATGATCCCTCCGCCAAGCACACGGTCGAGCTCGGCTATACCAGTGTACATGCGTTCCTCCTCCTTCATGGATATGGATCCGATCTTGACAGGTTTTGCTGCCTCCCGGAACGGTGTTATTTTAGAATTGGTCACATTGACCTTCTCCTCCACAAATGTGTTCCACTTTTTACAGGCAGGACACTGTCCCATCCACTTGGAAGATTCATGTCCACATTCCTGACAGAAAAAAACAGTCGTACTCTTTTTTGCCATTAAAACCTCCTGAAGAAACTCATTTCTATAAATATGTCTTCTATAAAGAAACCTCCTCAAATGAGGAGGTTTTTTTATCTCATATATCTCAATCTATTTCTTAATAATCTTCACCTCGACCTCGCCTGATCCCTCGAGCTCCACGCTGATGCTGAGTTTGCCCGAAAGATTTGTCTTCATGACACCTGCGCTCTCCCCAGCTACAACCACCTCATACTCAGAATCATCTGCAGCACCCAGAGTGATCTGCGCGTCCTGGCTTCCTTCTACCGTAAAAGATATACCGTTTTCATTTTCACAAAAATTGTGAACGGAGGTACCCGGAACCGATTCATATAAAAACAAACCGTTTTTCTCCAGTTTGGTGATCTCCTGGAAAGTCTTTACCTTGTACATATCCCCAGAATGCTCATAATCCTCAAGCTTTGCCTTCGCCGCCAGCTCGTGATTACCAAAGCTGATATTTCCGTTACTCTCGGAACGTAGCAATTCATCAACTACTGCCATTTCATTTGTCCTCCTAAAAGTTTATTAGAATTAAATTTCATCTACACTATAATAATAAACTATATTACTATCTTTTTCCACAAAATTTTTGAAAATTTATCATATTCAGATCTCGGCTTCTTTTACTTCTTTTACTGTAAAAGTTACCTTGTCGCCACGCACGCCGGCAGTCACCGCATCGCCTCGCTGGACCCTGCCCTCCAAGATCGCCGTGGCAAGCTCGTTCTCCACTACATTTTGGATCGCGCGTTTCAGCGGTCTTGCCCCCATCTTCAGATCCGAGTATTTTTTCACCAGATACTCTTTCAAAGTGTTCGTGAAGGACAGATCGATATCCATCTGTGTCCTGCATCTCTCACAAAGATTCTTTGACAATAATGTAACGATCTGTTTCATATCCTGCTCCGTCAATGGATGGAACACCATAATCTCATCGATACGGTTGATAAACTCTGGTTTGAACAGGCGTTTCACTTCCTCCATAACACCTGATTTCATTTTATTGTAATCCGCCTGTGCATCTCTCTTGGCTGCAAATCCAAGGTTTTTCGGATCGACAATCCGCTGTGCACCCGCATTGGACGTCATGATCAGAATCGTGTTCTTAAAGCTCACTTTCCTGCCCTTGGAATCAGTGATATGACCGTCATCAAGCACCTGCAGTAGAATATTGAACACATCCGGATGCGCTTTCTCGATCTCGTCAAACAGCACGACGGAATACGGGGACCTGCGCACCTTCTCGCTGAGCTGTCCCCCCTCCTCAAATCCTACATACCCCGGAGGAGAGCCTACCATCTTGGATACAGAATGAGACTCCATATACTCTGACATATCAACTCGTATCAGGGCACTTTCCGAACCGAACATCGCCTCAGCAAGCGCCTTGGAGAGCTCTGTCTTTCCCACACCGGTAGGACCTAGAAACAGAAAAGAGCCAATGGGTCTGTTGGGATCCTGCAGTCCCACACGGCCGCGCTTCATCGTCTGTGCTACCGCGGTGACAGCCTCCTCCTGGCCGATGACGCGCTTGTGAAGGATCGATTCGAGCTTCAACAGACGCTCACTCTCCTTCTGCGTCAGCTTCTTGACCGGTATCTTTGTCCAATTTGCCACAACTTCCGCGATATCGTTCTCCGTCACGACAAGATTGCGCTCCTCCTGGTTTTTCTCATATCTGGCCACTGCTTTGTCATATTTCTTGATCAGTTCATCCTGCGCCTTGCGGAGTTCTGCAGCCTGCGTGTACGCTTCCATTCTGATCGAACGCTCTATCTGGAGGTCGTACTTCTTGATCTGCTCTGTCATTTCCTTGAAACTGTCAGGCACATTCATATTTTTGATCCGGATTGCCGCAGACGCCTCATCGATCAGATCGATCGCCTTATCAGGGAGATTCCTGTCATTGATATACCGGTCTGACAGCTTCACTGCCGCCTCGATCGCCTCCTGTGTGATCGTCACATTGTGGTGCTCCTCATACTTGTATGCCACTCCATTTAATATCTCTACCGCCTCGCTCTCATTTGGCTCCTCCACCATCACTGGCTGAAAACGCCGCTCAAGCGCTGCATCTTTCTCAATATACTTGCGGTACTCTGCGATCGTAGTGGCTCCGATCAGCTGTATCTCACCTCTTGACAAGGACGGTTTGAGGATATTGGACGCATCGATCGCCCCCTCCGCGCCGCCAGCACCGATCAGTGTATGGATCTCATCGAGGAACAGATAAATATTTCCCGCCTCGATCACTTCCCTGATCACCCTCTTGATGCGCTCCTCAAACTCCCCGCGATATTTCGAACCTGCCACCATCCCCGCAAGGTCAAGTGTCACAACGCGTTTGTTCTTGACTGTATCAGGTACCTCACCGTTCACAATACGGAGCGCCAGACCCTCAGCGATCGCGGTCTTGCCCACACCCGGCTCGCCGATCAGACAGGGATTATTCTTCGTCCGCCTTGACAAGATCTGAACGACACGCATGATCTCAATCTCCCTGCCGATCACCGGATCAAGCTTCCCTTCCCTCGCAAGACTTGTCAGATCCCTGCTGTACTGGTTCAATGTCTGCGTTATTCCATTTTGTTTCTTTTTATTCCGGTTTCTGTTTAGATCATCCTTATGCTGATTGATATCCTCCCCCATAGCGATCAGTGTATCCATGTACAGTTTCTGCACATTGATGCCGATCGTATTCAGAAGTCTGAGCCCCACATTCTCACCCTCACGCAAGATCGCAAGCAAAATATGCTCTGTCCCCGTCAGCTGGCTCTTGTACTTATCCGCCAGTCTGTGGCTGTCCTCGAGAACCTTCGCCGCCCTCGGGGAATACCCGTCCCGCTCCATCAGCGCAACATTCCCCTCCGGTGCGATCAATTCCTTGATCATACTGATGAGCTGTACCTCATCCACGCCATTCTCGGCAAGCACTCTCGCTGCAACGCCGGTCTTTTCTTTTACGAGTCCCACAAGGATGTGCTCACTTCCGATATAGCTCTGATGCAGATCCCTTGCAGCCTTGGCAGCCTTCTGCAGCGCTGCCTTTGCCTTATCCGTAAACTGCTGCATTTTTCTATGCCTCCATGTTTTCTCTTTATTTCCTTATTTCCCGATTATTCTTCATAGCCTTCATAGATCTCATCGATCAGCGCATGTACCTCTTCCCTCGATATCCTCTTACAGCTGCTCTTTGCCAGCAGCACCTGCATATCACGCTTCAGATCCTCCTTAGCCTGTATCTTGTCGATATCGATCGCGATCACCGCGCCTTTTCTCCTGTCCACTTTCACAAAGCCCTCCTGTTTTAACACAGAATACGCCTTGTTGACCGTATGCATATTGATTCCGATCGTATCTGCAAGCTGTCTTACCGAGGGAAGTGTATCTCCCTCCTGGAACTGAGACGTGGCTATCCCGATTATGATCTGGTTGCGCAGTTGTAGATAAAGGGCTTCATCACTGTTAAAATCAATCTCTATATACATTTGTTCCCACGCTCCTTCCATTCGTCAGCTGTTATATAAATTGTAGCACACTGGTCTTGTGTATACAAGGGAAGTTATAAACTTTTAAGAATAAGGCGAAAAAACCTGTCTAACAGGTATCATTAGACAAGTTCTTTCGTTTTATTTTATTCAATATCCATAAAATCCATGTCGTCATCCTCTAAGAGGTTCTTTGCCTTGTAGCCTTTCTTTGCCTGTCCCTTTTCACTCGGAGCCCTGTTATCACTCTGCGGCTGCGGGCGTCTTGCCAGCTGTCCTCCCGGATTTCCCTGCGGACGCCTCTGCTGCGGCTGCCCCTGTGGTCTGGCGCCTCCATTGTTAGAAGCATTTCCTCCCTGCGGACGCCTTGCAGGCTGTGGTGCCTGCGGTGCATTGCCGCCGGAAGGACCTCCCTGCGGCGCCCGCCTCGGCGGCTGCTGATTCTGCTGATATCTCGGCGGCTGCTGACCTTGCGGACGTCTTGGCGGTTGTCCCTGGGGTGCGTTGTTAGAGGGACCTCCCTGCGGACGTCTCACCGGCTGTGCCCCCTGCGGACGTCTTACCGGCTGTGGCTCTTCCTCTTCCTCCTCCAGATCTTCCAGATCTTCTATATCGTCGTCATCCTGGTAATCATCATCGTCGTCGCTCTTATACCTCCTGTAAGAACCATCCTGTCCTTTCAGTCTGAGCAGCAACAGTCCCACTACAGCAACAAGGATCACGATGATCACTACAAGCGCGATCATCGGAACAAGTCCGACCGATCCCACTCCCCCTTTGGGTACTGTGACCCCGTCTACTGTATAGACATATCTCTGGTAAACCTGCTCCTTTAAATCAAACAGATACCAGCCTTGCTCGCCGTTTGACTTCTGTGCGTAGAAGATATAGAAATCCCCATTCATATATCCCTTATATTCCTGGTCCCCATTGCGAAGCGTTACCAGCTCAAATCCCGGCATTATATACGGAACTTCCTCCACATCCATCGGAGTGACTGTATTGCTTTCAGGCTGACTTGGCTCCGCTGGCGTCTCCGGCTGTGGCGGCTGCTCTTCTGCAGGTGTCGACTCGGGCGGCTGTTCTTCGCCTGGATTTTCCACTCCTGTGATCTGTGATGTGGCAGGATCGTTCGGAACATTGTCAGAAGTCACCAGATCAGAACGGATATAACCTGTTTTTTCTTGATTATTGTAGGCAAAAGTTACCTGATACCATTTCTTGCTGTCTGTACCCGTAGCTTCTCCAACTACTGTCAGTATCTGTCCGCGGTTCGCCTTTGCCAATGATTCGGAGCTGGTCGAAGCCTCCTTCCTGATATTGGTATTATTGCTTTTGACCGTGACCTGTCTGGCATCTACCGGTGCCACCGTGGTCGAAGGAACGTCTGTGGACTGTACAGGGGTCGATGAACTTCCCTGAGATGTCGGTATATCCGCTCCGTCCGGCACTTTGATCAGATCACTTCTGATATAACCCTTTGTATCGGAATTCACATAAACCTGATACCATATCTTACCGTCCGTCCCTGATGCCTTACTGATGATATCGATCGTCTTTCCTGATGGCACACTTGCAAGTTTTTCACTGTTGGGATCTGCCGACGCCCTGATCACCGCACTCTTCGCGATCACTGTCCCCTGTACATCGGCAAGACAAACCATCCCGACACTCAACACCATACAAAAAAGCATCAGCGCAAAAATATGCTTTATTCCGTTTCTTTTGTTCTTTTTCATCTTTATACCCCCTGCGTACTCCCGCACGCATACTCAACATATATTCCTGTCACACTTCGTCAATCGCTTTCCCGATATCATGGCGCATATATTTATTGTCAAAGTCGATCCACTCCGTCGCCGCATATGCGTTCGCCCTGGCCTCCCTAAGATCTGCCCCCTTCGCTGTCACGCCCAGCACACGACCTCCGTTAGTGACAAACTTTCCATTCTCATCCAGTTTTGTCCCCGCATGGAAACAATAGTATCCATCCTTGCCTTCAAACTGCTCAAGTCCTCTGATCTCAAGTCCTTTATCATATCTGACCGGATAACCGTCGCTCGCAAGCACAACACAGACTGCCGCATTGTCCTCAAACTGAAGATCGATCTCATCCAGTTTCCCGTCAATGCACGCCTCCACGACGTCTATTATATCATTCTTCATGCGCGGAAGCACAACCTGCGCCTCGGGATCGCCAAATCTGGCATTGTACTCCAGTACCCTCGGTCCCTGAGGGGTCAGCATCAGACCAAAGAAGATGATCCCCTTAAACTCCCGTCCCTCCGCTGCCATCGCGTCAACCGTCGCCTGATAGATGTGCTCTCTGCAGTATTCATCCACCTCGGGTGTGTAAAACGGACTTGGCGAAAACGTTCCCATACCGCCGGTATTGAGTCCCTGATCACCGTCCTTTGCGCGCTTGTGATCCTGCGCGGAAGTCATCGTCCTGATCGTCCTGCCATCTACATACGACAGCACCGACACCTCCGGACCCGTTATAAACTCCTCGATCACCATGCGGTTTCCGGCTGTTCCAAACTGTTTGTCCAGCATTATTGAACGGACACCCTCTTTTGCCTCATCCAGCGTATTGCAGATCAGCACGCCCTTTCCAAGCGCCAGTCCATCTGCCTTCAGCACGATGGGAAAACTCACAGTCTCCAGATAAGCTAATGCCTTGTCCGCATCATCAAAGTTCTCATACGCTGCCGTGGGTATGTTATATTTCTTCATCAAATCCTTGGAAAATGCCTTGGAACCTTCAAGAATCGCTGCATTTTTCCTCGGTCCGAACACCCGCAGTCCCTCCGCCTCAAACACATCGACCACACCGCCCACCAGCGGATCGTCCATACCGATGATCGTGAGGTCGATCTGCTTCTCCTTCGCAAAGGCTGCAAGCTTGTCAAACTCCATCGCGCCGATCGCAACGCACTCCGCAATCTGCCCGATCCCTGCATTTCCGGGCGCACAGTAGATCTTGTCGACCTTCGGGCTCTCAGCTACACTTGTAGCGATCGCATGTTCCCGCCCGCCGCTTCCTACGATTAAAACTTTCATGCCGCTCTCCATATCCTTTCCTCATCTCAATATCCTAATATTGCAATCCATGTCTGTACCAGTTCAAACATATGTTTAAATCAATCCATTCGCGATCATGTTGATCGCCTGCGGCAATATCTCCCATTCCGCCTCCTCCATAACACGCTGCTGGAGTACCTCTGGCGTATCGTCCGGGCGCACCTCCACAGCCTTCTGCAGAATGATCGGTCCCGTGTCCGTTCCTTCATCCACGAAATGGACTGTGGCACCAGTGATCTTCACACCGCGCGCCAGAACTGCCTCATGCACCTTCAGACCGTAGAACCCTTTCCCGCAAAATGAGGGGATCAATGCCGGATGGATATTGATGATACGTCCTTCGTACTTTTTGATCATCATCGGCGGAAGTACCACCAGAAAACCTGCCAGAACGATCAGATCGGGCTTCGCATCGTCCATACAGTTGAGAAATGCCCTGTTAAAATCCTCTCTGTCCTCATAGTCCTTCGGAGACACGGCAACTGCATCGATTCCCTTGCTTTTTGCGCGCTCTAATGCAAACGCACCTCTATTGTTGCTGATCACCCGCACGATCTGCGCATTTGTGATCTTTCCCGCATCGATGGCGTCCATGATCGCCTGGAGATTGGTCCCGCCGCCGGACACACACACACATATTTTCAGCATATTGTCACTCCCTGATCGCCATCCTTGATCTCACCGACCACATAGCACGTCTCACCGGCTGCCCTGACCGCCTCCATTGTCCTGTCAGCATCGGCAGAGTCAACTGCAACGATCATGCCGATACCCATGTTGTATGTATTGTACATCATATGTTCCTCGATACCGCCCTTTTCCTGCAGCAGTTTGAATATCGCCGGAACTTCATAACTGTCCTTTTTGATCACCGCATGCACACCGTCATGCAGCATCCGCGGTACATTCTCATAAAATCCACCGCCTGTGATATGGCTGCACGCCTTGATCGTGATACCGTTGTCCTTGATGCTTTTCAGTGCCTTCACATAGATGATCGTGGGCTCGATCAGCGCCTCACCGAGCGTCTTTCCCAGCTCGTCATAGTACGTATCCAGACTCTCTCTCGTCATGTCAAACACTTTTCTGATCAGGGAAAAACCGTTGCTGTGCACACCGCTTGATGCGATACCGATCAGCACGTCGCCTGCCTTTAGGTCAGCCCCTGTGATCAGATCTTTCTCATCGACTACCCCCACTGCAAATCCTGCAAGATCATACTCGTCCTCCGGCATCAGTCCCGGGTGTTCTGCAGTCTCGCCGCCGATCAGCGCCGCGCCGCACTGCTTGCAGCCCTCTGCCACGCCTTTTACGATCGTCGCGATCTTGGTCGGCTCGTTTTTCCCACAGGCAATATAGTCCAGGAAAAATAACGGCTCACCGCCCGCACATGCGATATCGTTGACACACATCGCCACACAGTCTATCCCGACTGTGTCGTGCTTATCCATCAGAAATGCCAGCTTGATCTTGGTTCCGACCCCATCTGTGCCAGAGACGAGTGTCGGCTTCTCCATGTTCTTGATCGCCTCCATGGAGAACGCTCCCGAGAAACCGCCGATTCCTCCGAGCACCTCCGGACGCATTGTCTCTTTCACATATTTCTTCATAAGCTCCACTGACTGATATCCAGCTTCAATATCAACACCTGCGTTCTTGTAATCCATAATTCCCTCCTAATTTATATCATTTCCTGAGATATTCCTGATATCCGGTCTCCTGCAGCTTCGCATCTTTTGCCATGACCTGTTCTTTGAGTTTTGCAGAGTAGTCCTTTAGCTTTGCGAGCAGACTGCTGTCCGATGTCGCTAGGATCTTTGCCGCGAGAAGTCCGGCATTCGCACCGCCGTTGATCGCCACTGTCGCCACCGGTATGCCCGATGGCATCTGTACGATGGAATACAGCGAATCACGTCCGCCAAGCGACGTCGTGTGCATCGGAATGCCAATGACAGGCATCGGAAAAATGGCTGCGCACATTCCCGGCAGATGAGCTGCCATCCCCGCTCCGGCGATGATCACCTTAAAGCCTCTCTCCTCCGCGGTCTTCGCATACTCAAAAAACACATCCGGCTCCCTGTGCGCCGAGATGATCTTCATCTCATAGGAAACACCTAGCTCCTCCAATATATCTGCTGCCTTTGCCATGATGGGCATATCCGAATCGGAACCCATCACAATACCAACCTGTGCCATAGCTAACCTCCAATTATATTCCCCCGCCCGCTTTCGCAGGCGTTTTTACTTCTGACCCTTTATAGTTTACAAACAATACTTTCATACGTCAACAAATTATTCTAAATTTTCACAATTTTATTCCTTGCTCAATCAACAAAAGGCTCGTTCAATTCCTCTGTACCTGCCAGCACAAAGCGTCCCTTTTCTATGATCGGATACGACGTGCCATCCTTTGTGTACGCGATGATAGAGCCCAGCTCGTCATACGGTATCGTGATGTCCGTATGGCACGCAAAGTATGCTTTTGATGGCTCTGTCTTTCTCAATATGGAAACCGAATTGTCCTTTGCCACAACTTCCTTTCCGTCCTCGTTGAAGATTTTGACCTCCTCGCTCCTTGAATAGCAGGTATCACCGACTGCAAAGTGCGGTCCTGTCTTCTCCGCGATCAAAATCGGGAACAGGTTTGCGATATCATACTTCTTTGCCGTCATGTATGCTGTTGTGTTCGTACCGATCGCAAACTCTCCCATCGGAAGGGAATCATAATGATATAATACATTTGACTTGATGTATTCCTTGTTTTTCTCCACACTGTCAAAATTTGTGCATGTATAGTCGACAATCATACCGTCCTTAAAGTCAATCTCCAGATTGTGGTACTCAAGTTCGTTCAGAAAGACACGGCTGACATGAAGCTTTCCATCCGTTCCCTCGAGCACCGGCGACGTGAACACTTCCCCGACGGGAATATTGACATCCGCCACGCAGTTCTCAAAGATCGCTTCATTCTCAGGATCTGTTATGGGATAGAGCGCCACTCGCAGATCAGTCTTGTTGCCGTTCATTCCCTTGACTTCCACATACGCTGCCCTGTTAAGCGTATCGATGATCGCAGCCTGTATCCGTTCATAGGTCTTGTAATCAAGCGTGTTGAGCTTGATCGTCTCGTCAAAGATTTCCACAAAATGTTCTCCGATGCTCGGAACCGGAAACGCAATGATCGTAAAACTCCTCTCCTCTTGATTGATATAGCTGCTCACGATTTCCTGTGACGCACCTTTTAACTCCACCGAGAGCTTTTGCTGTTCTGCATCCAGGCTGCACACCTCATCCTTGGACTCGGGTGCAAAGGGAATCTCACCAAACACTTCGATGACCGCCGGTCCTGCGTACACCGCCGCCTTCTCCTTGACCGCCTCATAGGCAGCTTTGAGCACTTCTAGGTTTCTGTTCATAAGTTTTTTGTCGAGGAAGAGTGCAACATCATCTTTGTGGTCATACAAAAACTGCTTGCTGGCATCTGCCCCGAAATACCCTCTTTTGCGCACCACGGACTTGCTGAAAATGCTGTTCTCACACCGATAGACCGTCGGTCTTAATCCCATCTTTGCAAAATTTGAGATCGCCGCCCGCACAACGCGCTCAAAACCGAGCATATAGTGAATGTCAACGGTCTCTTTTTTGTCAAGATCGATATGCGCTTTCTCAAATCCCATGCGATATCCCTCTGTGTACGTATCCGCCATCAGCTGAATGCGCTCGTCCGGCAGAGAGTTCAGATACTGTGCCATCTTCTCTATATCTGCCGACACATATTCACCATACTTGTACAGATATGCCAAATCATTCAGATCGCTGTCCTCCACGATCCTGACTGCAAAATCGCAGTCTGCATCGACAAGGCTGCGCACCCTGTGGCTGGCAGCCGTCTCCGAATAATCGCTCACAAACCAGTACAGCGTATCCTGAATGTCATTTGTATTGGGAACTGCCGCTTTCTCCGGCAGAGCGTTAAGTTCTGCCTCAGACTGCGTGTAGGCGAACGCATTGTAGATCTCCACAAACAGCTCCATGCGTATCACCATATCCTCCAGTGCCTGCTCGAAAGCATACGGTATCATCGCCCTGATCTCCGCGTACAAAAATGCCAGCAATCTGCCCATGTCCAACCCATACTTCCCACATGTAAAGGCAGGATTGGCATAGCTCACGGCGTAATTTGCACCCAGAATATCCTCATATAATGCCCTGTTTTCCTCCCGAAGATCCTCCAATCTTGTTATCTTCCCTCTATCATCACAAGCTTTCGCCACCAGCAGGATAAACTCTGCCACCTTCTTAAAATAATCCTTGTAGTCTTTTGCCACTTCCTGCGCCGCCGCGATCTCCTTGATCCTGCCACAGGAGAGTTCATATCTTTCTCTTATAACTTCCATCTCAAATCACTCCTAAATAAATTATGATACCACCAGCTATTACTGCAAGTCCATTCAAAAAAATGCCAACAGCCGGAAAAATTCGAAAAATGTCCTTTTCCATCAATGACCGTATCCCCAAAACCAACCCGACCACAGCGTAGATCATGGCAAGAAACACCACCGCGCCATACTGCATGAGTGCAGTTCCTTTGTTCAGGTATGTCCGGTGTATTGCCAGACAGATCGAAATGCCTGCCACAAGTCCTAGTATCGTTGACATGATACCCCACTTAGGATTTTTCTTATCTGTAAAAATATACCCTTGCCCGCCAAAAATCCGAAACATTTCCACTCCTCACGTCCTTTTATTCCGCAAAAATTTTCTGTCAGAAGACTTCCTGATGAAATTTTCCTCTTAAAAATTTCCCATGGGAAATGGGCATTCCGTATGAAATGCCCACCAAACAGCTAAAACAATATCTTTGATTTGCCTGCCAAAAGCCTTCCGCCACTGATCAGGAGCATCACTCCGCTCGTCATTCCCACGACGATCGATATCACTCCCAGCACGATCGAGAGCGTACCTGCACGTCCCATTGCCTTATAGACTCTCTCTTCCATCCTAAATCCTCCATTTCCTATCCAACGCCCTCAGCTACCTTACTTAGCTCCATACTGGGCATAATATGTGTCGATCGCTTCCTTCATCTTATCGTCAATGAGCACCCTGCCATTGTATGTCTTGTTGTACAAGTGCTCCACCACCTCTTCCATCGTTACGATCGCCCCTGTCTCGATACCGTAGATCTCACGTATCTCCGCGAGTGCGTTCTGCTGTGTCTTGCCGCGCTCCTGCCGGTTCAGGCTCACCATCAATCCCACGACATCCACATTTGCCTGCGCCCTTAAGATAGGGAAAGTCTCCTCGATCGACTTCCCTGAGGTTGTGACATCCTCTATGATGACAACCCTGTCACCGTCATTCAAGTTACTTCCAAGAAGGATACCCACATCGCCGTGATCCTTTACCTCTTTTCTGTTGGAGCAGTATCGGATCTCCTTATTATACAGCTCACTAAAAGCCATCGTCGTCGCCACAGAAAGCGGAATCCCCTTGTATGCCGGTCCAAAGAGCACGTCAAAATCCGCACCGTAATTGTCATAGATCGCCTTCGCGTAATACTCTCCAAGCTTTCTGAGCTGTGAACCGGTGACATATGCCCCTGCATTCATGAAAAACGGGGATTTTCTCCCGCTTTTCAATGTAAACTCACCGAACTTCAGTACGTTGCTGTCCACCATAAACTCGATAAATTCCTTCTTGTATTGTTCCATCTTCCCCTTTACCTCCATATTTTTATCTATAAATCCGTTACCTGCCCACACCCGCAAACGCCTGATCGATATCCGTGATCATGTCGATCACAGCCTGTCTGGATGCATCCGCAAAATTTTCTGGTCCGAACTTACTGTACTTCTCATTCTGGTATGCTGCGATGATCCCCCGCGAAGAATTGACGATCGCTCCAAGCCGGTTCTCATCGAAAAAGTGTATCAGATCTTTTCCTGTCCCGCCCTGTGTGCCGTAACCAGGCACAAGGATAAAGGACTTGGGCATCACCTTGCGGAGCACCCTGCCCTGCTCCGGATACGTGGCACCCACCACTGCTCCGATATAGCTGTAGCCATTCTCTCCCACAAACTGCTCACTCCACTTGGCAACCGTCTCGCCAACCACCTCATAGAGCGGTCTGCCAGAGAACGAGATCTCCCCTGTGCCTTCACCTGCTGCACCCGCAGTCACACCGTCCTGCACCAACCGATCCTGAAACTCACCGCTGCTCGGATTGGAGGTCTTGACCAGGACAAAGATCCCCTTCTTTTCCTCCTTGCACACGTCGATAAACGGCTGGACACCGTCGGAACCCAGATACGGGTTGACCGTCACAAAATCCTCGTCAAAGCCTGCGCATAAACTGCTGCCCACCTGTACCCTGCCAAGATGCGCCAGCGCGTATGCAGCCGAGGTCGAACCGATATCTCCCCTCTTGACATCACCGATCACCACAAGACCTTTTTCCCTGCAGTAATCAACCGTCTTCTTGAATGCGGCCAGCCCCGGGATCCCAAACTGCTCGTACATGGCGATCTGCGGCTTGACTGCCGGGATCAGATCGCATGTACTGTCAACGATCGCCTTGTTAAAGAGCCATACCGCCTCCGCTGCACCCTCCAGGGTCTCTCCCTTCTCCTCAAAAGCGGCCTTCTTGATATGTTCAGGCACAAACTTCATCGTCGGGTCCAGTCCCACAACAATTGGCGCTCCGGTTTTCTGAATCTTTTTAATCAGTTTATCAATCATCTGCTACCTCCATGTTATAGCGTTATTCGAATCTCATACTAACTCCCCCGCATCAGCGGACTCTCTGATCTACACTACTTTATTTTGATGCAGCAACTCTGCGTACTTCCTTATATTAGATACATTAACATATTTCTGCTGTGATTGTCCAGCTACAATTACAAGAGTTGGCGCCTGCCGCACTCCGTATTTGACCGCAAGATCCATATTTTCCTCCGCATCAACTACCGTATAGTCCACATTCTGCAGATATTTCTTTGCCAGACTGCAGTTTGGACAGGTCTTGGTAGTGAACAGATACGTACTGCTTTTTCCGACACACGCCGGCTTCTGTTCCACCTGCCTGTCCCCGTCGATCCTGCTGATCTTGTTGATCTTATTGCCCATCCTGTACTCCGTACGGTTCTGGTATTCCTGCAGCTTCCCGTCGTTCCAGTTCTGCACTGGTCTGTAGTACCCTGTGATGCGGCTGTAGACCTCTGTCACCTTTCCGCACTTGGGACACACTTTCTGTTCCCCGTTCAGATAGCCGTGCTCACTGCATATAGAGTAGGTGGGCGACATGGTATAATACGGAAGCCTGTAGTTTTCGGCGATCGTGCGCACCAGCTCCGCCGTCGCTTTCCAGCCTGGAAGCTTCTCTCCCAGAAACGCGTGGAATACCGTTCCTGACGTGTAGAGTGTCTGAAGCTCGTCCTGTATATCAAGTGCATCAAAAATGTCAGTCGTGTAGTCAACCGGCAGATGCGATGAATTCGTGTAATAAGGTTTATCTCCCTCATAGCCCGCCGTGATGATATCGCTCCACTTCTCTTTGTCATGCTTGGCAAGCCTGTACGTCGTACTCTCCGCCGGCGTCGCCTCGAGATTGTACAGATCGCCATACTGCTCCTGATAGTCAGACAGCCTCTCCCTCATATGGTTGAGCACATCTTTTGCAAACTGCTGTGTCTCTTTGTGGGAGAGATCTGCCCTGATCCATCTCGCATTGAGACCAGCCTCGTTCATCCCGATCAATCCGATTGTCGAAAAATGATTGTCAAATCTGCCAAGATAACGCTTTGTATATGGATACAAACCCTCCTCCAACAATCTTGAGATCACATTCCGCTTGATCTTTAAGGAGCGCGCACTGATGTCCATCAGACGATCGAGCCGCCTGTAAAAATCAGTCTCATCCGATGCGAGATACGCGATGCGCGGCAGATTGATCGTGACGACACCCACGCTTCCCGTGCTCTCTCCCGACCCAAAGAAACCACCTGTTTTTTTGCGCAGTTCGCGCAGGTCAAGACGCAGTCTGCAACACATGCTGCGGACATCTGACGGCTCCATGTCTGAGTTGATATAGTTTGAAAAATACGGCGTTCCGTACTTTGCAGTCATTTCAAATAACAGTCGGTTGTTTTCTGTGTCTGACCAGTCAAAATCACGTGTTATGGAATATGTTGGGATCGGATACTGGAATCCCCTTCCATTGGCATCACCCTCGATCATTGTCTCTATGAATGCCTTGTTGACCATATCCATCTCCACCTTGCAGTCCCCGTAGGTAAAATCCATCTCCACTCCACCCACGACCGCCGGCAGATTCGCCAGGTCATTCGGAACGGTCCAGTCCAGTGTGATATTGCTGAACGGTGCCTGTGTCCCCCACCGGCTCGGTGTGTTGACCCCGTAGATAAATGCCTCTATACATTTCTTGACTTCCTGATAGGAGAGACTGTCTGCCTTCACAAAAGGCGCAAGATAGGTGTCGAAGGAGGAAAACGCCTGTGCGCCTGCCCATTCATTCTGCATGATCCCAAGAAAATTTACCATCTGGCTGCATAGTACAGACAGATGCTTTGCCGGCGCTGATGTGATCTTGCCTGTAATACCGCCAAGACCTTCTCTGATCAATTGTTTCAGGGACCAACCGGCACAGTAGCCTGTGAGCATAGACAGATCATGGATATGGATGTCCGCATTTCTGTGTGCATTTGCGATCTCTTCATCGTAGATCTCAGAGAGCCAGTAATTTGCCGTAACTGCCCCGGAGTTCGACAGGATCAGACCGCCGACGGAGTATGTGACTGTCGAATTCTCCTTCACGCGCCAATCCTCCACCCGCACATAACTGTCCACAACTTCCTTATAGTCAAGGATCGTGGATCTCATATTGCGCATCTTCTCCCGCTGTTTTCTGTAGAGGATGAACGCCTTGGCTGTCTCCGTGTAGCCTGCCTGTTCCAGAACTTTCTCCGCACTGTCCTGGATATCCTCCACATGGACCTTTCCATCCTTTATTTTTCCCTGGATATCTGCCGTCACACGCAGCGAGAGCAGATCAATGATGTCCTGATCAAACTGCATCTGTGTCGCATCAAATGCTTTGATGACCGCACCGCCGATCTTGGGCAGACAAAACTCAGCCTCACTGCCATCCCTTTTAATAACCTGAAACATTTCGCATACTCCTTCACTTGATTCATTTTTGCCCTCACAGTGCGCCTCCATAGATGTCAGACAGACACTTTAGTCCCATCTTATTCCCGCACCGCTAAAGCGTTTAATCAAATGATAACAGATAGAAAAATCGAAGTCAATCGAACACTACTAAATATCATGTGTTCGCATACTATCAAATACAATATCTAGTGTTTTTTGAGATCCGTCTGTTCCCCGTTGTCCCTGGGGAGTGCTGTTTCATTTCTGGTGGCATGTCTTCAAAAATTCATTTTCCTTTTTTGCCTTGGCATCGTCCGGGTAGGTCTGCAGGTACTCCTGCATCATCGTTTTTGCCTGCTCAAAGTTTCCAGTGTACTCGTTTGCAACGATCATGTTAAACCTTAACTCCTGCAGATAATCTGAAGCCCCCATTGCGATGCCGCTCTCAAACGCAGTCACTGCCTCAGCATATCTCTCCTGGTTCATCAGACAGATCCCGAGACTGTTGTAGATCGCTGCGTCCGGTTCATTTGCGCTCAGATAAGTCTGATATACCACTGATGCTTTGTTCATATCGCCAAGCTTTTCATAAGTCTGACCCAGGATCAGGGAAAGCTGTGGGTCAGTTCCCTTCTCAAACGGATCAAGATACTTGCGCGCACTCTCATAATCTTCCAGATAGAAAGAGATGATCCCCTTCTCACCATCCTTAAGACTTTTCTCCTTCTCAGTCATGAACTTCTTTATATATGTTTTTCCCTGCTCGCCAAAACCAGCTGCCTGCATCTCCACATAGGCATCTGTGACCAGCTCGATATCGTCAGAGTCAAGGGCGAACGCTCTCTCAAAATCCAAGACTGCCTCATCATAACGATTCTGCCGCAGGACCGCACACGCCCGCAGATAATACGCATCCTTTTCTTTTTTCTTTAACCCGATGATCGCCGAATAAATTTTCTCCGCGTCGGCGTACTTGCCCTGCTTCATGTAGGCAGATGCCAAATAATAATTGGTGTCGTACACGAGTGCGGTGGGGCTGCCTTGTGCATTTTCGATTGATCTGAGAAACGCATTCTCCGCCTCCGCATAATTACCAAGCCCCATATAGGCGATTCCCTGGCCCCTGTAGGTGAGCTCTGCATCCTCATTGTTTAACAGCGCCGCTTCAAAGCTCTCGATCGCGCCCTGAAATTCGTATTGCTCCACCAGCTCCATGCCCGCAAGAAGATTCGTGTTCTCTGCCTTTTTTCCGCAGCCTCCCAGCAACAAAACTGCCCCGAACACAATAGCGCTCATCTTCACCGTATGTACTATTCTTTGTCTTACAATCATATCCATCCCTTATCCACTGCTCTGCTATCTTCAAAACAGCGCGTTTCTATCTGAAATATCTTCGTATCTTTGCCACATTTCCCGTTCTGACTGCACAATATCTCCGTATCTTCGACGCCTTTCCCTGCCTGAGCAGGCGATATTCATGCCGTCTTATCTTAGAGTGGATCTCCTGCTCGTTCAGCTCATTTAGGAATTTTTTCAGGAAACCGGTTCCGAGGGCTCCTTCATAGAGGGTATCCACCACGTCTCTCCTGTAGCAGCACGCTTCCACATACTCGCCAAACAGATCCATCAGACTCTTTAGAAAATATATCTTCATACACGCCATCAGTTCGCTGTCATTGTATCGTTTCACTGCACTTACATGATGATCATACAAAATCCCGAGTAACTCTACACGATCCTTTATGCTGTGCTGTTTTACAGCATATTTGTTCCTGGGTGGGGCATACCAGATCATTGCCTTCGTCAGCAGATAGCTCTCACTGTGTTCGAAATACTCTGCCACAAACACACTATCTACCCCATCCCATGATTTCTTTGAGGGAACATCCCCCTTAAAAACCTCCGGTTCAAACATTAGATCCGACCGAAATAAAATATTGTTGTCCCTGATGATCCTGCTCTTAAACAGCTTTCCAACACACGTATCCAACACCGAATCCGCATACATCAGCCTTCTCGCTTCCCTCTCGTCTGTCGATATCACATCCGATATCGGAAGCATCTGCGCCTTGAGCTTTCCGTTCCCAAGCGACGTGATATGGCTGAAAGCCACAAAATCAGCATACTCCTCACCGACTGCCGCCTCGATCTGATCCCACGCATCCTCGCACAGCCGGTCTGCGGCATCCAGGAACAATATATATCTGCCTGATGCCGCCTCGATCCCCGCGTTGCGCGCATCCGATGTCTCCCCGCTCTCCAGCACAGCCAGTTTTATGCGGTTGTCCCGCTGTGCATATCTGTATACGATCGCAGCACACTCATCCTTGACGCTGCCCCCCACCACAATGCACTCCATGTCAATGTGTTCCCTCGGACATCTGGTGACACTTCTAAGGCATCCCGCAATATGGCTCTGTCCGTCATGTCCATGTATGATCACACTCAAATCCATAAATTTGCTCCTATCTTCGGTGCAGACGCTCCAGCACATTCCGTATCGTCTCCTGCATTTCCTCGATCCTGATCGGCTTTGGAATGTGCGCGTCCATCCCAGCCTCGATCGATCGCATATAATCCTCTGCAAACGCGTTTGCAGACAGTGCGATGATCGGTATACCTGCCAGCTTTCTGTTGTCCAGCGCCCGGATCGCTTTTGTCGCCTCGTGCCCGTCCATGACCGGCATCTGGATGTCCATTATGATCAGATCAAAATACTGAGGTTTGGAGTTTTTGACCATCTCCAGGGCAACACTGCCATCATCCGCTGTCTCCACGATATACCCCTCACCGGTCAGCAGTTCCTGCGCGATCTCACGGTTGATCTCATTGTCGTCGACGAGCAGGATCCGCTTGCCTTTCAAGTCCTCCTCATCCAGATGAAACCGCGTCTGATCCCGCTTTGGCAGTTCTTCCGGCAGCCGCAGCAGCAGATCCACTGTAAACCTGCTGCCTTTCCCCACCCTGCTCTCGACCATCACACTGCCCTCCATCAGATCCACGAGGTTTTTTACGACGCTGAGTCCCAGCCCGGTCCCGAGCACGCCGCTTTTCGTCGTATTCTTCTCCCTCTTAAACGGCTGGAACAATTCCTGCTTGAATTCCTCTGAGATCCCCCTTCCATTGTCCTCCACGATAAACTGGTATTTTCCGTAGTGATTGAGGTTCAGATCCTCCTCCAGCACGGTCAGCGTCACCCTGCCGTTCGGTTCGGTGTACTTCACCGCATTGTCCAACAGCTGCAGGAGCATCTCTTTCATCCTGAGAAAGTCCATGTAGATCACGCTGTTGCGGACACGTGATCTGTCGATCGCAAACTGGAGCGACTTCACTTCGACCTGCGGCAGTATCGTGCGCTCCAGCTCCACAAGCAGATCGTCCAGCTCCACAAGGTTCTCCATCAGATTCACTTTACCGGATTCCATGCGCGTGACCTCCAACGACTCGTTCACGATCGCCAGCAGCTGCTCGCCGGCAGCGCGGATCTGGTACAGATAACTGTCGATCTTTGCCGCATCTGTCCTGTGTTTCCTCGCAAGATCCGCGTAACCGATGATCGCATTGAGCGGTGTCCTGATATCGTGCGACATATTCTGCAGAAAGGTATTTCTGGCTATGCTGGCAGTCTGCGCCTGGCTCAGTGCGGATTTTAACAGGTTCTGCCTTTGGACCTGGTCTGTCATGTCCTTTGTGATCGCCATCGTGATCACATCACCTGTGTACTCATTCCTGCCGAGCAGGAAAGCATAGTGATACAAATGCCTTCTGCCCATCGAATCCGTCATCCAGCCATCGTAGGTTTGTTCCAGCTCCCCTCTGTCATAGCACTGAATCAGGCGCTTTGCATCGATAAAACTGGCATACTCCTCGGACTCCATGGAGTCCATGTCTCTCATCCAGAATCTGACATAGTCCGAATATTTTTCAAACCGCGGAATGCCCGCATACTCAAAAAAATCCTTTAACTGCCCGTCCGGCATCTGTATGTACGCTGACAAAAACTTGTCCTTTGTCAGATTTACTTCAAAAAAGGAGATCGCATCGTACAAGATCGCCTTGCGGTACTGGCTTTCCCTCGCGTAGATCGCGCGCAGCTCCTCGTTCATTTTCTCCAGTTCGCTCATACGGTTTTTCAACCGCTCTGTGCTGTCATCGATAAAGACATAAAAAATATCACCGTATGTCTCTGTATGTATGAAGTGTCCATAGTCCTCGATCCACCGTATCGTGCCGTCTTTCTGGATGATACGATACTCCACATAGTCAAAATCATAGATACTGTTCTCGATCTGACTCTGGATACTTTTCTCAACCTCCTCAATATCGTCAGGGTGTACCATCCCCCTGAATGTATTTCCCGTAAGCCTGCGAAACTCCTCCTCCGTATCGCAGCCAAAAATCCGCAGGACAGCGCTATTCTGGTACAACAGCTCCTCGTCGCCGTCCGCGTAGTATATAAAAAGACCTCCTGGCATTCCCTCCAATATCGGCTCGATGCTGGTCAGTGTACTCGCATCAAAAGCCCGCTTCATCCTTCTGTGATACACTTCTTGATCCATATGAGTCCCCCACTTCTGTCCTTACCCATTTTTACCATCTTTATTATATACCATTTTGCATCACAAAAAAACAATAAATCAATAAAATATAAAAATCCCTGATGGTCTAATCAGGGATTTTTGCAGTGGACTCCCTGATCAGAAGTTCTGCCTCATATGTAATATGCTGATGTTTTGTCTTTTGGGCAATGATATCAAAGAGCAGTCTCGTCGTATCCTTTGCCATCTCCTCCACAGGCTGACGTATCGTTGTCAGGCTCGGAACGGTGTAACATGCCATATCTATCCCGTCATATCCCGCCAGGGAGATGTCCTTTGGCACGCGAAGCCCCGCCTCGTACAATGCCCTCAGCGCCCCGATGGCAAGTGCGTCCGCCACTGCATACAGCGCAGTGAACGCCTCCCCGCACTCCAGCAGCTTTCTCGTCGACAGGTAGCCATTCTCCATGGAGAAATGGCTCAGCTCATCCCTGGTCTGACAGATCAGTCTTGGATTCATTTCAATGCCATGTGCTCTCAGTGCATCACAGTATCCATCCAGGCGCAGCCTTCCAACACTCTCATCCTGCGCTTCCGCCACAAGGATCGCAATCTTGGTATGCCCTGACCGGATCAGGTAGTCCACCATCTTCGCACTTTCCCTGCGATCATCCACACTGATGCTGGAATACTGTTTCCTGCTGATATTCTCTGGAATAGATCCAGCTGTGCTGAACACAAACGGCACAGTGAGTTTTTTTAACTTTTCCTCCGAGTGGGAGAACAGACCTCCCAGAAATATGATCCCACGCAGGCGTTTTTCTTTGACCACTTTCTGTGCGACATCGACTTCGTCCTCGTCCGCCTCGATATGGCTAAGCTCCATCGAGTAATGTCTTTTCTTGCATTCCTGCTCGATCACAGTGATCATACTCGTAAAAAAGGGATTTGCTATACCTTTCACAAGCACTGCGATCGCCTTGGCATCCACTCTTTTGAGGTTTCTCGCACTATCATTTGGCACATATCCGTATTCCCGGATCGCGCTCATGATCTTCTCTTTTGTCTCGGAATTGATATCCGGATGATTGTTGATCGCTCTCGATACAGTGCTGACACCTACACCGCATATCTGTGCTATGTCCTTAATCGTCGGCTCAAACACCCTATCACCTCAATTCAATTACTACTTTCTTTTCTTTTTCTGTTTTTAGGACGGACGATCCTTCCGTATGTCTGCGCCAGCTCCAGCATATGCGCTGAAAGCTCCTCTGTGCACGCGTCACGCTCCATGCGCCACTCCCAGTTTCCCCCTAATGTCGACGGCGTGTTAACCCTCGCCTCCCCGCCGAGTCCCAGGTAATCCTGCAGAGGAATGATCGCTGTGTCCGCCACGCTTCTGAGCGCGGTCCTGACCAGGCTCTCCCTAAGATCCGGAGTCCTTCTGACATTCAGATATCTTTTGGCAAATGCCAGATCCTTTTTGTCCAGCGAAGGGATCCACCCATTGACGGTATCATTATCATGCGTTCCTGTATAAACAACACAATTGTTATTGTAATTGTGCGGAAGATAGTCGCTCTCCCCGCTCGAGTCAAATGCGAACTGTAGAACTTTCATTCCGGGATAGCCTGTCTTCTTCACGAGTTTGAGCACGCTCGGCGTCAGAAATCCCAGATCCTCCGCAATCACCGCGCGGTTGCCAAGCGCTTTCTTCATAACCTCAAAAAGCTTGTAGCCAGGTCCTTTTTTCCACTCACCGTTCTCCGCGGTCTCATCCTTGTACGGAATTGCCCAGTACTCATCAAATCCCCTGAAATGGTCAATGCGCACGATATCATAGATGTCAAAACAATGCGAAAGCCGCCGAACCCACCACGCAAAACCTGTCTCCTCATGGTAATCCCACTTGTATAGCGGATTGCCCCAAAGCTGCCCGGTAGCAGAAAACGCATCGGGAGGGCACCCTGCCACTGCGATGGGAACATTCTCCTTGTCCAGCCAGAAAAGCTCAGGATTCGCCCATGTATCCGCGCTGTCAAACGCCACATAGATCGGAATATCACCCACGATACTGATCCCCTTTTTGTTGGCATATCCCTTGAGCGCCATCCACTGTCTGGAGAACAGGTACTGCTGATAACTGTAAAAAGCGATCTCGTCAGCAAGCTTCTGCTCATACGCTGCCATAGCGTGTGGTTTCCTGAGACGGATATCCTCGTCCCACTCGATCCACGACCTCCCCCCCTGGGAGTCCTTGACTGCCATATACATCGCATAGTCTTTCAACCACTGTTCATTTTTATCAACAAATGTTTTGTATTCCGGATTTTCTTTGAGATCGGCTCTCTCAAAAGCTTTGCGGAGAAGCTGGAATCTTGTGTGATATATTTTCTCGTAGTCCACCCTCTTGGTATCGTTCCCAAAATCGACAGACGAACACTCATTTTCTGTGAGCATCCCCTCCTCGATCAATGCGTCCAGACTGATATAATATGGACTGCCTGCAAAAGTCGAAAAAGACTGGTACGGTGAGTCCCCATACCCTGTAGGTCCCAGAGGCAGGATCTGCCACAACGCCTGTCCTGACGCTGCCAGAAAGTCCACAAAATCATAGGCTTCTCTCGAAAATCCGCCTATCCCGAACCTTGACGGCAAACTGGATACCGGCATCAATACGCCACATCTTCTCATACACATCTTCCTTTCTCCACACAAAATAGTAGAATCGTCCACAGAATCATTACCAAACCAGAAATTGTCGGATTTTTGATGTCGGTAACGTTTCCAATGGACAACATAATAATATCACTCTGCACAATAAATAGCAAGATTTAATTTTCGGGTCCGAAAATATTTAGAGAAAATATCTGAAATACAAGACTGCTTTTATGCACAATCCACAAATCGGACAGGGAAAAGATCTCCTTGAATCTAATCCCTGCCGTAAATATCCCTTGTATATATTTTCTCTTCCACATCCCCAATCTCTTCTGTCAGGCGGTTCGCAATAATAACATCTGATATTTTCTTAAACTCCTGCAGATCCCTTATCACCCTAGACCTGAAAAAATCATCCTCCTTAAGGCTTGGCTCGTACACGACCACCTCAACACCCTTTGCCTTGATGCGCTTCATGATGCCCTGTATGGAGGACTGGCGGAAATTGTCGGAATCCGTCTTCATCGTGAGCCTGTACACGCCTACGATCTGCGGTCTCTTTGCCAGTATCATATCCGCGATGTGGTCTTTTCTCGTCCTATTTGCATCCACGATCGCCGAGATGATATTGTTCGGCACATTCTCATAGTTTGCACGCAGCTGCTTCGTATCCTTAGGCAGGCAGTACCCACCATATCCAAAGGAGGGATTATTGTAATGATTTCCGATCCTGGGATCGAGTCCTACCCCCTCTATGACCTGCTTCGTGTTCAGGCCGCGCATCTCCGCATATGTGTCAAGCTCGTTAAAATAGGCTACCCGGAGTGCCAGGTACGTATTGGCAAAGAGTTTGATCGCCTCCGCCTCCGTCGTGTCCGTAAACAGCGTGGGGATATCCTTCTTGATCGCACCTTCCCTGAGCAGGCCCGCAAACACTTCTGCCCGTTTTGACTGCTCCCCAACGATGATGCGGGACGGGTAGAGATTGTCATACAAAGCCCTCCCCTCGCGCAAAAACTCGGGCGAAAAAATAATGTGGTCCGTACCAAACCTTTCCCGCACGGATTTGGTGTACCCGACCGGAACTGTCGACTTGATGATCATGACAGCATCTTTGTTTACTTGTAGTACCAGCCTGATCACAGCTTCGATCGAGCTGGTATCAAAATAATTCTTGTCCGGATCATAGTTGGTCGGTGTTGCGATGATGATATACTCCGCATCCTTGTATGCGGCCTCTCCATCCGTCGTCGCCTTTAAGTTCAGATCCTTTGTCGCCAGATATTCCTCGATCTCTTTATCAATGATCGGCGATCTTCTATTGTTGATCATATCAGCCTTTTCCTGAAAGACATCCACTGCTGTCACCTCATTGTGTTGAGCCAGCAATATCGCGTTTGAAAGCCCGACATAACCGATACCTGCCACTGCTATTTTCATAGTACTCCTCCGTCTATCTTCTTTACATTTCCCCCATTATAACACTTTGTCCATATGAAAACCACTATAACTTTAAACATTGCGCCACCCATCAAATAACACACGTTTTTTTAATTCTTGTTGTGTCTGCTATACACCTACAGCCACTCATTCCAAAACCGCTCAACCTTCTCTGATACCTGTGATACGTTGACAATATCGTACTGGCTCCACTCCCGCGGAAACATGCGGCGGTACTGCGGCTCAAGAAAGCGTTCGTCGAGCAGCGCCACCACGCCGATATCATCCGCGGTGCGGATCACGCGCCCCGCCGACTGCAGCACCTTGTTCATTCCGGGATATCGATAGGCATAGTCAAATCCGTTCTCCCCATGCGCATCAAAATATTCTTTTAAAAACTGCCTCTCACATCCCACCTGCGGAATGCCGGTGCCCACGATGATCGCGCCGATCAGGCTGTCGTGTTTTAGGTCGATCCCCTCCGAAAAGATCCCGCCCATCACACAGAAACCGATCAATATGAAATCCTTTGCACCCTCGATCCCGGCATCAACACTTCCTGCCGGACCGCCGTTTTCATTTCCCTGAAATCGCAGCAGAAATTCCTCCCGCTGCGCCTCGCTCATATAATCCCCCTGCACGATGCACTCCATCGTGTCCGCATCGTAGAACATCTCCATAAATCGATTATAAATCTGCTCCAGAAAAAGGTGCGATGGCAGAAAGACCATATAATTGCCATGACGCTGCGTCACCACTTCATGAATATAACGCGCAATGCGCTGAAATTCCTCATCACCTCTTCTCGTATACTTGCTCGTGACGTCGTTTGCGATGAGCAGCGCTTTCTTACTCTCGTCAAACGCAGACTTCGCATAGACTTCGTAGTCCGTCGGCTCGCCGCCCAGAAGCCTCTTGTAATACTGGATCGGCAGCAGTGTCGCCGAGAACAATACGGTACTCCTCCCCTTCTGCATACACCGCTGCAGGTTCCTCGACGGATCGACACAGAAGAGTTTTAGCATGAAATTTCCATCCTCCATCAACTGGCTGTACACCACATAATGGTCATCCACGATCTCATACATATTAAGGAAATGCGCCACCTCAAAATAAAATTCCAGCAGTTCTTTTTTGTTCGGAAAAGTGTCATGCTCATCGAGAAAATCGTCGATCGCTCCATAAAGACGGTTCAGCGCCGCCACGAATCCGTCGATCCGCTCCTCCCTGCGGAAGCTCTCACACTGCCTCTTCATGGCAAGCATCTCTTTGTTGCACTTGTCCAGATGACTCGCAACTTTCGGGGACACCTCCTTTATCAGCCGTTTCGCTTTTAGAAAAGCGTCCTTGAGCAGCGCTGCACTGTACATCTCCCTGCCGCGGTCGAGCAGATTGTGCGTCTCATCGATCAGAAACACATAATCCCTCTTTCCAATACCATCCGCAAAGAAGCGCTTGAGATACACCCTGGGATCGAACACATAGTTGTAATCACAGATGACAACATCGGAAAACAGACTCATATCAAGGCTCAGCTCAAATGGACACACACGGTGACGAGAGGCATATTCCTGCACCTTCTCCCTCGTAAAATGATCTTCGTGTGTCAGAAGGTCATACATGGCGTCATTGATGCGGTCAAAATGACCGTTTGCATAAGGGCACGCATCGGGGTTGCACTCAACCTCACCTGTTTTGTCAGCTAGCGCGTTCTCCCCCTGCATCTCCTCCTGTTTCATAAAACAGATCTTGTCCTTCGCCGTCAGCACGATCGTCTTCATCTGAAGCCCTTTTTGCTGCAGCAGCCCAAAGCACTCCTGTGCCACAGTGCGCGTGATGGTCTTTGCGGTGAGGTAAAAGATCTTCTCCGTCATGCCTTCCCCCACAGACTTCACAGCCGGAAAGACCGTCGATATCGTCTTGCCGACACCCGTCGGTGCCTCCAGAAAGAGCTTTCTTTTGTGATAGATCGTCTGGTACACGTATGTGACAAGCTCCTTCTGCCCCTCACGGTACGGAAACGGAAACTGCAGCTGCTTGATCGACGCGGTGCGGATCCCAATCCACTCAAACTGAAAATCCGCCCACTTCCTGTACTCCTGCATCAGTTCGTCAAACCACTGTTCCAGCTCCGCAAACGTATAATCCTCATGAAAATACTTGAGCTCCTCCGTCTCGATATGACAGTACGTCATCCGCACGCCAATATGTTCGATATGATTTTCCTCCGCGTACATGTATGCATAACATTTCGCCTGCGCAAGATGGACACTCGCAGGCTGCACGATGCGTTTGAGCTCCCTGTAGGTACCCTTGATCTCATCGATGACCACTTTTTCTTCCCTTACATGACCTGGCAGCATCTTATCCTGACTGGCATTTCCCGGATCAATTACATATGTTTTTTTATTGTACATCGTATCCTGAGGCGCCATATCATGTTCTCCCCAGTTATAATCGATGATTCCGTCTGCTCTTCCTTCTATTATTATATCGTACTCCGGCGTACTCCATACATGCTGCAGACCGATCTCTGCATGGTACTCACTGCCCATGCGCCGCTGCAGCATCCTGTGAATGCGGCTTCCTTCCTGCATCGCATTGTCCGATCCACCCGCTTTCCGATTGTCGATACTGCCCTCACGCAGGATAAATTCCACTAACTGCCGGACTGATACGTGTATCTTCATGTCTGTCCCCTTTTTCTTCCTCTACATTCATTCCACAGCAGCCGCACACATTCCACACTGCATACATACTCTCCCTAAAAATGATCTTAGGAACTGTTCAGAAATTACTGCAAAAAATCCCTCCAAATGACAGTTTACGCCATCACTTAGAGGGAGTCAATTATTTTTGCTATATATTCTTTCGTACATTTACGCAATTGCAAGCCCGCTCACATAGCGCTCAAACGCATCGTTATATCCCGCATACTGCAGCGTGAGGATCGACCGGAAATCGAGTCCCATCACACCGATGATCGACTTGGCGTCCACTGTGTAATGATTGTAGGAAATATCGATATCAAAATCACATTTCGATGCCTCATTTACAAAATTCTGCACATCTGCAGGCGTCATCTTAATCTTACGTTCCCTCATAATAACAACTTCCTTTCTACACATAGTCCATAACGTGACAACGACCAGCTGCCTTTGCTTTCACGTATTATAGTATACAATATGTTCAAAGTAAAGATTTTTTGTCAGTTCCTGAAACATTTCGTCGATTGTAAAATCCTAACTTTTGTTATTGTATACAATCTCTATTTTTGTTTGTGATATTTCTATAGTATATTGTTGCCAGACTCTTTTTCTTTATACAGAATACATCTAAATATTTTTTGTTCTTGAAATGTGGTATGCATTTTATAAATTTTCCTGTGAAGAGAAAACGACAATTAATGCATTAAAACGTAACACTTTTGGGCTTGCATTTTATATTATTTCCGCTATACTAAGACGTAACCGCTCGAACACACCGTTTATTTTTTCAAACCTGTGTTCGCAATCGTGTTTCAGATACACTCTGGCAAAACGAAAGAAAAGTGAGGTGCACAACTATGACTGCCATGAAATGGTTCTACTCTTTTCTAAAGAAACACAATCGAAGTATGGCGCTGGGCATTGTGATCGTGACTGTGATCTCAATCCTTGCCATCGTAAAGCCGATCGTCTCCGGCTCTATTGTCGACGACGTGATCACCGGCGGAAACTATGACCTGCTGCCGAAACTGATCGCGCTGCTGGTCATCATCACGATCCTGCGCGGAACGCTGCGCTACTGGTCACAGGTCATCTTTGAGACCTGCTCGCAGGATGTGCTGTTTTCCATGCGCGACACGGTCTACCGCAAGCTCCTGCAGGAGGACTTCAACTTCTATAATAAGAAGCGCACCGGCGACCTGCTGAGCCGTCAGACCGGTGACATGGACGCCATACGGCATTTCATAGCATTTGTTATCTATCAAGTGTATGAAAATGTCTTCCTGTTCTTCTTCGCGCTGATCATGATCTTCACAGTCAGCTGGAAGCTTGCACTCTGCATGTGCGCAGTGCTGCCCTTCTCGCTGATGGTGACACTGAGCCAGACCAGGGAAGGACGTCCGCGCTTCCAGCGGATCCGGGAGCAGTTCTCCTCGCTCAACACCTTCGTGCAGGAGAATGTCAGCGGAAACCGCGTGGTCAAGGCGTTCTCCAAGGAAGACTACGAGATTGGAAAATTTAATAAGGAAAATGACGGCTACCGCGATGCCGAGCTCGCCGCCGCAGAGATCTGGACAAAATACGTGCCAAAATTTGAGTTCCTCTCAAACATGCTCACGGTGATCCTGATGCTCGTCGGCAGTATCATGGTGATCCAGGGCAGCATGACACTCGGAAACTACGTCACGATCAACGGCTACCTGTGGATGCTCATGAACCCGCTGCGTCAGATCGGCTGGCGTATCAACGATGTACAGCGCTTCACGACTTCCGTGGAGAAGATCTACGCCACCTACAGCGAGGAGCCAAAGGTAAAATACCCCGCAAAGCCGATCCCCTGCAAGAAGCTCAAGGGCGATATCGAGTTCAGAAACGTCTCCTACAGCGCCGACGACGAGGCTATCATCCACAATGTCAGCTTCAAGGTAAAGAGCGGTCAGACCGTGGGCATCCTCGGCTCGACCGGCTCCGGCAAATCCACCATCATGAACCTGCTCTGCCGGTTCTACGATGTCACCGACGGGGAAGTGCTGGTGGACGGCAGGAACGTGAAGGATTTAGACCTCTACAACCTCCGCCAGAATATCGGCATGGCGATGCAGGATGTCTTCCTCTTCTCGGACACGGTGGAGGGCAACATCGCCTACAGCAGACCCGACTGCCCGTTTGAAGCCGTCCAGAAGGCTGCTGTCATGGCGGACGCCGACAACTTTATCCGCGAGATGCCCGACGGCTACGACACGATCGTCGGCGAGCGCGGCGTCGGACTCTCCGGCGGTCAGAAACAGCGCATCTCGCTGGCGAGGGCACTCTTAAAAGAGCCTTCGATACTGATACTCGACGACACGACCTCAGCCGTCGACATGGAGACAGAGAGCTATATCCAGCAGCAGCTCAACAACATTGACCGCGCCTGCACGATCTTTGTCGTCGCCTACCGCATCTCCTCCATCAAGGATTCCGATCTGATCCTGGTCCTGAATGACGGAAAGATCGTGGAACAGGGCACGCACGACGAACTGCTCAAAAATAACGGTTATTATGCTACAGTGTTCCGCCATCAGTACGGCGAGTTCGAAAAATACGTTGACGAGATCAACCAGAACAACAAAGGAGGTGAGAAGTATGGCTCGAAATAAATATGATATCGACGAGGTGATCGAGGATAAATTTGACTTTGGACAGCTCAAACGCGTCTTCCAGTATGTAAAACCTTACCGGGGACAGCTTGCCTTCGCGCTCTTCCTGATGCTGTCCGCATCCGCGCTGACCATGCTCTTCCCTATGTTCATCAGCGAGATCATGGACACCTACATCCCTGCCGGGAATATCAGGGCGATCGTGACCATCACTTTGATATCACTTGTTATCGTACTGTACACCTGCGTGTGCATCCGCCTCAAGATACGCATCACCAGCCGTATCGGTCAGGCGATCGTGCACCAGCTGCGGTCCGACATCTTCTGCCACCTGCAGGAGCTGCCATTCTCCTACTACGACGACCGGCCGCACGGCAAGATCCAGGTGCGCGTGGTCAACTACGTGAACAGCTTAAGTGACCTGCTCTCAAACGGTATTATCAACACGATCACAGACATGTGTAATTTAATTTTCATCCTGATCTTTATGCTCCTGCTGCATGTCAGGCTCACACTGATCTGTCTGTGCGGACTGCCTGTGCTCTTTGCAGTCATCGTGTTCGTGAAGCGGCGCCAGCGGCGCGCATGGCAGATCCAGAGCAACAAGCAGTCCAACCTCACCGCCTACATCGCGGAGAGTATCAACGGCATCCGCGTCACACAGTCCTTCGTGCGCGAGCGCGAGAACACTTCGATCTTCAACCATTTGAGTGACAGCTACCGAAGTGCCTGGATGCGCGCCGTCAAGTACAACTTCATCATGTGGCCCTGCATCGACTCGATCTCGACCGTCACGACGGCGTTCATCTACGTGATCGGGATCGGCTGGATCTCGGGTGAGATCTACGGTGTGACAGTTGGCATCCTGATCGCTTTCACCTCCTACATCTCAAGATTCTGGGAGCCGATCAACACGCTCGCCTCGTTCTACAATTCGCTGCTCACCGCCATCGCCTACTTAGAGCGCATCTTTGAGACGATCGACGAGCCGGTCAACGTAAAGGACACCGAGGATGCAGTGCTGATGCCGCCCATCGACGGAAAAGTAGAATTTGAGGATGTATGTTTCAGCTACGAGGATGGCGTCCAGATATTGAACAAGGTCAACTTCGCAGCAAACCCGGGTGACACCTACGCCATCGTGGGTCCTACCGGAGCCGGCAAATCGACCATCGTCAACCTCATCAGCCGTTTCTACAATGTGGACTCCGGCAGGATACTGATCGACGGCACGGACATCTCCGGCGTGACCTTAAAATCCCTGCGCAAGCAGATGGGCATCATGATGCAGGACAGCTTTATCTTCTCCGGCACCATTATGGATAACATACGTTACGGAAACCTGACCGCGACGGACGAGGAGGTCATCGCCGCCGCCAAGACTGTCTGCGCGCACGACTTTATCATGGAGATGGAGAACGGCTACCAGACGCAGGTCAACGAGCGCGGAAGCCGCCTCTCGGCAGGTCAGCGACAGCTCATCAGCTTCGCGCGGGCACTGCTGGAAAATCCGGCGATCCTGATCCTCGACGAGGCGACCTCGAGCATTGACACCGAGACGGAGATCCTGCTGCAGAAAGGTCTGAACAGGCTGTTGGAGGGACGCACCTCCTTCATCATCGCCCACAGGCTCTCGACCATCAAAAACGCAAACTGCATCATGTACGTCGACAAGGGCAATATCCTCGAGGCGGGCACGCACGATGAACTGCTCGCACTAAAAGGAGAATACTACAAACTATTCATGTCACAGTACGACTTTCTCGCAGGCAAAACCGAGTGATCGAGTGTGAACATGTACAAAAAAGATGAGCGCAAACGCGCTCATCTTTTTACGTCACGATATTCTGCAGCCACACACCCTTCTTGACCAGCACAAATCCGATGATGCACTTGATGATATCCCCGAGCTGCACCATCGCGTACACGGCGATGACCGGAAGCCCTGTATAACGGCTGAGCACAAAGGCGATCACCACACTCACGCACCAGATGAACACACTGTCAAACAGGAATGTGACGATCGTCTTCCCGCCGGACCGCAGCGTGAAATACGTCGCGTGCAGAAAGGCATTCTGCGGCATGAAAAACGCCGTCGCCATAATGAAATATTTTGCGAGCAGCCGCGCCTCGTCGTTGATCTTGTAAAGCCCCGGAAACAGCGGCGCCATGAGAAACATGACAAACGCCACACCCGTACAGCACATCACAGAGAAAGCGATCAGCTTATTGTCCGTGTCCCGCGCCTCCTTCATCTTTCCGGCTCCGAGAAGCTGTCCCACAATGATGGCGACGGAATCTCCCAGCGCGATGAACACAATGTTGAACACATTGTTGATCGTGTTGGAGACATTTAACCCTGCAACGACATTCAGCCCGCGGATCGAATAGCACTGTGTGAGCATCGCCATACCGGCTGCCCACAGCGTCTCGTTGAACAGGAGCGGACTCCCCTTTTTGATGATCTTGCGCGTCAGATCTCCCGGCACCTTCAATGTCCGGTACAATCCTGTGACAAAGGCGTACGGCGCACTCTCACCGCGGCTCTTTCTGTGGACCCCGATCACCGTGATCAGCATTTCCACATACCGGGAGAGGACTGTCGCGATCGCAGCGCCGATCACCCCGAGCGCCGGTGCGCCGAATTTCCCGTAGATCAGGATATAATTGAACAGCAGATTTACAATAACAGCTGCTATTCCCGCTTTCATGGGCAGCAGCGTCTGTCCGCACTCGCGCAGCGTGCTCGAATAGATCTGCACCGCCGCAAAAGCCGGCAGACCGATCAGCATGACTTTCAGATAACGCTCCCCGTACAGGAGCGTCGCAGCGATACTCTCCGCCGATCCGTCCCCTTTCAGGTAAGCACCGATCAGCGCCGTCCCGCAGCCCAGAAAGAGAACCGTCGTCAGCGCTGTTATGACTGTGACCATCCAGAACTTAAAACGCATCGTCTGGCGCACACCCTCATGGTTTCCCTGCCCGAAATACTGCGCCGTGAAGATGCCCGCACCGGACACGCCGCCAAAAATGCACAGATTGTAGACAAATATCAGCTGGTTGACGATCGCCACGCCCGACATCTGTTCAGTGCCGACCTGCCCGATCATAATGTTGTCAAGCAGGCTGACAAAGTTGGTGATCCCGTTCTGTATCATGATCGGCACCGCGATCATCAGCACCATCTTGTAAAAGTCCCTGTCCCCAATGAATTTCGACCGTATCCTCATAATTTCCTCCACCTTTTTGCGTACGTTTCCATATAATGCTGCCGATTTCCGACCATATAAAGAAATGGCAGCATGAACTACATCTTATCATTGTTTTGCGGGAAATACAAGTGTGTCTTTCCTGAAACGAAATGTCAACGACTTTTTAGTATCCCCCCTGCGTTTCATTGCATGAAAAAAAGCCACTGTAGATTTCTCCACAATGACTCTTAGGTCATATGTATATAATTCTTTTTACATAAACTCAGGTACAACCTGAAAGTTTCTGTTCTTACGAATTACAATTCATGATAACGTGTACATTACTTCTCTTAATTCTTTTCCTTCGACATTGTCACCCATATATTTTTCTTTCCTGCTGTGAGCAAACTCATACGCAACTTTCATATTAGTAATCAGCTGCTGGCACTCTTCAAGACTTTCTCCGTTTGCAAGTTCCTCTCTGAAAAGCCAAATGACCGTTTCAATATACAAACAGCGCAATAAAATCTCACAAGGAATACCTACACCGTCACCAAGCTTTTGTACGAAATCAATTACTACATCCTTTGGCTCTAAGGTCAAATCATCTCTAAACTCATCAAGTATAAATCTCGATAAATCAAATACAGGGTCGCCCATTACGCCTTTAGGGTCAATAACCGTATATCCTCCATTTTCATTTTTAAGTATATTCTCATGGTGCAAATCACCATGCAGCAGAAGATTGCGAGAATACTTTTTGCATATATCTGTAAGCATTCGCTCTGCACTGTCAAGATACTGATACAATGCTTCACAATCCTCACGATTTTTTGTATCCTTTTTGCCAGCTTCAAACCATTCGGTGTATGTAGGGAATGTACTATCGGGCAAGTCAGTCTTGTGCAGTCCTTTAAATATTTCGCCTGCAATTTTAATACGTTCGTTGCGGGGAGCACTTTCATATAAAGTATAGGCAGGCACAATTCGTTCCATTATGTATACCTTATCATCAAATGAATACTCATAAAGTTTACAAAAATTCTCACCTTGAAACAATTTTAATGCCTGTATTTCCTTGTCAAAACCATTGTTGATAAGAATTTTGAGAATAACCTTACCATATCGTTTTGAAACCGCATAGAAAATCAGGCTGTTAGTGGAAAACTCTGACTTAAATTCTATTTCAGACAGCTCCCATTGTTTTTTGTATTTCTCTACAATACTGATTCGTTCGTTAAAACTTTCTGTACCTAACTTTTTTAAAAATCGCTCCGCTATAATATCAGTCAGCAATTTGAATCCGCCTCTCTCCTGTTTGTTCAATTCCAGTTTAGCTACTAACTATCTTAACTTTCCTTGATTTTCAAGGCTTTGCGGTATGTTTAACCTTAATATATGTATCCTTTTCCCTTGTTTTTGCCCTCATGGGCAGGTTACAAGGGAAAGTTTTTCTTATCCAGTTTTAATTCATTCCTACAACCTTATCCAAGAGTTTTGTAGATTCTCGCTTAGCCTCCCTTGTAGCGTGCGCATAGACATTCATGGTAGTACTTACGTCCGAGTGTCCTAAAAGTTCCTGCACATCTTTTGATTGTGCCCCGTTTGATAACAGGTTCGTTAGCATAATCAGTACATTTAGGGCAGATAAGGATAACAAAGACGGACAGAAATAAAAGGATTGCTAATAAAACAACTATAAAACAGCCAGAAAATTGTTTCCAATATGCTGAAAGCACATTTCGCTGGATACCCTCGGAGATCCCACGCAGTATTGGCGAAGGCAATGGCACATTGACTTTGGCAATACTGCTAGGGGGTTATCATCTATGGCAGAGCCAAGATGATAACCGCACTGTTCCAATATGAAATCAGGGAGGAAGGACATGGGTGAAATCTCTTTCAGCAACCACATCAGCAATAAGAAAAGCGCAATCAACAGCAAGGCAAAACTTGCAGGGGTTGCAAAACACAATCTGAGAAAGTACCGTTCGCAGAATTATGTCTATCAGACGGTGCAGCCCTTAAAATCCCTTGTCATCTTGCTATAAATATCCCCCACCTGTTCCTCACTACCGCCATGCAGATAGTGGTGCCAAAAGAGAAAAGAAGTGATAACATTTGCAGCGTTCATGTGCCGTATAATATCTTGCCTCTGGATTTGTTTCCCAGAAAGCTTCCAGATTGCACTAACATAATAATCCAGGAAAACCGTATCATCGATCCGGATACCATCTCCGCCTAATCTGCTCAGAAAAAAGCTCAAGTCCCCGGACGCTCCGCCAAGATCGACTCCCTGCCAGTCACATAGTAAAATATTTCCATTTTCGTCTTCCAATAAATTATCCCAATGAAAATCACCATGAATCAGCACACGCTCTTCGGAATCGTGCCATGCGATAAGATCATTTATTTTGCCTGCTATTTCCTCCAGTTGATTTTCATGAAACGAACCTGAATGTTCAGCCAGTACACTTTTCCATCCGCATAAGCATTCCGTAATCTTTTGGTCGGATAGCGGTTCTGCCTTCTGCTGCTCCTTGCACATAAAAGACGGTGGGGCGTCTGTATGTAATGCAGCCAATGACTTTGTAATTTTTTGAATCAATTCTGCATTAATAGTATGGCGTTGAGGGCGGCAATACTTTTTCATGAAGATAATGATTTCATTTTCAGAAGTTTCAGCTCGCAGCACTTCAGGAAGATAGATTCTTGGCCGTGTCATCTGATTTCGGTAAAATAACGCTTCCCGTGTATAAGCGGCAAATAGTTCTTCTTTCAGTTTTTCATGAACCACATGTTTCAAAACATACTTTCCATCAATTTCGTAAACATCTGCGCCGCTCTTTCCGACTTTGATTTCCATAACATTGTGTCCGTTTAAATACTCATTGACATTCATCATTTTGCCTCCATAAGTCCAAACAATTCTCGCATCCACTCAATGGAAATACGGATATAGTTATAATCCCGTCTTCGCATAGGTGTTGCCCAAATAGTGCTATCACACCAGGATTCACCATGTTGTCCTTTTGAAAAGATGTGCATTTCAAATGGGATTTCGTGTTTTTTCAAATTCTCAGCATAATACAGCACATTTTCAACATTTGTTAGCTTGTCCTCAAAGGTATTGTACAAAAAAGTCGGCGGTGTATATTTACTGACCTGTTCATCACAGGATACAAGTTTTAACCTTTCCTCCTCATCATAGCCGACATGGTCTTTCAGAAACATTCTGCAATGATTAAGTCTTGATGTCAGGATAGCATAACACAGAATGACTGCATCTGGTCGGCATTTCTCATCACCCAGTTTATGCCAAAGAGTACTTACACTGGCGCACAAATGACCACCCGCTGAAAATCCGCATATTGCAATACCGCTTTCCATAATTCCCCATTCCCAAGCATGTTCCCGAACCAATCGTATAGCTGACATCAGATCCTGCTGTGGTTCTGGAAAATGGTGCGGTTCCACACTATAGTTCAGAACAGCGGCATGAAACCCGGCAGCGTTGTACTGTAGTGCTATCCTATCTTGGTCAGAATCTACCAATTTCGTATACCCCCCGCCCGGTGCAATTATAACAATCGGTCTGGGGTTGTCACTTTTCTCCACCAGATATAACTGTAACGATGGCATAAAACCGTATTCTGTTTGGTAATCTCTCACATTTACTTCAAAGTATCGCATAAATAAACCACCTTTCTCATTTTATTTTGATACAGTTCTCCTGGATTATAACCTGTTTGAGAAAAATGGTGTATAATTGGAAGGTTTATATTTTTTTCATATCTGCCAAAAGATGACAGAGCGTATCTGCTTGCGTTCTTGTTCTTATCAATGATTTTAGATACTGATCCGCCCTGGATCGTAATTCTGCGTCTTCTACAATACCAAGAAGGAACCCTGTAGCTTTCTGGTCCAGTCCATCATCATACGCAGTTAAAAACCGTAGAATTGCCATGCAACTGTAACCGATGTCCAGCAAAAACCGTATCACATACATCCGCCTTATTTCATCGGTTTGGTATCGCCGTCGAGAATACGGTTCTTTCTGTGCAAGCAGACTATTACGTTCCCAGTTACGAATGGTTTCAGGTGTCACACCAAGCAATTCAGCTGCCTCTTTTCTAGAATATTTTTTTTCGTCATTTTCATCTTTACCTATTTGCTTTGTCACAATGGATACCGCCTTTTTTGTTCGGGTGATATCCTGTTCAACAGCCTGTAGATAATTCTGTGCCGCTCTGTCATATGCTTCTAAATTCCAATCTTTAGCTGCGGCTATTATATTCATGCTTATTTTACGAAGGCGTGTATTCACAAACCCACCGAAAACCAGACTGCATACCTGTATCTGATAAATATGATGCTCATTAAATACTCGGTATTGATTCGGCATTCTTTCTACAGGTTCCAAAAATCCGATTCTTTCATAAAACCTAATGGTTCCAGCCTTAACTCCAGTCTTTGCCGATATCTCTTTTATAAAATAGCATGAGTTGATCAATTTTTTCTCCTTACCCCACATTCAAAACATAAAGAGTATCAAAATCCGTCCCTTTTGTTTTATTCATTTCTTATATGTTTTAATTCATGACAAAATCTGAACCTCTTCTTTAGAGAATCACCCATACCATCAACAACAACTTCAGGTGTCAAATCAATATCCAGAATCAAATCTTGCGCTACTTCCTTCAGCGGTGGCTTCTGCTTATAAC